>ERZ791667.773-NODE-773-length-14483-cov-2.12732_pt1 | contig 14483 bp, 10 predicted proteins | sample MGYA00509959_ERZ791667 | MGnify/ENA primary metagenome ERZ791667 (study PRJEB30046, sample SAMN00715196) | human gut metagenome | study: EMG produced TPA metagenomics assembly of the A metagenome-wide association study of gut microbiota in type 2... | reverse complement strand
CAATGACATGGGCATTTATGGAAGCAAACTCTATATCGTGGTCAATGTATCGAGCCAGATAGAAGTGGTCGACCTGCAAAGCGGCAAGTCTGTCAAGCAGATACCCATGCTGTCAGAAAACGGAAGTTCCCGGCAACCCCGCAACATCGCTTTCGACGGAGGCAAGGCATACGTGTGTTCCTTCGACGGAACAGTGGCGCGAATAGATACTGCCTCTCTTTCCATCGACGCACTGACCCGGGCAGGCAGAAACCCTGACGGCATCTGCGTGCAGAACGGAAAGCTGTATGTTTCCAATTCCGGAGGACTGGACTGGGAAGGCATCGGGGTAGACCGCACGGTCTCTGTGATCGACATTCCTTCTTTCACCGAAATCAAGAAGATAGAAGTAGGTCCCAATCCGGGAGATATACAGGCCGGGCCGGATGGCAGCGTCTATGTAGCCACGCACGGCGAAAACATAGAGGCGGGTGACTATCACTTCGTACAAATAGACGGTCATACCGATCAAGTGGTACGGACTTTCGACGAAAAGGTGTTGAGCTTCACCATTCACGACAACATGGCCTATCTGTATAACTACGACTACCGCACCCAAGATTCTCAAATCAAAGTCTTCAATCTGAAAGCCGGAAAGACAGAGCGGGAAAACTTCATCACAGACGACACCACGATACGCACTCCTTACAGCATCAGTGTCAACCCTTACAGTGGAAACGTCTACATCACCGACGCTTACGACTATAAGGTGAAAGGAGATGTGTTATGCTTTAGTCCGCAGGGACAACTTATATTTAAGCTGCCCAATGTGGGAATCAACTCCAATACCGTCCTGTTCCGGAACAAAGCCTCCCAAGGCAATCCTGACGAAAATCCCGCAGACCCGGAAGCAGGCGCTTTCGCCAATAAAGTATTGGAGTATAATCCGGCGCCATCACAATATATGAATACCTCTTATACTGCTTACGAAGAGGGATTCACCGGTATTCAAGTGTTGGCACGCGCCACCGAACTGCTACAGGACCGCACCACCTGTCTCTTCACGCTTGGAGGATTCGGAGGTAACATTACCGTGGGATTCGACCATACCATCCCTAACGTCCCCGGTGAATATGACTTCAAGATATACGGCAACGCCTACTATGATATGTATGGCACTCTGCTGGATAAACCCGGAGGAAACTCCGAACCGGGAATCGTGCTTGTATCCAAAGACACGAATGGCAACGGATTGCCGGATGATGAGTGGTACGAATTGGCAGGAAGCGAATATAACTCGCCTGCCACCATCCGCAACTACGAAATCACTTACTACCGTCCCACTCCGGCAGACGGGGATGTGAAGTGGAAAGACAATCAAGGCAAAGAGGGATACATCTACCGGAACACATATCACACCCAGGGTTCTTATTATCCGGCATGGATGCCGGCTGAAATCACATTCCGCGGAAGCCGCCTGGCGGACAACTCCATCAACGAGCCGCGTCCGGGCATGCCCGAGCATTGGGTAGGCTACTGTTATGCCTGGGGATATGCCGACAACCATCCGAACAATACGGAATATTCTCAATTCAAGATAGACTGGGCGGTAGATAAAGACGGAAAACCGGTTCATCTGGACGGCATCGACTTCGTGAAGATTTATACAGCGGTCAACCAGAACTGCGGTTGGCTGGGTGAAGCCTCTACGGAGATACAGGCGGTGGAAGATTTACACTACAAGAAATAAAACCAAGTGGAAAAGAGATAAGAAATGAACATTTACCAATTACTTAATTTAATGACTCAAAAAATGAAAATGAAAAAGTATCTATTGCTATTTGTGGCAGCGTTAGCGTTAGGATTTGCTTCTTGCTCGGATGACGAAACCATCCCTAACCTGACGGGTATCGCCATCGAAAGTGAAGGCGGAGTAACCGAAGTTATCCAAGGTGGAACACTTGCACTGACCGCCAACTATACAAGCAACGTGAACCCCGAAGTGAGATGGGAAGTCAACGGAGAGGTGAAGTCAACTGATAAGGAGTTCAGCTTTACTGAAGCCGAACCGGGAAAATACTATGTAACTCTGGTGGTATCTACGGATGTAGGAGAGAAAAGAGTAAACCTTCCGGTCACCGTATACGGCAAATACAAATATGGGACCTTTGTTCTGAATGAAGGCAACTTCGGCAATCCTCCCAGCTCGCTCATCTTCATTTCTCCGGAAAATGAAATGACGGAAGCAGCATACTTCGAAGCAAACGGTACACACTTGGGAGTTGTATCACAAGACCTGTTCATTGCAAACAATAAGATGTATATCATTTCTCAGAATGGCGGCGAAGACGGTATGCTTGTAATTGCCAATGCCGAAACATTGAAAAAAGAGAAAGGATTCAGCAAGGATCAACTGGCCGACCTCAATTGGCCTACCCACGTAGCCGCTCTGGATGACTCACACGTATACATCCGCGACAATAACGGCGTGCACTTGTTCGATCCGACAACAACCTCCCTGAGTTTAATAGAGGGAACAGACGGAGCGATAAAAAACAGAATGGCGGTAACAGCCCAGAAAGTATTCGCAGGAACCAACAACAGTCTGCTGGTGATTAAAGATAACAAAGTGATAAAAACCATCGCTTTGGAAGGCACACCGACAGGAGTTGTAAAAGCTTCGGATGGCAATGTATGGGTCTCTGTCAACAGCACTCCGGCAAAGATTATGAAAGTATCGTCTAAGGACTACTCAATCTTGAAAACAAACGAATTAGGAAGTTTCCAGGTATCAGCCGGCTGGGGAGCCACTCCGGCAATCAGCGCCAAAGGTGACAGCATTTATTTTGGTAACAACAGCACTACTATCTATCTCCATGATTTCGCGAAGAATCAGACCAAAGAGCTGGCTAAAATCGGTGATTACATACAAAATGCCACAATGACTTACAATAACCTTGCGGTAAATCCGAAAAACAGTGATGTATACGTCACTACAATCAAAGGTTACGGTAACGATTACCTGACCAACAGCATCGGTGTATTTAACTTCACAAGCGGCACCACTAAACTGGTGCAGGACTACAAAAATGCAACTCGCTTCCCTGCGGGAGTATTCTTCACTTACGACTTTGAATAAAAGTAAAAAAGTGTAGTCCCCGGCATACCGGGATATAGCCATACTATCAAAAGGAGGTGAGTACGAGTTTCGACACATCTCCTTTTGTTTTTTTACTATTGCACCGATTCATTTTTAATATTGTACCGGTGGTGTACTCCAGCTACCGGACAGCGTCAGGTTATCGGTTCCAAGCAAAGGAAGATTCACCGGAACGGTAACTGTTATATTGCCAATCAATAATCTAACGGCTCCATTCAACACAGGACCGAGCACAGGAATTCCTCCCAAGATACCATCCAGGTTAGCAATATTCTTCAACTGTACAGAGAGTGTCAGCGAATGGTTTCCGTCGCTCTGCTGTGCATACGATTTTAGCCCCAGGCTGACAAACGAATAGTTCGAACGATATCGGTAATTCGTATTGACTGTTGCCTGTATCGGATCTGTGATATTCACAAACACTCCGTTCAGTAACAACGGACCGTCAATCACGTCATCCACCAATAGTCCGGAGATCAGTCCGGGTTTGGCAACATGAATCTCCCGCACATCATATAGGCCATGAAAACCTCTGATCAGAATATCTTTCTCACTATTTGTCGTACCGGGTGTAGGTGTGAATCCATACCGGAAACGATGATTGCCTGTATAGAAATCCTTTACATTCAGGTCTAAGTCCATAGTCTTCGGGAAGTTGTTTATAGTCACTAAAGCATAAGCAGCATCACTGCCCCGCCAGGGATTCAGTAAATCGCCCAACGCTCCCAATGCACCGTTCTGCGTGGCATTACCGGAAAGAGTCAGCCCTATCTGATTGACCAGCCCTTGCAAAAGTTGTGCATACAGTGCATCCACGACCGGTTCTACCAATGCTGCCACCACCAGATTGACTGCGGCATCGAGTCCGCCAACAACATTATAGACAGCATTACCAACCACTCCCAAGTCCATTGCCGTTTTCAGTAACCCTGGCAAAATGCCTTGTACCGTTGTCCGGATTATATTCTTATACCCTACTTGCGTCACAATATTATTGGTCAGAGAATTCAAAGCGGTTTGTGCATCCACAAACACTCTTCGCAAATTCAGCATACTGATAATACGCTGCAACAGTACATAAGGTTGAGCAGAGGTATCCGAGAAAGATACATTGGCCAGATAAAATTCCGAAGTGTCGGTAAACTCGGCACCGGGTAACACGATCCGGGCATTCGCACGCGTTGTCCGGTAGTTCGTCAGCACATCCGCATAGTTGGTTCCTCCGCCCGAAACGGGAATCGGGAACTGTGTTTTCTCTACATTGGCCAGAAATACAGCTGTATATTGTCCTTTCGGAAGCGTATCTTTCAAGGCCGCCATCGGCCAGGAAGGAGTGGCATCCGTAGTATTCAGCACCACCTTTTCTTTCACAAACTCACCTGTCGACTTATAAATGACGTAACGTAGGTGGCGAACCCGTGAATCAGTCCCGGTGACGGGTGCACGGGTATCTCCTCCTCCGTATCCGGCTGAGAAGGTTACTTCAAAATATCCGTCGGGCAAGTCCGAAGGCTTACTTTCCGGAAGAAGTTGCCCGGGAACTTCACCGGGCACTTCGACCAGTTCTTTCTCACATCCCGTCAGGAAGAGAGAAATAAAAAGGCTCATCATTATTATCACTTTCGTTTTCATCTCCGGTTCTTTTTGCTTTCAGTTTCTATTGAAGGCTGTCCCAGGCATTGTCATCCAGATTGATGTTTCCTGCCAAAGTGAAACCTATATTGATATTCGCATAACTTCCGGTCACTTTCACCCAATGATTAGGAGTAAAGATAATCCGGTTTCCCGAAACCACACCCGGAGTATCCGGCAGTTTCACCGTATAACGTTCGGTGAAGATTCCATAGGACACATCCAGATAGAACAGAGTCTTTCTACTATCCGGAATAGCCAGTAGAAACTGGTTAAAGCTGACTTTTCCCGAAACCGGTGCCTGAGTAGCCAACGTTTTCGTACCGCCGTCACCGGCTGTTTGCCATGTCAGTGCCGTCCCATCCGTTGCACGGGTAGCCGTCACAAGTTGCTCGGCTATCAATGTCATAGAGTTGACATACGCAGGAACATTGGTCACTTCAAGTGTAAAACCGCTAACCAGCCTTTTCAGCGTACCCGTCACATAGTTGATCTGTGAAGGTTTAAAAATGGGACCAACCAACGTTGTACCCCGGTAACCGTTTCCGAAACACGAGAAGAACTCCGGAACTACCGTCGGATTGACCGGTTGCAAATACAAATTAGCCAACGTAGCCGGATTACCTGTCGAACCGATATTAAACCGCTTCGTTGCACCTCCGCCACTGGCAAAATCATAATCACTCCGATTATATCCGATCACCAACAACTGATAGGTAGAGGCTGCTGAAAGAGTAAGCATCGTGACTACTGCCGGAAACGAATTGACATCCAATTGTCGGGCTGCGCTATATTCCGGAACGAAATTAGCTGCATCGTTGGACGATGCCTCATCCGTTTTCCGAAACGGCAGAATCAGTATCCTGTTGACAGAAAGAGCTGCATCTCCCGGCGCACGACTCATGACCCCGTCCCGCTTTATTTCAAAACGGACCGGAACCCCTTCTTCCAAGGGGAGTTCGGCAACATCATCTGTTGAGCAGCTGCCCAACAAGAGCGTTGCCAGAAATCCCGTCAGAAGGATAGTTATATAGCCTGCCTTTCTCATAGCCATACCATGATTCTGTTTTTGAGTTACTTTTACTGAATTACCAAGTTATGTATCAATTCCCATGCCGGACTGATAGTGATCACAATATTCTGATCGGTCAGCAAATCTACCGGAGCATCATCGTCACCCGGGTTACCCGGTGTTCCGCCATCCACACTGCCCGTAGCACCTTTCACACCCAATGAATAAAAATGATTGGCCATCAGATTGAACTGTGTTGCTCCCGAACTGTTAGTATCACTCACAGTCCACTCCTTGATAGCTACACCACTTGCGTCATAAAGTCCCAAAGTCATGCTCACGCCACTAACCGGTATATAGAAAGAACCTCCCAATTGCGAATTAGGTACTTTTACCACTCCCTGACCGGAAAGATCGTTACCTACATACACACCGTTGGAAACAGCCTGCCCGGAAAGATCCATGTCTATTATATTATAAGGAGTAGGCGCTGTATTGATCCCCACACCATTAGTCAGGTTCACCTGTTGGTTGGAGTTGCTGACCTTCAGACGCAGATACTTCACGGTACTTCCGTTTAGCACTTGAGGAACATTCTTGAAGTATCCCAGCACACCGGCCACCTTACGGGTCATCTCAATGCTGACACGAGTTCCTCCCTGGGCCATCACTTCCGCATCGGCCGAACCCGCAAAGATTTCCGATTCATCGCCCGAGTTCACAATAGAAGCAAGCATATCCGTATAATTGGTATTGCCGGAAGTGGGTGTAGTCACAGAGAAGCGGTCAGTTGCATCACGTCCTACGGCCAGAAACTTATATACGCCGACAGGAAGTTTATCCGCATCGGGAACAGCGAAACGTTTAAAGGTAGTACCATCGGTCCAGCCGGTGATATCATAAGTCTTTTGATGCAGATAGGTCGAGCCGTTCTGCACAAAAGCATAAACACTGACACGAGTGACATGCTGTGTGGCCTCCTGGCTATACACCGGCATCCGGGTTCCAATTCCGTCTGTCAGACCATTAACCGCAGACAGTTCAAATGTAATTGCAGCATTTTCAGGATTCACTTCGGGTGAAGAATCATCTTCGCTGGAACAAGCAGCAAACACAAATAAGCTTGCTGCCACCAGAAACATTAATTTTTTCATAATAGCAAAGTTTAGTTTAATAAATAGATAAGAGAAAAAGTGATCAGAAAATATCCAGGCGATGTATCGTGATCCATTCTCCACGGATGAACATCTTGATTTCCCAGATTCCTTCTGATGTATTGTAGTCTATAGAAACAGCAGTTATTTCATTACGCCGCATATCCATCTCCATCACCGGCAATTTCAGATATGGAGTTTCTGATGCACGTGTACCACCAGTATAGAAAGTCAAAGTTAATTTGGAATGTCCCTCTGCCGAAGTAGGAGCAAGCAATGTCTCCAGGACACTGGTGAACGGCACATTTTTGTCAACTTGAGTGCTTCCGGAATAGTTGAGGCCGGCATCCGTTGACTGATAAACATGACTTACATTCTGTTCAATGCGTGTTATCTCAGACGGGAAATTTGAACAGAGCAGTAACAACTTTCCCTTCGTGCGTTCCAGTGTCAATTCTTCTGTCTGATAATCGGGAGAGAAATGCAAGTCCCCGCTTGTCACATAAATATCCGTATGTTCCTTCCCATCCTGATGCAAGATACCGGCGGGATAGTCCGTGGTCAGATTTCCCCATACGGCCAATTTGTAGTCACCATCGGGTACGCCCGGAAAAGTAAGGGTGTATTCCTTTTCTTCACCTTCCGTAGAGACGACCGCCGACTCTCTGATCAATGCTCCGGTAGATGCATCGTACAGGGCGTAATAGAGAGTTCCCGCATAAGTCCGGAAAGGCAGATTTTCGTCTACCGGGCTCAACTGTGGAAACTGCGATATATTCAAATAGTTCTTGTCCTTAACAGATACCCTAACCGAGTAAGGTTGTTCTACCGGACATTCGTCTCCGCAAGAGGAAGCAAGTACCATGCCAACTACCATGCAGAAGATCTGTATTACTCTTCTATTCATAATCTCTAAAGTTTAAATATAAAACAATTCGTTCAATCACTCAGAAATCAGTATCCTAAAACCGAGATACTTTCCCTATGGTAGTTTTTTAAGCGAGGCACCGTTGCTCCGCATAAGTCAAATATCAACAGAAAGATTATGCATTTGTTTTGCCATGAATCATTATTATCTGTTAAAGTTATATCCCGTCATCCAATTGTTTAAATGATTCATAAATAAACAAGAGGAGAAAACAAAGTTTATCCTCTAAATGTTGTAGAATAAAACAAGATTTAAAAGTAAGAAGATTATGACTGAAAATTATGAACTGATAGATAATGAAGAAAAACATCAATATGAATTTCATGTTGAAGGTTATGTTCCCCGGATAGAATACATAAAATCTTTAAATGGAGAGATCTATCTGACACATACCGAAGTACCGGCCGCCTTGGGAGGACACGGAATAGGTTCACAACTTGCAGAGAAAGTTCTCACTGACATTGAACGGCAGGGATTGCGCCTGGTTCCTCTCTGTCCGTTCGTTGCGGGATATATACATAAGCATCCGGAATGGAAGCGTATTGTACTTCGTGGTATTCACATTCAATAATATAAAAACAGTTATGGGAAAACAAATAGAATACAGCAATGGCGAACTGACCATTGTATGGCAACCGGAACTCTGCCGGCATGCCGGAATCTGCGTGCGGTTATAAGATTTAGTCTGCTCTCCTGATCACTCTAAACTCACATTGATCAGTCCCTAAAAGTCCTGTTCCATCTACTCCCTCTGCCACTCCAATAAAACCGGTATTAATGTCGGAGCAATAAAAAGAAACGGTAGCCTCACCTTTTTCGTCAGTCACTACGGACGGAGCCCATAGCAATGTATTGCGGGCATCAGGTACAGGCAACTGCATATCTATTTCATCCGGTTGGTAAAACTCACGCTTACCGTAATACCCTTTCACTCGCCACATATTATTCATACGGAGCAGTTCCTCTTCGGTAAATTCAGCAGCATGATAAACCACGGAATGTGCATCGACCACACTAAAATAGACTCCCCCACCTTTTGCGTCCCCATAATATTTATACTTGGCTATCCTATAAGTTTCTCCGTCAACCGGTTGTTTCCTTCCCTTAGCCGGACATCCACCTTCTCCCACCAGTGCATGATGTCCCTGATAATCCGGATTATAATTCAATAAAAGCCCACACGAAGTACAAACATAGACACTATTCAGATTCATTTGAGCCAAACTATCCAGACGTCCCATAAGCTTATCTCTGAACGGCTTACGAGCCTTGCGGGCAATGACCACTTCATCCAGCAGAATGGTACTGTCACCACTCACGACCGGTGCATCGTAAATCTCCTCTTTGGGTCTCTGTGTACAATTTATCAGCGAGCAGTCAAAAGACTTCTTTCTCCGTATGCTATCGATGGCAGGGAAGTAATCCTGAATCTCCAATTCAGGTTTAAACTCTTTCGACAACATGGGTTTCAGATACACATACCCGCCACGAAGTGTCTTCATCAAATCAGTATCGACCGTAAAACGCCCCAGGGAATCCGTCATCAGATAGGTGGAATTTCCTTCGGCGCCCGAAACCTGAATAAGTTGTTTAGCACCTCCCGTTCCTTTACTTTTCTTCTTACTGCCCAAGGTCTGAATTCCCGTTACATCATCCCTCAAAAACATCTCGCCATGACGGACCGCTCCGTTAAGTTCCCAGACGTATCGCCTCCACCCCTGAGTCAGCAACAACAGATCCATTGCCTGCATACGATCAGCATTCTTCTCGTCAAAGTAATAAGCCGGCCGGCAGACAGCACCACGTATCTGTGATGACAAATAACAATAAGCCAGCATGTTCACCCGGTCATCCGGATTGCTGTATGCTTTGTCAAACACACTGATACCCAAATCGGCTTTCACGGGCTGTCCATTATCATCTGTCACTTTTACTTTCAATGTAGCTTTTTCCCGAAGAACATAGCTCTCTTTCTCCGTTACAATATCAATATGAAGCTTCTTTTCCGGATGCACATATACCAACCTTTCCGCCACAGGCTGCATAGCCGCATTGAACAAGGTAAACTCCGCTATGCCCTGATAAGGAAACTCCGAAAGAGGTATCTTCATTTTCAAACGATCTTTCAGCAACCCTTTTGCCACACAGCAGACGGTTCCTCGTATCTGTCCCACCAGATATACCTCCTGATCGGACAATCCTTCCGTTTGGGAAATAAGGAATTCAAGCTGTTTCCCGTCCCGCCCGGATAACCGGAGCCCCATCCCCTGCCGATAGATTTCAGGTAAAGCATAACTATACCCGTTCGCCAGCTCTATCCGATATTCTTTGCCGGAGAAAGGAGTAAAAGGTATGACTCCCATCCCATCGTGGCTACTTTTAAAAGACAAAACAGGAATTTCATCCTGATACAATGTTCCTTCCACATCGACCGGACATCCTCCGCTACCGGTCGCTTTAAACGCCAAACGGAACGGTAAACCTGAGACCAGATTTCCTCCTTCGGGAAAAAGATTGAACCGGAACTCACCCGGCTTCTCTCGATGCTCCGGCAAAGAATCAAGAGCGATATTCCTGACTATCCTGATTTTACGTTCCGGAGATATTCCGGTCGTATCATTATAATATGAGTGGCGGGTATAGGTTCCCAACCGATAATTGCCCTCCGATAATTTTGTATCTATATATACATGGCCCTCAGCAATCCCCTTCTCTATGGGATACTTTTCGGCCCAAACCACACTATCCTTATCATTAAGCATCTGCAAGTAGAGCGTTTCGCTTTGTTCCGACAGCGCGAACGATTTGGCATCCAATTGATAGGCCTTAAACCATAAATCTTCTCCCGTTTCATATATATCTTTGCCGGTCTGCAAATAGATGAGTTCAGAGGGATGACCGGACAAACGTTGACTGACAGACACAAACAAAGTATCTATGCTGTTTTGAGCAACGGTTGTCATACCACCCCCAATAACGATCACCAATAATAGGATACGTTTTATCATTGTATTTTCTTCATAATATCACATTCATTCACGGAATACGCAGATGTCACTTGCCACGTCATCACAAAGTCCGGATGCAGCAAATAGCGGATCATGAACTTCTTCTTATGTTCCGTACGGTATTCTTCCGCCAGAAACTCCCCGTGTTCACATACCTGGAACGGCATGATGCGAAGATGCTCCCTAAAATCGACCTCTGAAGTATCCATACACTTAAACATCACTTCTTTTGCTGACCAATGTAAAAGTAAAGACCAGGTATCTTCTCCCTGATATTCAGAAATCAACTCGTCCGGACGCATATATTTATGAGCGACCTTGTGCACCCGCTGCCCGTATTGCTCGATATCGATTCCCACTTCGGACACGGGACTCAGTATAACTGCGACATAGCCGCGAGTGTGAGAAATGCTGATGAAATAAGAAGAATCCGCCAAATGGGGTTTGCCACTGGGAGCATATTCAATTGTCTTTTCCTCCCCCAGCAACTGATATAGCAATACACGTACGGAAAGCCATTCCAATTTACGATGAGGTGAAGAAAAGAGCGTCAACTGTTGCTCATATCTTTCCGGATCGGGCAACAGTGCCAAAAGTTCTTCCGGGGACTCTTCTGTTTTCCAGATTCCCCACTGATAAGCAATTTCTTTATATTCCCGTAACAAAGCCATGGCAAAAGCTGATATCAGGAAGCTTCTTCCTCTGTGGAAGGCTCGTTAACGGTAAACTTCACTTTCAGGATTCTCCGGCTATCCATAGCCAGCACTTCAAATTCGTATCGATGATAGAGAACCTTCTCATGGAGTGCCGGAAATTCTCCCTTTATCTCGAGCAACAGTCCGGCCAGTGTATCGGCATCTCCATCTACTTTGTCAAAATCATCTTCGTCGACCTTCGTAATCTTATAAAAATCGGTCAACTGCGTTTTAGCCTCAAACACCCAGGTATGATCGTTAATCACCGTATAGGTACGCTCTTCATCATCATATTCATCATGAATCTCCCCAACGATCTCTTCAATGATATCCTCCATTGTCACAATTCCCGATGTACCCCCGAATTCATCCACAACAATGGCAATATGAATCTTATTTGCCTGAAAATCACGTAAAAGATCATCGATCATTTTAGTTTCCGGCACAAAATACGCCGGACGGATCAGTGACTGCCAACGGAAATTGTCACCCTTATTAAGGTGGGGCAACAAATCCTTGATATAAAGTACCCCCTTGATATTATCACGTGTGCCCGAATAGATGGGGATACGGGAATACGCATTGTCGATAATACATTGAATTACATCTTTAAAAGGAGTACGTATATCAAGATCGACCACGTCGAGGCGGGAAGTCATAACCTCCTTGGCTGTTTCGCCACCAAAACGAATGATGCCTTCCAGTATATTATTTTCTTCCGTAAGTTCGGCCTTGTCGGTCAGTTCAAGGGCATGAAAAAGTTCGTCAACCGATATATTGTGATTCTTTTTGGCAAAATGTTTATTCAAGAAAGCCGTAGAATGTACTAACACAGCAGAGATAGGAGCAAATACTTTACGCAACACATAGATGACCGGAGCGGAGAAACGGCAGAAAGCCAATGTCTTCTGGGCCGAATAGATCTTAGGCATAATCTCTCCGAAAAGCAACAAGAGGAAAGTCAGGATAACAGTCAGTATCAAAAACTCTGCAAGAGGCGAATGAAAGACAAAGACATTCATGAAGAAGAAGTTACAGAGCATGATAATGGTAACATTCACAAAGTTGTTTGTGATAAGAATGGTTGCCAACAAACGTTCGGAGTCTGCGAGCAGATTGCTGATTTTCCCATCAGAAGGATGATTGCCTTCTTCTATATCATTCAGATCGGAAGGCGAAAGTGAGAAGAAAGCGATTTCGGATGCCGAAGCAAAGCCCGAGGCGAGCAGGAGCAAACCTGCCAGAATAATGGCTATTATTGCCGATAATGAAGGTGTGTTTACGGATATTCCGTTAAAAATTTCTGCCAATTGGCATAAATAAGCGTCTGGGTCCAAAATATTGGTTTTAAGTTAATAATAAGTAGCTACATGCAAATCATGTGCCACAAGTTGTCAGCTAAAAGTTATCACTACAAGTTAAGGTTAGATGCCGGATGGCAATTCTAACTCTTAACTTGTAGCCATTAACCATTAAAACGGCAGGTCATCCGCCGAATTATCTTGCGAAGACACCGGTTGCTGCGGTTGTTGCGATTGAGGTCTCACGGGAGTAGCAGCCTGCTGCTGTGCCGGAGCATACGATCCCGAACCGGTACCTTTCGGAGTGAGCATTTCCATATTATCCACAAAAATCTCGGTAACATAGCGTTTAGCCCCATTCTGGTCATCATAAGAACGGGTTCTTATTTTCCCCTCCACATAGAGCTTATCACCTTTATGTACATACTTTTCGGCAGTTTCTGCCAGTCCGCGCCAAAGGACAAGATTGTGCCATTCGGTCCGTTCGGGCACTTGTGTACCATTCGACAAAGTATATGCGCGGTCGGTCGTAGCCAAAGGAAAACTGGCTACAGCAATACCTGTATCCAAATATCTCACTTCAGGGTCTTTTCCGACATTTCCTATCAATATCACTTTATTTACTGACATATTCTCAGAATTTTATGTTTCTAAATACCGAATTTCGTTGCCAAAATTAAATAGAATAACAATAGAATGCAAGAATTGTTACAACTTTTATAAAGCTCTATAAGTTTTATTGCGCACTTTTCTCAAAATGGTTTGCAATTCAAAAAGCTTGGCTGGATTCTTCTCTGCAAGATTCTCCTGTTCATAATCTTTAGTCATATCATACAATTGCGGAATGCTCAGATTACCCGTTTCTATTTTAGGTCCCCAGGTTATCATGTGAGGGCCGTCGTTAGGTTCAATGTATTTCCAGTCCTTGGTACGTACTGACAGTGTGTGGTTAGAGGCTTGCTCAATCACCCAAGGACGATCGGTAGAATCCGTTCCCAGCCAGTTGCCCAGACGGTCAAAACTATCGGGAGCCGCTCCTTTGGGAACCCTTGCATCAACCAGGGAAGCTAAAGAGCCCAGCCAGTCGATTTGTGAAACCAATACATCCGACACCTGCGGCTGAGTAATTTTCTTAGGCCAGCGCACAATGGCGGGAATACGGGTTCCACCTTCGAAAGCACTATATTTGTTGCCACGCAGCGGACCTGCCGGACTGTGCCCGTTGAGCAGCTCCTCTGCACGATCCTGATAACCATCATCCACAACAGGACCGTTATCACTGGAAAGAATAATCAATGTGTTTTCAGAAAGTCCCAGCTTGTCAAGTGTTTCCAGGATTTGCCCTACACTCCAGTCGAACTGTACAATGGCATCTCCGCGCAACCCCATCGGATTTTTACCACGGAAACGCTCGTGTGGAAAGCGTGGAACGTGCACATCGTTCGTTGCAAAATACATAAAGAACGGTTCATCCTTATGTTCGCGAATAAAGTTGATGGCATGTGTAGTGATCGAGTCGGCAATATTTTCATCTTTCCATAAAGCCTTGCCTCCCCCTTTCATATAACCGATGCGGCCGATTCCGTTTACGATAGCCATATCATGTCCATGACT
>ERZ791667.746-NODE-746-length-15022-cov-3.78279_pt1 | contig 15022 bp, 8 predicted proteins | sample MGYA00509959_ERZ791667 | MGnify/ENA primary metagenome ERZ791667 (study PRJEB30046, sample SAMN00715196) | human gut metagenome | study: EMG produced TPA metagenomics assembly of the A metagenome-wide association study of gut microbiota in type 2... | reverse complement strand
GAGTAGTGGCGTAGGCCAATGCCACTACTCGCGTGAGCCGATGCCACTATACGTGCGAGCCTGCGCCACTACTGGTGCGAAATCGGCCTATTTATACTACTTTTCCGTGATATAATTGACAATCCAACTACCCACTTCTTTCGTTCCATATTTCGCTCCACCTTCCACTTGGATTTCCGGCGTACGGACATTCGCGTCGAGGGAAGCGTCTACGGCTTCACGGATCAAGGCTCCCTCTTCTTTGAGGTCGAAATACTCGAATAACATCGCTACTGAAAGAATTTGCGCCAAGGGGTTCGCGATATTCAGCCCTTTCGCCTGCGGCCAAGAGCCATGAATCGGCTCGAAAACCGGTGTGCTCTCTCCGGTAGAAGCGGAAGGCAGCAAGCCCATAGAGCCGCTGATGCAAGAACCCTCGTCCGTCAAGATATCACCAAACGTATTCTCGGTTACCATTACATCGAAGAATTTCGGCTCTTGGATCATACGCATAGCGGCGTTGTCCACATACATATAGTCTGTCGTTACTTCCGGATAGCTAGGAGCCATCTCTTGAGCGATCTGGCGCCATAGACGGGAAGAGGCAAGTACGTTCGCCTTGTCAACAACCGTCAGGTGCTTATTCCGTTTCATCGCATACTCGAAGCCCACTTTCAAGATACGCTCGATTTCCGGGCGGGTATACATATTCGTATCGTATGCCTTATCGTTGTCTTGATATTTCTCACCGAAATACATACCACCGGTCAACTCACGGATACATAAGAAATCCGCGCCATCCACCAATTCGGCACGCAACGGCGATTTATGCAATAGGCATTTGAAGGTCTGCACCGGACGGATATTAGCGAACAGGCCCAACTTCTTACGCATCGCCAAAAGACCTTGCTCCGGGCGTACTTTCGCTGTCGGATCATTATCAAACTTAGGATCGCCCACAGCCGAGAAAAGAACAGCGTCGGCATCCTTACAAATCCGATAGGTCTCCTCCGGGAAAGGATCGCCTACCTTATCGATCGCGTCAGCGCCACAAAGGGCATACTCATAGTGAACCTCATGTCCAAATTTCTCACAAACGGCACTCATTACTTCCACGCCTTGCACGGAAATCTCTGGTCCGATCCCGTCTCCGGGAAGTACTGCTATATTCAGTTTCATCGTAAATGTTTGTTATTATTCTCTGTTAAAATGTACATACTTAGGCTCCGTGGGGAAATACGTGTCATCATCCCACAGGGTACTTGTAATCATCAAGTCGGCGCTATAACGGTTACAAGCGATAGGTACGTTATGAACACGGCACTGACGAAGCAACATCTGGATGTCGGCCTCGTGCGGTTGCGGATTCAAGTCGTCTATCAAAAAGACCGCCAAATCGATCTCCTTACGGACAACCATAGCGGCAATCTCAGCATCGCCTCCCATCGGACCGGAATGCATGCAAGCAATATCCGCGTTCACCCCTTTTTCCTCGAGAGCTTTACGAACCAAATTTCCGGTCGTACCCGTACAAACAATATGGTGGTGAGACAAGAACTCAGCGTTATGTACCGCCCATTCTACCATTTCCGCCTTACGATTGTCGTGCGCTACAAGCGCGATAGTTAACTTTTTCATACCCTTTACCTTTTTAATTATTAATCCTCTATCTTGTTCAGCATCTTCAATGTCGCCTTGATCGCCGCCTCGGTCTGGTCAGCGTCCAGGCCACGAGTCTTGAAATCGACCCCGGCATAATTCCAGCTGATGACCGTCTGCACGAACGCATCCGTACGTCCTCCCGGCGGGATGGATACCGAATAGTTCGTCAACATCGGGAACGGGCGGTTCAAACGGGAATAAATCCGGCGTAGGGCACGAACGAAAGCGTCGTATTGGCCATCACCGGAAGCCGATTCCTCGTAAGCCTCGCCATTGATCTCGATCTTCAAGGTAGCCACCGGTTTCAGCCCTTGGGCCAAGGATAAGGAATAGTTCAAGATCCGGATTTTCTGATCCTCCAGCGCATTATCATGATGAAGCACATCGCTGATAATATAAGGAAGATCCTCCGGGGTAACCATTTCTTTCTTATCCCCTAACTCAATGATCCGTTCCGTAACCTTACGCATCGAACCCTCGTCCATGTCGATACCGAGCGCTTCCAGATTCTTGCGGATATTCGCTTTTCCGGAGGTCTTGCCCAAGGCGTACTCGCGAACCCGTCCGAAACGTTCAGGAAGCAAGTCGTTGCAATACAAGTTATTCTTGCTATCACCGTCTGCGTGAACACCGGCGCACTGCGTAAACACATGCTCTCCGATGATCGGCTTATTGGGCGGGATATGCACCCCGGAGTAGGTCTCAACCAAACGGCTAGCCTTGTTTATCTTTTCCTCCCTCAAGCTCGTCTCCTCTCCCAACTGGTCCTTGATAACGGCAAGTACGCTACTCAAAGGAGCGTTACCCGCACGCTCTCCCAAACCGTTCACGGTCGTATGGATTCCCTTGATACCCGCACGGATGGCGGAATATACATTCGCGACGGCAAGATCATAGTCGTTATGCGCATGGAAGTCAAACCGTAAATCAGGGTAACGGTCCACCATCATCTTGCAATACTCGTAGGTATTTCCGGGATTCAAGACTCCCAAGGTATCCGGGAGCATGAAACGGCGGATCGGAAGTCCTTTCAACGCATCGATTACCAAGAATACGTAATCCGGGGAATGCTTAATACCGTTCGACCAGTCCTCCAAATAGATATTCACGTCGATCTTCCGTTTCGCCGCTTCCAATACGACCGTACGAATATCGTCAACGTGTTGCTCGGGAGTCTTTCGAAGCTGTTCGGTGACATGCTTATAAGAGCCCTTGCAAAGCAAGTTCACGACACGGCAACCTGCGGATTCAATCCAGTCGAGAGAGACCGTACCATCCACGAAACCCAAGACCTCCAATTTGTCTAGGTTTCCGGAACGGGCGGCCCAAGCGGCTACACGCTTCACGGCCTCAAACTCTCCGTCCGACACACGGGCGGAGGCGATCTCCACCCGGTTCACGCCTAAGTCGCTCAGCAGCACTTGCGCTATGCTGAGCTTCTCGTGAGCGGCGAAGGAGACGCCCGAAGTTTGCTCCCCATCTCTGAGGGTTGTATCCATTATTTCTATCATAATCAGCGTGCTGCCTCGAAGGCTTCTATCTTTGATTTATTTGCCAGTAAATAGTCGATATCGTCCAATCCGTTGATCAGGCAATCCTTTTTATAGGCGTTGATCTCGAAATGCTCGCTTTTGCCCGTAGCCTTGTTCGTGATCGTTTGCTCCGGTAGATTTACCTCGACCTCAGTTTTCGGGTCCTTGTAAATCGAATCGAACAATTCAGCGAGGAACTCTTCAGTCACAACAACCGGCAGCACGAAGTTGTTCAACTCGTTGTTTTTATGGATATCGGCGAAGAAACTGGAGACCACGACACGGAAACCGTAATCGGCGATCGCCCAAGCCGCATGCTCACGGCTGGAACCGGAACCGAAGTTCTTTCCCGCTACCAATATCTTTCCGCTATACGTAGGATCGTTCAAGACGAATGATTCGATCTTATTACCTTCCTTATCATATCGCCAATCCCGGAATAAGTTCTCGCCGAACCCTTCCTTGGTAGTCGCTTTCAGAAAGCGGGCTGGGATAATCTGGTCGGTATCCACGTTCTCTAAAGGAAGAGGCACGCAAGTGCTTGTGATTATATTGAATTTTGTTTTCATCTTATGCTACTTTATTAGATTAGTCTTTACATCAGTTCTCTCGGCGGCCACAAGCGGCCCCGCCAAGATGGTGCGAGCACCCGGTCCTTGGCGGCCCTCGAAATTACGGTTGGAAGTGGAGACCGCATATTTACCCGCCGGAACCTTATCCTCATTCATCGCCAGACAAGCGGAACATCCCGGTTGACGAAGGACGAAGCCGGCCTCGGCCAAAACCTTGTCGATCCCCTCGGCACGAATCTCCCGCTCTACCTGCCAACTGCCGGGAACCAGCCAAACCGTTACATCATCCGCTTTCTTCTTTCCTTTCACCAAAGAGGCGAAAGCACGGAAATCCTCGATACGGCCATTCGTACAGCTACCTAAAAAGACATAATCCACTTTCTTACCCAACATAGACTCGCCTGCCTTGAAGCCCATATAATCCAAAGACTTCTTATAAGAGATACGGCCTGCCTCGGGCACGCTCTCTAAGGAGGGGATATCTTTGCTGATACTCATACCCATGCCCGGGTTCGTACCGTACGTAACCATCGGGTCGATATCCTCGGCGTGGAAAACGATCTCCTTATCGAACTTAGCGTCCGGATCACTATACAGCTGACGCCACTCGCTCACCTTCCGCTCCCATTCCTCGCCTCTTGGGGCAAACTCACGGTCTTTCAAATAATCGAAAGTAACATCATCCGGAGCGATCATACCGCCACGGGCACCCATCTCGATCGAAAGGTTACAGATTGTCAAACGTTCCTCCATGGTCGTATTACGAATCGCCTCGCCAGCGTACTCTACGAAATAGCCCGTAGCACCGCTGGTACTCATCTTACTAATAATGTATAAAGCAAAGTCCTTCGCCGTAACGCCCGGTTTGCGTACACCATCGATCGTGATACGCATCGTTTTCGGCTTACGCTGCATGATACATTGGGTAGCCAAGGTCATCTCCACCTCGCTCGTACCGATACCGAAGGCGATAGCGCCCATGGCACCGTGCGTAGAAGTATGGGAGTCGCCACAAACGATCGTCATACCCGGCTGCGTCAAGCCTGTCTCCGGACCTACCACATGGATGATACCATTCTTCGGATGTTGAAGACCGTAATACGTCAAGCCGAAATACTTCGCATTCTCTTCCAAGGTATCCACTTGATTCTTGGATATAGGGTCCTCGATAGGCTTATCTTGGTTCAATGTCGGGATATTGTGGTCCGGCATACAAGTGATTTGCGCGGGACGGAAGGGCTTCAATCCACGTGCACGTAATCCGGCGAAAGCCTGCGGGCTAGTCACCTCATGACAATACAGACGGTCGATATACAATTGTATGGTTCCGTCGGGCAACGTGTCCACCACGTGTTTGTCCCAGATTTTCTCAAATAATGTCTTGCTCATTGTCTTGTCTATTTTTAGTCTACTATAAACTTATTGATGGCGTCCACGAAAGCCTCCACGGAAGCGGCGATAATATCGGTATTCGCGGAGAACCCATAATAGGTAGCCCCGTTATACTCTACCTGCATATGCACCTTGCCCGTATCATCGCTACCTTTATTAATGGCTTGAATCAAGAATTCCTGAATCGTCATGTCACTATTACTAATGGCTTTTTTCACCGCCTTGATGCCTGCGTCAACCGGACCGTTACCAGCCGCAGCCTCGTATTTTCTTACTCCCGACAAATTTAAACAAATACTTGCGACTGATTGTACTCCAACACCACTAGTTACCTGTAAATATTCCAATTTAATACGGTGTGTGGCCGTACGATCCTTTCCGACCAACATCAAAACATCATCATCATTAATATCTTTCTTACGATCGGCCAGTTTCAAGAACTCATCATACACCTTGTCCAATTTCTCCTGCTCCAGATCCACACCTAAAACATGCAAGCGATGCTTCAACGCCGCACGACCGCTACGAGCAGTCAATACGATCGCGTTATCATCGATACCCACATCCTTCGGATCGATGATCTCGTAGGTTTGCGCATTCTTCAAAACGCCATCTTGATGGATACCGGAGGAGTGAGCGAATGCGTTACGTCCGACAATAGCCTTATTCGGTTGTACCGGCATATTCATCAAGCTAGAAACCATACGGCTCGTACTATAGATCTTATTCGTCGTGATATTGGTGATGATATCACGTTCTTTATGGCTCTTGAAAACCATGGCGACTTCTTCCAATGACGTGTTACCCGCACGCTCACCGATACCGTTTACGGTTACCTCCACCTGACGGGCTCCGTTCAACACGCCTTGTACGGTATTCGCGGTAGCCATACCCAAGTCATTATGGCAATGAGTGGAAAGAATAGCGTTATGTACGCCATCCACATGTTCCATCAGATACTTAATCTTCGCCCCGTACTCATCCGGCAAGCAATATCCTGTCGTATCCGGGATATTCACTACGGTAGCCCCGGCCTTGATCACGGCCTCCACGACACGGGCCAGATATTCATTATCCGTACGCCCGGCATCCTCACAGTAGAATTCTACGTCCTCCACGTACTTTTTAGCGTATTTCGTGGCGGCGATCGCACGCTCTATAATCTCCTCTCTCGTGGAGTTAAACTTGTATTTGATATGAGAATCAGAAGTACCGATACCCGTATGAATACGTCCTCGCTTAGCGAATTTCAACGCCTCGGCTGCCACGTCGATATCTTTCTCCACCGCACGGGTCAAGGCACAGATGGTCGGCCAAGTCACGGCCTTTGAGATCTCAACCACACTCTTAAAATCCCCGGGACTGGAGACAGGGAAACCAGCCTCGATCACATCAACACCTAGCTGTTCCAATGCCTTAGCTACTTGAATCTTTTCCACTGTATTCAACTGGCATCCCGGAACCTGTTCACCATCACGTAAGGTGGTGTCGAAAATAAATAATCTGTCTGACATAATCTTATATTCTTAATTTACTAATATCCTATACTAACTAAAAAAGCCTCTCTCACAAGGAAGTGAGAAAGGCTCTTTCATCTATCGTAATGCTCGCAAAGCATACAGTCTCACTTCCTATCCCGTTCCCAGAGTAGAATAATGTTTAGAGAAATAATGAGACTATTTTGCAAGTTGCGTGTCATTGTTCTTGTCTTTATTGTTTTTGTTTGAACGTTGCAAAGATACGGCCTTTTTTGATACCACCAAATATAATTCGAAGTTTTTTACAGGATATTTCTTATAAAACGTAAGATAAACAATTACATCTGTTACTAAATAACACTGCCCATCGTTAGGTCGTAACGATGGGCAGTATAAGCTGCTTACGATGCCCATCATAAAGACCTTATGATGGGCAGTGTTATGATACGATAAAAACGGCTCGCGCTAACGAACCACGACCTTCTTCACGAACGAGGCATCTGGAGCGGTACACTTCAAGAAATAGACACCGGCATGACCTACCGGAATCTCCATCTTGCCGCAAACCTTTCCTTCGAAAATAACGATACCGGCTACGTCAACCACCTTCAAGGCAACCTCCTGCGGCATATCCACGAAGATGGATTGGTTGGCCGTATACAGGCTCATACCCTCCTCGATGGACTCCACGCCGGTAGGCACGTCCGGGTTCTCCGGGTCTACGGGATCCACAGGAATGACCGGGGTTTCCGGATCGGTGGAGGAAGAGGTAGAGGAGACAACCTTCACCTCTATCTTGCTACTAACCGGCTTATAATTCGGATCGGTCGGCGTGAAGGCAATCTCTTGCATTCCCTTTTCGGTAATCTCCTTATCCGGATCGCTCCAAGCGAATGTTCCGGCTACGATACCGGCGTGACCGCCTTGTAAAACAGACTCGGATAGTTTTTGACCGGACAATATATCGGAAGCCGCAGGCCATGTAACCGTAGGTGTACCCAAAGTAATCTCATAAGTAAACACCTTCGTATAAGATTTATAAGTTTTATCTTCCGGACGATCAACACGTACATAATATGTACCCGGATTCTTCAATGGCACTTTATTAACCTCGGCATTACAATCTTCTTCATTCTGGTAGAAAGAGATCACGCAAGAAGTATCACTACCTTTTACCTCCACGGTTTGTGCCATGCCATTATATTCAGATGACTTAGCCAATGTACACGCTGGGTATTCATCTTTAGGAGCATATATAGGATAAATCTCGACATCTCCCGTTACTTGGTATACCCTTGGATTGTCACTATTTTTGTCTGACCACTCAACGAAGTGCTGACCTACAGGCGCAACAGCCTCCAATGTGATCGTTACCCCTGCTCGAATATCATTCAAATCACAAGGAAGACCACCATTCGTAATCCTCACACCCTCCGGTTGCGATCCATTACTCGAACGTAAAACAGGAGTGCTATTACCTAAAGAGAAGTTCACAACAGGATTCGTTGAATAATAGTAAATAGTCGTACCCTCGTAATTCTTAAGAGCATCACCTTTCGGTGTAATCTTGTATGTCGTTACATTATCCTTCGTCTCTGATATAATATTCACGAACTCAGTACCCGGTCGAGTGCCAGGATTCGCTCCATGCGATGTAGGAGCCTTCGTTATCGTCACTTTAGACTTTTTAATTTTCAAGCCTACACGTCCTTCATCCGGCTTATTAGGATCCGGATAGATCTCTTCAAACGCCTCATACAAGCCATCCTCGGCACGCCTCAATACGACCGTATAATCGCCCGCATCAATAGCCGTCGAAGTTTCCTCACCGTCATTTATCTTATACTTGACATCGAACGAGAAGCCTGCGTAAGTCTGCGAGGCGAAAGGCGTGAAGGGGCGGGATACGCCACTGTAGTAGTATTCCTGATACGGCCAAAGGATATATTCCCTCTTGATCTTCACCCGATGGTCAAACACGGCCGTCACGGTCAAGGGGCCGGTTACGGTCAAGATATCACTCTGGGATATTTCCTTGCTGTTCGCCAAGATGGTAAGCAAGCTTGCGCCGGCTTGCCCTTCCGCTTTAGCTATGCGCACTCTCGTTCCATATGCCAGTTCTTCACCACTGCCTACTTCAGTCCAACTACCATCCTCACCCTCTTTACTCAAGGTGATCGTACCGGAGGCGGTCTGGCTCGGGTTGCTGCTTACGGCGGAGGTGGTCACAGCATATCCTTTCGCAACGAAAGAGGCATTTACCAACGTGATATCGCCGGTCACAGCGCATAGATTGTCGGTGCCGGGTCCTGTCACGCCGGACAGACCGACGTTACCCTCCAGCTTATACCCGGCATCCGGAAGGGAGATTACCCGAATCTTCGAGCCTACCGCTACGGTAGAGCCGGAAGTGATCAGCGTACCGTCTTCCTTATATAATAAGATAGAGCCGTGCTCCATGTTCTTCTTTTCGAGGGTGACAAGGGCCATGTTGACCGGTTTAGGCTCGAATACGGCTTTGATCGTCAAAGGCCCGGTCAGCGTTACCTTGTCGCCCTTGAGCGACTCCCCGTTTATCTGCAATGATTTCAGCTGGGTGTTCACGCTCGGGATTGCCGCAATCTGTAGGATCGAGCCTTGCTGCAATTCATCACCATTTGAGACCGGCTTCTGCCCATCCGCCGCCTGATCGTCCGGCGTGGTCACTTTAAGGTCGCCGCTGGCATCGCCGAATGTCTCGATAGATACCTTATGCAGGATCGGGGTGAAGTTGGCGCTATAGGTTCGATCCGCACCTACCGTAACCGTGAGCGTGTCTTTCTTGCCCAAGTCTACGCTCTCGCCCGCGATCGACCAGCTTGAAAGCTGATAGTTGGGTAGAGGGGTCGCTACCAAGGAGATCTTTTGACCCTTTACATACACGTTATCCTCAGCCTTGCCTAATACGTTTACGGCACCACCCGTTGTCTGTACAGCGGTGACCTTATAGGTCGTGTCTACCTTGACCGCCACGGACAACGCCGCCGTATTGTAATAAGAAGAGTTATCCGGATAGAACGTCACGGAGTACTCATGCGTACCTGCCGGCACCACGGTGTTTCCGTATGTCCAAGCGAAGGTACCGGCTACCAGATATCCCTCATCTGTAACGCTACCGCCGGACAGCAAGGAGGTTGAAAGCGATTGGCCCGCCTTGATGCTTGCGGCAGTCGGGGGAGTGATGTCGCCCTCGGCGATAGCCTTCTTGCTTGTCAGGCTCATGGTATAGATTTGCTCGAAAGCCTCGTATTCAGCGTCTTCCGGATAGGATACCTTGACAAAGAAGATGCCTTCTTGCTTCCGGTCTGATTCGCCTGCGACTTCTGTGCATTTCTCGTCCTTATAGTACCCGATCGTCAAGGTCTTGCCATCAGGAAGGGTCGCCGGGATGGTCTTACAGTCCAATACAGCGGCTTTCTCCGTATTGACCACCTGTTCCAAGCCCGATACGTTCACGACCAGTTTGGCCTTTTCCTTATGAGAGGTCAAGGTAGCGGTGAGATCCGTGACTGGCTGTCCCTTGGATGCCTTGTCGGACAAGAGACCGTTCTTCGCCGTGAACGTCCCTTCCACGAAAGAGACCGCCAGCTCTACCGGAATGCGTAGCACGGCACCCGGGGCCTTCATCTCGGTATTCCTCACGCTGTATACCACGCAGCGGAAGCTGCCATCGGCGCGCTTGCTCCACGTGAGCGCATGATCGTCCGCCAGCTCGCCGAGGATAGGCGTACCGCTCAGCAATACGCCCGCCGGCAAGGTGAAATCCACTTGGAATGAGGAGAAATCTACCGTATTATCGGATACCTTCAAGGTGAGCGTATCCTTGCTGCCAGCGGCGTTCAGGTTCGTCTTCGCCAATTTCCACTGGGCGGCGGTAGCCGTTCCCGCCGATAACAGCAGGAAGAGGGCTACGAATAATTGTTTTATATGATTCACTTTCATAATTTACTTACAGATAAAGATGTTAGTATTACTTGCCTTCACACCATGGCCTGTCTTCGCCGTCAAGCGGTAGTAGTAAACGCCCGCCGGTAAAGGAAGGGCAACCGTATAGCGGTTCTCGCCTACCTCGCCGGGCAAACCGTTCAGTACCGCGGTCAACGCACCGCTCGCGGAGAATACATGGATCATAACCGTCTGGGCGGGTTCCTCCAGTTGATAAGAGAAGGTCGTGCTGCCACGGAACGGGTTCGGATAGTTGGAGACGGCCTCCAAGCGGCTGATCGCCTCGATCGGGGCATTGGAGGTTACGATCGCGTCGCCACCGGACCTCAAGCTGTTGGCCTTCGCGTCGGAGAAGGAGGCTCCTACCAAGGTAACGCCCGCCGGCAGACGCATGATACGGCTCTTGCCCGAAGGAATCGTACGGCCATCCAAGCTATAAGCGATCACACGCAAGGTATCCCCGTTCAAGCTGGAAGCCTGCATGAACTTGGCGGCGTCGCCCAATAACGGGATCTCGTCGATAGCTCCCACCAACTCCAGATAGATACCGGCTACCGGCACTTGGCTATTCATGGTCAGGAAGTTGTCAGCGTCGAGCTCCATTTGTACGGGAGCCTCAGCCTCGGAACGCAGCGCGCTGGCCTTGGTAATCGGCTCGTCGCGAATGATATTGGCGATGCCGATCACGTCAGCGATCTCTACATTATTATTATAGTTCACGTCCGCCTCGGCGAAACCGAAGTTGGGGATCATGTTATCCTTGTCTTTCAAGATGTAGCTTACCGTAGCCGTCACGTCCTGCACGTTCACGGACTTATCGAGGTTCGCGTCGCCGTCGCAGGTGTAGATCCATGCTCCATATTGGACTGTCCAGCCCGGAAATAACGGATTGGTTACGAGACCAGCCACTTGATAGTTAGCGGGCAGATCGTCCGTGATCGTGAGACGATTCTCCGTATGCGCAATCGTATCGCTACCAACCGTCCAAACGAAGCGAGAGGCGGAAGTTCCCACGGTCTTTTGCGCGGAAAGATCGATAGTCTCTCCATAGGCCGCAAAACCGCCCACACGGGCCTCACCGACCGGCAACGTCACGAGACCATCGGCAGACTCCAATTGCCGCGGGTTCTCCACGCCGGTAAATTCCAAGAGCGATCCAGAGGCGCATAAAGCCTTCAACACAGGGAACTTGGCCAAGTCGATCCGCATAGTAGGCATCGGCACGCCATAGGAGATCAATCGAGCGGCGATCTCATCGTCCATCGCCTCAATCATCGTCCAGTTCAAGAATAGCTCTTTCAAGTTCTTGTTGTTAGACAGGTCGATAGCCGTTAGGCCAGTATTGGCCACATCCAGATACTCCAAGGCAGGATACATAGAGACGATCAAGGTAGAAAGCGGCGTATTGCCGGCAAGCGTCAAGGAGCGCAATACGGTATTATTCTTCGGCAAGGTAAGTTTCTCCACCCGGTTGCCGTAAAGCGACAACTCTTGTAGCTTATCCAAGGCAGATAGGTCCACCTCCTTAGCGAAGTTATTGCCCATTTGATACATATATAAATGTGTCAAGCGGCGGGGGTTCTCATCGTTCCAGATCGCTTGTGCGTACTGTGAGTTCTCGTTCGTCTGCCATGCGCCACTGCTCCACCACTCGCTCAACGCCTTGTTGTTGGAAGCGTCTACGATACGTACCAAGGTAGCCACGTCGCTTTCGGCGAATACTTGGGGTACGGTGGTCTCCACATGGATGCGCGAGGTCTCGATCTGCCAGCCGGAGAAATAAGTGATCTCCGTGATCTCACAGAACTTCGGATTCATCAGTTTACAATAATAGTCTCCATATTTTTCCTCCTTGCTATCCAGCACGAATACACCCGGACGGTTTAGCACGGGCTTCAATGCCTCTTTCTCCTCTGTCCTATATTTGGCGTTTACCCACAAGAATACGGTCTCTATACCATCGATCACGGCCTCCGAGGAGAGGTCGATCGTATCGCCGTTCTCGAACCAATATTTATCTCCAGGATGGGAGGGAGAAGTAAGCTGGAAGACACTTCGTCCATCATAACTTACATTTTGCCGATAATTCTTCAAGCCCGTATATTTCAAGAGAGATTGCCCATGCCCTACCGTCATGTTTTTTAAGCTCGGATACTGGGCCAGATCGAAACTTTCCAGATACTCCGGCAATCCCAACGACTCCAGATTCTTTCCCTCTTGCGCAGAAGGAAGCTCATACTCCGTATTTTGCAAATATAGATGACGGATAAACGCCGGCAAGTTCTTTATCAGATCTGCGAACTGCTTCGTATGCGGCAAGGCCACATAAGTCAAGCTTGTAGCCTTATCGAAGCCTTGTACCTTTAAGTCTGGGCAATACTCGATCGTCAGCCTATTTAATCGCTTAAAGGAAGAGATATCCAACGAAGTCAAAGATAAATGCTCTAGGTAAAGCTCCGTCAACTTCGAGCAACCAGTCAAGTTCAGTCTCGCCAACTTCGTTTTTTGGTAAGATCCCTCGCCCGTGTATCGCGTGCCAAATCCGAAATATTGCAGTTCCGGACATTTAGATAGGTCAAGAGACTCCAGATTCTTACTATATACATGCAGGTGCTCCAGCTTCGTATTCTTCGATAGATCCAGCTTCTCTATATTCATGAAATTCTCACAATCGAAATACTTCAGCTCGGTGAAAGCGCTTAGGTCTAATTGAGAGATCGTATCCTTCGAGCTCCAATCAAACTCAATAGCTAGATGTGTCAACCGGCCGACCTCGTCCGTGCTCCAGTCCGTACGGATCACGTCTTGATACGAGTTCCAATTCTCGCGTTCCCAGCCCTTGCTATCCACGAACTCCTTTAATTGGGTGATATTCGGGTTATCGGCAGCCAACTTCTTCAATCCGGCGATGTCTGCAGGGGAGTAGTTGTCCGAGTTACGGGCTACCTTGATCTGGGGTGTCTCCATACACCAATTGCCGTAATTCGAATTGGTAATCGAACACATATAATATTCACCCGGCTTTCCGGTAAAGACGAAAGCACCTTCCTTGCCGGATACCGCCGGCATAGTCGCTTTCGTCCGTTTACCAGTAGCCCGATCAATAAGGTACCATTGATATACCGATTTCACGCCACCCGCCGTAGCGTAAGCGGATAGATCGATCTCCGTACCTGCTGCGGCGTAAGCATTGTTATTGTCTACTTGCGTACCAGCCTTGATTGTAGTAAAACCATAAACGTTCAAATTTTGAGGTAACGGAGTAGGCAACGTCACCGTAGCCCAAGTAAGCGAATTATTACCACTCAACCCCAAGTTCCGCAGTCTCGTCAATTTCGACAGATCCAATTTCTCAACTTGGGTACCATCCAAATCCAACTCTTCCAGTCCGGATAACGCCGATAAATCCAACTTGGAAACCGTACGGGTTCTATAGTCTTTGATAAAGAAGGATTTCACCCGGCTCGTGGATTCTTCATTCCATGTCACGCCCACGTTATAGCCATCACCCTGCGTCCTGTCTTTCAGGTACTCCTTGCTGGAGATGAAGTTCTGCAAGTCCGAGTTCAGCGGATTGGCCTCGGCGATCGCTTTCAAGGCGGCTATATCGTCCTGCGAGTTATTGGTTGGGAAAGCGAACGGTGCTTGGCTACCATACCCTACCCTATTGCCGTCCGCATCACAAATATCCACTTGAACCGTTCCGTTCCATTCCTCCGTGGCGTGAGCCATCAACGTGAATTGCGTAGCGGAGAAGGAAGGGATATCTAATACGTATATGGGCTCATTATATAGACCAGTCTCTTTACTTAGGTTCTGCCCGGAAAGGGTCAAGCCTTCAGAAGGGCCATTCAGATAAATCTTCATCTTAGCGTGTTGCCCCTGCAGGAAACCCGCCTTCGTCACGTTGATCGCAAAAGGGATATCCTCGTTCAAATCACCGGATGTACGCAACAACTCTCCCATAGTGGGAGCCTTATCACCCAGCATAAATCGTATCGTTTGCCCGGTGGAGACTAAAGCAGCCGTGCTCATGTCTCGCGAGCTGTACACTTTCACGGTATAGCCAGCCTCGCACTCCTTCGAGCTATTCATTTGCAGACGAAGCCCAACGCTATATCCATAGTCCGTCAACTTCTCGTCCGGTATCCAAAAGCCGCCATTGTCTAACGTTTGCGCCGGCTCAGAATCCTCAAAGCGGAACTCTACCCCGTCCGGATTCGCCGTGTTCGCCAGCTGTACACGTACAGCCATGCCCTTCGTGAAGTTCTCGATATTGAAATTCAAGCTCCAAGTAGCCATCGGATCCCACTTGTAGATAAAGCTATAAGCTACAGGATCCAGAGTATTGGAAAACCGTACCTCCCCTTCCGCCTGGCTCTGTCGAGCCCCGGGTGTCATTCCCGCCGGGCTCGCCGACCCG
>ERZ791667.737-NODE-737-length-15173-cov-19.3591_pt1 | contig 15173 bp, 12 predicted proteins | sample MGYA00509959_ERZ791667 | MGnify/ENA primary metagenome ERZ791667 (study PRJEB30046, sample SAMN00715196) | human gut metagenome | study: EMG produced TPA metagenomics assembly of the A metagenome-wide association study of gut microbiota in type 2... | reverse complement strand
GCCATAATCTTTTGTTTTGAGTGACTACTTGATTTGTTTCACAGTCCAAATGTAAAGTGATAAATTGAGTAAACAATTGATTTACAAATAGATGACATTAGATGTCATCAGGTGTCATCAAATGTCACACGAAGGATAGGAAAGAACGGGAACAGAGGAAAAAAAGAAAAAAGAATTGGATGTAGGAGTAAAAACATAGCGAAGCCACCGGACTATGCAGATCGGAGGGAGCTGAAATCCCTGTCTTATTTCGGGAGTTGATAGGCAGGCTATGTTTTGTTATTTGGGAAGGTGGGTTTTCACTGTATTTGTGAGGTCATATTATAGAATATAAGGATAGCCGCCTTTGATTCACGGCTATGCGTCACGTCGGTCGCAGTTAATCCCTGTAATCTTTCCCTTAATTCTAATCCGTTTGCCGCCGCATTCTTTTTCAGGTGAATTTTCATGGCGTCAGCCATAAAGAAAATTCTCCTGAAAAAAGGAATAAATGCGGCTGGCAAATCAGGATTGGGATTTATCTTTGATGAAAGGGATTATGATTTCTTCGAACTAAAAGAATATACGATGAAGGATGACATTTGTAATTGGTAATTAATGAACCATAAAAAATCATTAGTGTCCGGTAGACATATTCAATAGGCTGATTATCAGCATTAATTTTTAGTCCATAAATTAGATTGCTAGCTCCAGATTCGCATAGTTCGTAAATTCAGGGTCATTACTTTTTACTGTATGTTGATATTTTTTAAAAATATGGTTTTGTTAATTTGTTATTTATATATATTTTTCCTTAATTTGCATTCATGCTAGAATCGATGTTTTTTAAAATACAAATTTTCATTGTTTCTTGTGCTTGTTTTGTATAAACTATAATTAATATTTATTATAATATGGAAGATCTTATAAAAAATCAATCTATTGCTTCGTCACGTATAGAACGTATCCTTTTTCCTTTGAAACATTCCTTGTTGTTGAGCATTGTTGATCCACTACAATGGTTTTATATTCAACCATTAGTTCAAGAACTGAATCGTTCGGTTGTTGTGCTTAGTTTTTTTAGTTTGCGTAATATAGGTATTCAAATGCCCAGAGGAATACATCCTTTAGAGTTTAATGATATAGTTTCTTGTTTGGATATTGATTTTACTGTAGATGAAAATAAACTAGTTTTTTCTGATATTGTTTTTACTTGTTTGAAAGTGTTGGAACCTACTGGGCTTATAATGTGTGGCTATTGTTCTAAAGAGTTGCAGATTGCAGATTTAGCATACAAACAGGGCATTAAAGTGATATATTTAGCACAAGGGTGCTCTCCTGAAGTTAATTTACTCAAAAGTGATATAGTGTTAGATTGGATTAATATGGGGTGTTTGCTACCAGTGTCGTCTGATGATAAACGTAACATTATAGGTGTATGTTTTCGTCATAATTCACGTGAGAAACGATCACGTGTTCAATTAAATGTTGTAAATGAATTGTGTAAGGCTTTTCCTGCAGCCCAGATTGGAGTGGTTCAATCAGATGATACACTTGTTGCAACTGTTGACGATATCCAACTTCGTACGTTGCATAGGGTTCGCATTCTATCTGCAAGTTCATGGAAAGAGTTGCTTAGTAGAGGGCGCGTTGTAATTTCCGATGATAAGGATTTGCTCTCTCAAGCCTCTCTTTTAGGATGTCGACCATTGTTGTATGATTGGGATACAGAAACATATGCGTTATGGAAATGTCCTTTAAATGGTTTATACGTATCTACTTGGTATAAAGATGCCGTGCGAAAAATTGTAAATCAACTCAATATAGATGTACCATATTGTCCAGAAGAGCAAGTAGCTGAAAAGCTTCATATCGGATGTGGCAATAATTTCTTGACAGGTTGGCTCAATACTGATATTTGTGATGGTGGAGGTATAAAGTTTCTTGACGCTGGAAAAACTTTTCCTTTCATAAACGATACTTTTGAATATGTTTTTTCAGAGCATATGTTTGAACATTTGTCAATAGAAGAAGGATTATTAATGCTTCAAGAGTGTTTTCGTATATTGAAGCCTGGAGGCCATTTACGACTTACCACACCGAATCTTGATTTTCTTATCCATCTTTATGAACATCCGGAAGAGGAACTTCATAAGGAATATATTCGTTGGAGTATATGTACGTTTGATGAAACTGTTGCAAGTTATTATGATAAAGAAGACATTCCTGCTATGTTTGTTTTAAATAATTTTATTCGAGGTTGGGGACATAAAATGGTATATAATGAACAAGTGTTGAAAAAAATGCTGGAGAGAGTTGGTTTTAAGGATGTACAAACTTGTCGTTCGGGCGAAAGTCGTTGGCTTGCTCTTAAGGGAATCGAACATCATGATATGCAAATTCCTTCGCCTTATAATGTGTTAGAAAGCATGACACTTGAAGCGACTAAATAGACACCTTGTTTTAATAAGTTAATATTACTGCGAAATAATTTTATAAATTAAAATATACATTTATACTATCGATGTAAAAAATAAAAAATCGCATGAAACAATCACGTTATACATTTTCACTTCCTATTGATACAGATGTTCTACTTTACAACTCGCTAAGTGGTGCTTTGATCAGGCTTCCCAAAACAATATGGGAAAGTTATAAAATGGATGTTTCTGTCTCTGACTTGTTAAAAAAACAAGGTTTTTTAATAGATGATGATGTCGATGAGTTAGCATTATGCAAGTTCAGGTATTATCAAGGTATGTTTGCTCATAAAAAATTTTCTATAATGATCGCCCCCACGATGCAGTGTAATTTTAATTGTCCTTATTGTTTTGAAGGTGAATATAAGCAAGCAGGGCTTATGAATGATGCTGTTGAAGATGCACTTGTCGAAGTAATTGTTGCGCACAAGAATAAGGATATAGACATTACTTGGTATGGTGGAGAGCCCATGCTGGGCTTCAAAAAAATGCTATCTATTAGTCATCGGTTGGCAAAAGAAGGGGTGAACTATAAATCCAGTATGTTAACTAATGGTAGTTTGTTGAATGAAGAAAAAATAGCTCAATTAGATATTTTACACCTCAATGCTATTCAAATATCAATAGATGGAATAGCTTACAATCATGACAAACGAAGATGTTACAGAAATGGTGCTCCTTCGTTTCAAGATATTATAGACAATCTGGAAAAACTTCTAAAAAATACAAATATTAAAGTAAATGTAAAGGTTGCTCTTGACAAGCAGAATGCTAGAGGTTATAATGAATTGAGAGATTTTCTTTATGACAGATTTTTAGCTCATTTTAAAAGTGGACAATTGTGCATTTCTTGTAGTCATGTACTAGATAAAACGGGTTTTGATATATGTGGTATATGTTACACACGAGAAGAAGTGTTTCAAAAGGGAATGGATTGTCTGAAAGACAGACGAGAGAATCCTTGGTTCAGTATAATACCGCAGCAGGCTAGTGCTTGCATGTTTCGACAACCATTCTCGTTAAATGTCGATTCTGAAGGTTATATGTATCATTGTATGGAGCAATTTGGTAATCCTCGTTATCGAATAGGAAATATTAAGGACAAGTCTATTAATTTTTCACGTTTAGTGCAAGGTATGTTTACTAAGGATCCTTTTGATGACCCTGAATGTCGAGAATGTAAGGTTCTTCCTATATGTGGTGGTGGTTGTCCTATGGATAGGTTGAGATATACTACAACTAAAAGGAAGTCACCTAATTATTGCAGCATCTATCGTGAACATGTTGAACAATTAATGCCTTATATGTATGAATACTGTAAAAAAAAATAAAATAAACGTATATTCAATAATCATTTGTTTATTTACATTCTTAATATGCCTTCCACTCCATGCTCAAAAGACCAAAAAAGCCATGATTTGGGGAGAACTTCTTGATAACTTTACTCGTGAATCATTAATTGGAGCGAAAGTTACACTTCTCACGGAAGACAGTATAGCAGTGGACTCAATAATAACAAATAAGAGTAGTTGTGTTAACAATATTTGGGGAGCTTGGTGTTTCGAAGTACCTTTTAAACTGGAGAAAAGTATTGTAAAGTTCGAATATGACGGTTACGAAACATGTTATCTTGAAATACCTGCTCATACCTTCAAAGGTCGCAATGATATGAAACGCTTCGATGCCTATACACGTAGAATTCCACGTTCACGAATGGATCGTAACCTAAAAGAAGTTACAGTGGTAGCTACTAAAGTAAAGTTTTACATGAGAAAAGACACGCTCGTATTTAATGCTGACGCATTCCAATTGGCAGAAGGTTCCATGTTGGATGCACTCATAAAGCAGCTCCCAGGAGCCGAATTAAAGGATGACGGACGCATTCTGGTGAACGGACGTCAGGTGGAAAGCCTTTTGCTTAACGGCGAAGATTTCTTTAGGGGTAATAACCGTATCATGCTCGACAACCTACCTTCATACACAGTTAAGAATATACAGGTATATGAAAAACAAGGTGACATAGGTCAGATGATGGGCAAGAAGGTAGGCGACGAACAATATGTGATGGACGTTAAATTAAAAAAGCAATATAGCATAGGATGGATAGCCAATGCTGAGGCTGGATACAGTACAGAGAATCACTATATGGGACGCCTCTTTGCCTTACGCTTCACTCCTCAGTCGCGATTAACCGTTTTGGGTAATATCAATAATGTAAACGATACCCGCAAACCGGGGCAGAATAGCGAATGGACACCAGAAAACATGCCAAGTGGCAAACTGACCACGCGGATGTTGGCTGCCGACTATTTGGTGAAAGATAAGTTTCGCCGTTATGAATTATCTGGCAACGCCGATGTGAACCACTCCGACGCGTCCAATCTGACCCGTACGGCCAGCGAGACCTTCCTGCCTGCCGGTAATACGTTCGAACGGAGCGAGAATCAAACGAAGAATCACAATGTGAGCATTAGTTCTAACCATAAATTCACATTCACGCCTTGTGAAGAATACAGACTCGTGCTTTCTCCTACATTCAGCTACAGAAATCGGGAGAACAAAGGTTACTATGCTGGTGCTACGTTCATGGCGGATCCCGGAGCATATTCAACGGAATCCCTCATCGACAGCATACGTAACCCACAGGCCGGAAACTTGTTACGTCGCCTTGCAGTGAATCGCACGTTAACCGAAAGCCTCAGTAATAGCAGACGATATCAGGGAGGACTTTCTTTCTCCAATATGATCAAGTGTGGAGTCGACATGATCGAAGTAAACGGAGCAATCAATGGATATGGCAACCGCCGTAATATATTTGACCACTACCAACTGGACTATCCTTCCAATCCACTATACTCAACCGACTTCCGTAACAGATGGTCAAAAGGCCGGCCCGACCGTTCTCTGAATTATAAAATACGTGCGGCTTACAACTATTGGCCTGCCGGCCAGTGGCTGATACAACCAAGCTACACATTCGGACAAATCCATACGCACAAGGATAACACCATTTATCGGTTGGAACGGTTGGCCGGCTGGGGAATTGGCACAGATAAACCACTTGGTATGCTTCCGTCAGAACAGGAGCAACTGACTGCAGCTATTGATGGACAAAACAGCTATGAACGAAGAGAAATCGAAACCTGGCATGAGGTGGGAATCTTCATCAAAGACGACTATTGGGCAGAGAAGACAAATAACTACTTCCATTTCGATATAAAACTCCCTTTGACCATGACAAACAATCGCTTCGATTATATGCGAGCTAATTACGATGACGTGACGACACGCAACACGATACTCTTCCAACCATCGGCCAAAGTAGAATATAAATGGCACAATTCCAAACGTAGTGTTTCATTCAACTACAACATGCATCAATCCACCCCTGACATGCTTGACCTGCTGAACATAGTTGACAATGAGGATCCGCTCAACATATATCATGGCAATCCTGATTTAAAAAACACTACCGTACACACCTTTCGTTTTGACCATAGTAATAATAGCCCACTCAAGCAACGCACGTTTGGGGCATACGCCGCCTACAGCATAACACAAAATGCCAAAGCTATGAGCTATGTTTATGACCGCTCAACCGGTATCAGAAATTATAGTCCTGAAAATGTGAATGGAAACTATTATGTCTATGGAGGGATAAACTATTCCATGCCTCTTGATTCTAAAAAGAGATTGACTTTCACCACCTATACTTTTGCCCAACTCTACCATGGTGTGGACCTTATCTCTACTGAAACCGGCGTGTCTCCATCGCGTTCCACAGTAAATACCTATTGGGCAACAGAGACGATGAAGTTGGATTACCGCATGGGGCAGTTCACGTTTGGAGCCAAGGCTTATTGTTCCTGGAACCGTGCTACAAGCGAACGTGAAGGCTTCGTCCCATTTACTGTGTGGGATTTCAATTATGGGCCTACCGTTCAGATAGAACTGCCCTGGAACATGCAGCTTGTAAGCGACCTGACGCTTTACAGCCGTCGTGGATATGATGATCCTGCAGCTAATACGAACGATGTTGTGTGGAACGCTCGTCTATCCAAACGGATTTTGAAGGGAGGACTCACATTCTCTGTAGATGCTTTTGACATACTGGGACAGCTCTCCAACCTCACACAAACGGTTAACTCTCAAGGACGCTTCGAAACTTTCCGCGACGTAACTCCTCGATACGTGATGTTTCATGTTATCTATCGTTTGAATATAGCTCCCCCTAAAGGAGGCAAGTGATTTTATGCATATTAGCAGTAAAATTACTATATATAATGATCATTTAAGTTTGGTAAATGTGAAAAACTTTAATAGAAAATGAATAGCATAAGTACAAATTTAACAGTTATTATTCCCTTTTTGAATGAATCTTCCGAAGTACGAAATACAGTTGCAAATTTACGTGACACAGCCACAGAAAACGTAGATATATTACTTATTAATGATTGTTCAAACGATGGTTATAACTATAAAGCTGTAGCAGAACAATATCATACGAGATATGTAGAACATAAGCATCGTATAGGTGTTGCAGCTTCTCGCGATGAAGGTGTGTCTATGGCAAAAACGGATTATATTTTATTGCTTGATGGGCATATGCGTTTTCCCAAAAATGGTTGGGATGTATTATTAATGAAGTATTTGTCTTTAAATCCAAGGATTGTTTGGTGTGGTAATACACTTATTATGAATAAAGAGGATGATGGGAGTATTGCTTGGAAATACACTTATCCTTCATATGGAGCTTATATGGAATTGGAAAATGAGGCATGGGGAATAAATTGGAATTATTGTGATCCGAATCCTGAGGAGGATATATGTGATATTCCATGCTTGTTAGGAGCATGTTATGCATTCCATAAGTCTTATTGGCAAAAACTTATGGGGTTAAAAGGACTACAACAGTATGGACTTGATGAACAGTTTCTCAGTTATAAAGTGTGGATGGAAGGTGGTAGTTGTAAACTTATTAAATCTTTACAAGTAGGGCATCTTTACCGAAAAAAATTTCCCTATCGTATGACTGACAACTATCTTGAGTTCAATCGCTTATTTATGACTGAATTATTACTCGAAGGTGAATTGCGCGATTCTTTCAGAAACAAAATAATACGTAAAAATGGCATTGCTGTTTATATGAAGTTTGCTAATCGCATTAATAATCAGGCAGAAGAACTTGAGAAGATGCGTGAAAGAATGAAAGCAATGCAACAAGTGTCTTTTGAAGAGATTTTAGAAATGAATTATAAGATAGCGTTACAAAATAAAATTTCACAGAAATCGCACAAATGAAATATTACTGGAAAAGTTTTCCTCACTGTGCGCAGCTGGATGCTATGGATTGTGGCCCAAGCTGCCTTCGTATGATTGCAAAATACTATGGTCGCAGTTATAGTTTGCAATATTTACGAGAACGTTCCTATATAACTCGTGATGGTGTTTCTATGTTAGGTATCAGTGATGCTGCAGAAAGTATAGGAATGCGCACGATGGGTGTTCAACTGACAATTGAGCGTTTGATAAAGGAATGTCCGTTGCCTTGTATATTACATTGGAATCAAGACCATTTTGTAGTGTGCTATAAAATAAAAAGACGCAAAAATAAAGAGCCTCTATTTTATATCGCTGATCCACGTAGCGAGAAGATAGTTTATACTGAAAGTGAATTAAAATCTTTTTGGTTGAGTTCTCATAGCCAAGGATATGATAAAGGAGTTGCATTGTTGTTAGAACCTGGTCCTTATTTTTATGAAGAACAGGATGAGGGAAATGAAGAACAGGAAAATAGAGTAAGGGATATTTGGTTTTTTTCGCGCTATCTAACCCCCTATAAAGCTGAAATTTTTCATGTGTTTCTAAGTATGTTAACAATAAGTGTTTTACAATTTGCTGCTCCTTTCTTGACCCAACAGATGGTTGATAGTGGAATTCAGGGACGTAACTTGAATATCATTACTATGGTTTTAGTAGCGCAACTCATACTGTTCATTTCTCAACTTTCTGTTGGCATGATACGTAGTTGGATTGTTCTACATATGAATGCACGTATAAATATTGTGCTCATTTCTGACTTTTTGGCAAAATTAATGCGACTACCGATACATTTTTTTGATACAAAAATGGTCGGTGATATTTTACAGCGCATAGGTGATCATGGCCGTATTGAAGGTTTTCTTACAAGTACATCCATTAGTACATTATTCTCTTTAATCAATTTTATCGTATTTGGTGTTGTCCTTGCCATCTATGATGTTACTATTTTGTCTATTTTTTTAATAGGAAATTGTCTATATGTGGTATGGGTGCAGTTTTTTATGAAGTATTTAAGGAAACTTGAAATTAAGCGCTTTAATCAGGCAGCAAATGAGCAAAATAGTTTATTTCAATTAATAACGGGAATGCAGGAAATTAAATTAAATAATTGTGAGCGAGAAAAACGTTGGGAATGGGAACGTATACAGGTTAAATTATTTAAGATTAGTCAAAGAAACATGGCTGTTGGACAATATCAGCAACTAGGTGCAGTGTTTTTTAGCCAAATAACTGGTATGATCATTACGTTTGTTGCTGCGCGAGAAGTAGTAAATGGAAATATTACATTGGGTATGATGATGTCACTTTCTTTTATTATCGGGCAACTTTCAGGTCCAATTGGACAAATAATCGAATTTATCACAAATTGGCAATATGCTAAAATAAGTTTGGAGAGATTAAATGAAATACACAAAAAAAAGGATGAGGATGAAATCATAAATGTAAAACGAATGAATTTACCAGAAGATAAAACAATTCGTTTTGACCATGTATGGTTCAGTTACAGTGGGGCAGATCGCAAATATGTATTGAAAGATGTTTGTTTGGAAATTCCTCAAGGCAAAATGACTGCCATAGTAGGAGCTAGTGGTAGTGGTAAAACAACATTAATAAAGCTTCTTTTAGGGTTTTATGGCGTTAATCAAGGAAGTATAAACGTGGGAGATATTCCGTTGTCATATATAAATGCTCATGTTTGGCGTAGTCATACTGGATGCGTTATGCAAGATGGTTTTCTTTTTTCTGATACAATAGCCCGTAATATAGCTGTTGGGTGTGAACGCATTGATCATGAGCGTCTATTATATGCTGCAAGAATGTCAAACCTTCTTGATTTTGTTGCTACTTTACCTTTGGGCTTCGATACGCGTATAGGTGCGGAGGGTAATGGTATTAGCCAAGGGCAACGACAACGAGTTTTAATTGCTCGTGCTATTTATAAGAATCCTGATTATCTTTTTTTCGATGAAGCAACAAATGCTCTTGATACAAAAAATGAAAGAGAGATATCAGAACATCTTGAAACTTTTTTCAAGGGGCGTACAGTGGTTGTAGCGGCTCATCGATTGACTACAGTCCGTCGGGCAGATAATATAGTTGTAATAGATCAAGGAAAAGTTATAGAACAGGGAACGCACGAACAATTGGTAGACCAAAAAGGACTATATTATGAACTTATTAAGAATCAATTAGAACTTGGTAACTGAAAACGCAATGAAAAAGAATATAGACACATTTATATTAAGGAATCGTAGTGAGGAAGTTCAGGAGATTTTAAGTCAAAAGCCTCGTAAACTTGTTTTGTGGGGGAATGTTTTTTTAATATTATTAATTGTGGCGTTTTTTATCGTTAATGCATTTGTAACTTTTACAGAAGTACGAATTTTTCCAATGATAATGCAGGATAATAATACATCAACTATTATTGTTCCAACAGAAGATGTGACAAAATTTAATGAAGGACAACTTGTGCATATACAGATGGAAGTTTATCCTCAGGAGATATTTGGATATTTCACTGGTCATGTAATGTGGGTTAACTTGATTCCTGACGAGCGTGGCTATAGTGTAATGTTGAAGGTTGATAGTGTAACGAATGTGAGAAGGAGCCCTAAACTGATATCTGGAATGAGAGGTACAGCTTCGCTAGAAATGAGTAGACGTGGCTTCTTGCATAGTGTTTTGATGAATTTCAATAATTAAGATTACAAAATATGGAGAATAAAAGTAATGTTGATATAAGTGTTGTAATGCCTGTTTATAATGGAGAAAAATATTTAAAAGAAACTATTGACAGCGTCTTAGCACAAACATTTGAGAATTATGAGTTTATAATTGCTGATGATGGCTCAACAGATAAAACTCCTCAAATAATTGCTACATACAGTGATAAACGTATTAAATATTTTCGTTGTAGGCATAATTATATTCAAACACTAAATACGGCAATGAAGATGGCTAAAGCACCCTTTATCGCAAGAATTGATGCTGATGATAGGATGATGCCACAACGTTTGCAAGTCCAACGTGATTTTCTTATGGCTAATCCTGATATAGATATTTGTGGTAGTTGGTTCAAAACATTTGGTGAAGGAGAATCTTATATACATAAAACTATTGGAGATCCAGAGGAAATTAAAATTGCTTTGTTAACGACCAATCCTATGGCTCATCCTACGGTTATGTTACGTCGATTATGCATAGACGAACTCATAGCTATTGATTCTGCGGGGCCTTATCGACCAGAATACATTTATGCTGAAGACTATTACTTGTGGTGTGAACTTTCTGCACTGGGGCATTCTATTAGTAATATACAGCAATGTTTATTAGAATACAGATTTTCAGATAAACAAGTAACACGAGTACATCATTCTGTAATGCGACGCCATGCTCGAGCCGTGCAAAATTTTTGGTGTATGCAAGTTGCTCGAGAAATGACAAATGCCATTCCACGGATGCTCGCTTTATGGAATGAGCTTTTTCGGCTTGCCAATGAAAAGATTATTTCTTTTCAAACACTGTTAGAGATCGCAACTAGCCTCTATCGAGCATTTAGGAAATTAAGTTGTAAAAAATGAAACATGCTGTTTTAATTATTGCTCATACTCAACTGGATTTTCTGGTGGAGATTATTGAAAAATTTGATGATAATTTTTATTTTTTTATTCATGTGGATAAAAAGGTTAATGTTCCCCATTATATTATAGATATGTTACTTTTGACAAATCGTGTAAGATTTGTGGGGCAGCAATATAGTGTTAACTGGGGAGGGCGTAGTATAGTAGATGTTATATTGTGGCTTTGTCACACCGCTTTGTCTGATAATAAAGGTTTCAGTTGTGACTATTTCCACTTGATTAGCGGTTTTGATTATCCAATTAAAAAATGTGATGATTTTAAGTGTTTTTTTGAGAAATATATTGGTCGTAATTTTTTGGAATTTTTTCGCCTGCCTGATCTACGGTGGTTTGGGGAAGGAATTGATCGACTAACATTTTTCCATCCGATGGATCGGATTGATTGGAAAAATCCATTTGCATCAAAAATTTATGAAAGATATGTTAATTTTCAACGTTCTAAACCGTGTATTCGTCCATTACCAGAATATCCAATTTATGGTGGTTCAACTTGGTGGAGTCTAACACATGAGGCAATAACTTATATATGTGAACATGCGAATGACAACGGATGGTATGATCGATTAAAAGACACCTTTGCTCCAGATGAAATGTTTGTTCAAACGATCTTACTTAATTCTTATTTGAAAGGAACTCTAGTCAATAATAATTTGCGTCATGTGAATTGGAATATGAGAGATGGCAAGAGTCCTGCTCTGCTTGATGAACGTGACGCTTTAGAAATTAGTCTTTCATCAGCCTTGTTTGCTCGTAAAATAGATTCGAATATATCTCGACATCTTATAAATATACTGAATAATACAAACTTAAAATAAGATATGATAAATAATTGAATTTTAGTTGTAAGATTGAAGATTTATGTCTAAACAACCACACCAAAACAATTTCAGATTCTAACGAGGCATCCTTTAAAAGGCTTGTTTCTGCGAGATATTGTATTCCACAGTATCTCGCAGACTTTTGAATAATGTAGCAAATATCCTTCATGGTTCTTTTGAAATGGTATGCAGTTGCTGTCAGAAGTATATTAACAGCATCCATTGTGGTCATACTGAGCATTTGAAGAATTAGAATTGCAGGTACAATAAAGTGGCCTGCCGTTGAAGCCGCACCTGCAACAGACAGGTGTAAGTTATCACCTGTCACTATTGGCATAAGAAATATTCTGTTGACAGGGTCTGTAATAGACAGGAGTTGGCTCCATTAGCTTTAAACTGGTAACTATGGAATCTTCCCTTGAAGAGCCGGTTCCGCAAGGTGTAGCCGTGTTGTTTCCCAATGGGATTCGTGCCCACTTGAGAACGGGTCTGAGAAAATACTGGTGGAACTCTTCACCCAAAGTATTCGAGGCTGCCATGTTTAACCTGAACGGTACGATGCGTACTTCCTGTGTTCTGGCTGGATAGATATGCGGAAGGGGATTAGTTCGCTGTGTGGTGTGGTCCATGAGAGGATGAAGGGCGAAGAGAAGAACGGCAATGTCTTCATCTTTATCGCTTCCAACCGTTTATGAAACTGCTTCATGCTGAAGACGGAGGTATGGTAATGCATGTAAAACGTTTGGAGGTCGGTCGCTTCAAACTTCCGGAATACGATCCGGAAGTCAGATAATTATCCATGGAATGGCGTGACCTGGTGATGATGGTTGAGAGTATTCAGCCCCCTTCTGGGGCTGCGACTGTCGGTTAAGAGCCGAACGCAAGGAGTATCAGGTGTAACTTGCTGTCCTCCATTTTACCTGAAAAAAAGGACGGTAAAGTTTGCACAAATCCTTAATGTTTAGTATCTTCATGTCAGAAAAAAGGTACTGACAATAGAAGGTTTGAATGTCTCTGTTGCCTCATTGTCTGCAATCAATAAGAAACAGGCAGAGCAGAATGAAAAGCAGCAGGAGCGAATCAAGGAGCTGACAGCTCAAATCGTATGGCTGAATCGTCAGCTCTTTGACCGAAAATCAGTGAAACTCTGTGTATATGATTCCAATATCCTCGATCTTTTTGCCGAAGGGTTTGCCGGCCTTCAACGTTAGGCGGAAGAAAAGCGTGACGAGCCCATGGAGAAAATTGAAAAGGAATCGCCAGAGGTTCGTAAGCAGAAACATCAGAACCGGAAAATGGTAGAGGACCTGCCTGTGCAGGAACCGGAAATCATAGAGTCGTCGGGTGTGGACCTTTCCCTGTATCGCAGACAGAATCGGAGAAGAGGTTACGAAGGTGGTCCGCCACAAACCTGGAATACTTTACGTGAAGGAAATCATGGGAAACACTCTGGACGGATGGCTCAGGAAGACGGTGGAACTGCTCCGTCTCCTGTATGACTTACTTGTGGAAGAAGTCTTTGCGTACAGTTATCTACAGGCAGACGAAACCACTGTTCCGATCATGAACCAGGAGAAACACAAGACGGAAAAGAAATATCTCTGGATGGTCAGGGCGGTCATGGGGAAACTGGTTATCTTCCATTACGACAACGGATTGAGAGCCGGATCGGTCATAGAAACTTTGGTCGGACAATATCATTTTAAGGGTTATTTCCTGTGTTACGATTTTGTGGGCTATGAGACTGCCTTCAAGCCCCATCCGGATGTGTGGCTGGTCAACTGTCTGGCACATATCCGGCGTCATTTTGAGCTGGCTCTTGATGAGAATCGGGAAATGGCCCAATATGCACTGACTCAGATAGGGCATGTCTACCAGATAGAACTCCGGTGTGACGAAGTCGGCCTCACGTATGATGGACGCCGGGAAAAACGTCAGGTACAGTCTCGGCTTTCTGATCGGTAAGGCCATCACGTATGCCTACACCCGATGGGAAAAACTTTTAGATGCAAGCCTATGTATGTAATATTGAAATGTTTTGGAAATATTGCAGATAGGGATGCCGTTTTCTATCATTAGCAAATAGGTCTCAAACCAACCAAGGGTATGAGAAAGTTATAAGATTGAATAAGAAGAACCATGTGATGGGGGACTATTACGTACGGTTCTGTTAGAAGTTTTAGGTGAACTTTTATTTACTCGACAGAGAGATCAGTAAAAATGAAAGTAGGAGGTAAATATTTGCAAATTGTATCTACCTCCTATCCGATTTGTTAAGACGAAACTCTATTTACAGCCACAGTTCTTGCAAGAACAATCTGCTCCGCATTCACATGTAGGAGTTGGAAGAATAGAGGGTTTTGGGGTAGAGCCAGGTGTAGTCGAATCATCAGCTGAATAATTTGATTGGCAATATGTGCCTGAACAATAACCAGTACAGCCTCCACCTTCGATTAAATCCATTGCTTCTTCGTCCATAAGATTCATTGTGTCATCAAGTCCTGCTTTGAGAACTTCTAAAGTTGCTTTTTCAATACTCATAATACTTTTTTTTGTGATTAATTAATAACTACCCATAAAAGGGTAAATGGATAATATGATTTTATAGATGCTTGTTGTTTACTTTAGTCAACTATTTATTTGATAAATATCTTTATATCAGCAATACTTATATGTCTATTCTAATAGCTATAAGTGAAGCAACTACGAAAATGACGGCATTTTTCACTGTAATGTAGCATTTGTATTTGCAGAGTCTATATCATAAAGGAAATAAGCTAGCAAAAGTTTCATGTCAAATCAAAAATGATTATAGTTGCTTAACAAACAGAAATAATTTCTTGTAACATTGCTTTCGTAATTTTTTGTATAGAATTTTAGAACTTTGCATAATTTGAAATCATAATTCTATTTTATTTGTTTATTAAATATTA
>ERZ791667.727-NODE-727-length-15430-cov-7.71889_pt1 | contig 15430 bp, 13 predicted proteins | sample MGYA00509959_ERZ791667 | MGnify/ENA primary metagenome ERZ791667 (study PRJEB30046, sample SAMN00715196) | human gut metagenome | study: EMG produced TPA metagenomics assembly of the A metagenome-wide association study of gut microbiota in type 2... | reverse complement strand
TGGACGATTGTCGGTCAGACCTCGTAAAATACACCTCCGCCCTACACGGAATGTCCACAAAGCAGCGCATGGCAATGTTCAATCAGGTTCCGTTTATGGTGGGCTGGCTGAAAGAATTAGGTAATGTGGCTGAAAATATCTGCCAGTTCCTGAATGCTGTAAAAGAGAAGAACAAAATTCCGTCCACCCCTAAATCCGAAGAAGAATGATTGCGAAAGCCAAAGCCATATCGCACGGCATAAACGACCTCCGTTACATTACCGGCGAATCACAGCATAAGAAGCATCCGGAGAAAATCTATCGGGTATTGGACAATCTGTTGTCCTCAGAACCGGATGCTATGGGGATATGGAACTCCATGCAGTTGACCCTATCCCAGCATCGACCGATAAAGAACTCCGTTATCAGAATCGAGCTGAGTCCATCACCCGAACATACCCGATTCTATGACATCGAGGACTGGCAAAAACTCTGGCACGACTTCGCAGAGGAGTTCGACAAACAAGTGATTACCGGTAAGAACGGAAAAGTCCGTTCTTGCCAAACCAATTTGGCTAATAGCAAATACTCGGTTTGGTTGCATACGGAATCCAAAGGTGAAGTCCCCCACCTCCATGCTGCGGTTTGCCGTTTGGATGAAGATGGAAATATCAACAATGACCACAATATTCATCTCCGGGCGCAACGTGCAGCAGAGCGAGTGGCAAAGAAACGTGGCTGGACGACTGCGGCACAAATCCGAAATCGCAACATCCCACAGGTGAACAAGGACTGTATGGAGGTGTTGAGAGCGATGCCGTCATGGTCATGGGATGAGTATAAGAATGCCCTTGCACAGAAAGGCTATACCGTGCATGAACGAGAGGACAAGCAAGGTATTCTCCGTGGTTATGCACTCGTGCATGGGAATACCAAATACAAGGCTTCAGAATTGGGAGTCGGCAGAAATCTTATGATCTCGAAACTTCCTACAACATGGAAGAAACTGCACCACCAGCCGACCACAACCATTAAGAACAATACTCCCCAAGTCGTCCAACAACCAGCAGAACATAAGGCTGTCCCTATTGACTACACCCAATATCGCGCAGACCGTTCAGACATGATTCCCTATACCCTTAACCATGAAGGCAAGGAATACCGATTCTATATTCCGGGAAAAGTGCTTGACTGTTTCAATGACGAGTTCGATTACAGGTTTGTTGCCAACTGTCAAGAGCTTACTGATATAGCGGTAGCTATTTTTGTTGGGCTACTTGATACGCAGAATGTTGTAACTGGAGGTGGTGGCGGAGGTTCGCAAAGCGACCTTCCGTGGAGAGACAAGGACGAAGACGATTTGCAATGGGCTCGCAGATGCGCTCGTGTTGCCAACCGTTCGTTAGGAAAGAAAACGAAAACAGGATTAAAACGATAAGCCTATGAAGCCGAACATGAAAAAGAAATTCGATTTTTCCGCTGAAATGAATGAAGCGGAATCCATAAAAGCCACTCCAAAGAATGAATATCTGGAGGAAGAGAAACGGCTACTCAAAGAGAACATCAAGGAACTTGCCAGCCTGAATGACAACGTGCATTATATAATTACAAATCTGGACAATCTGCTCGAATTTCTACGAGAGTACAAAGTGGCTATTGCACAAGGGACGCAGGAACAGGCGGAAAAATTCGGGCAAACTGTCCTTGATAAGTTCCTTCACCAAATTCAAGACAAATGTAATGAAACTGAGCGAAAAATCCGTAAGGTTGACAGCCATATTTTCATACCATACACGATATTCTATATCTTGATTATCATACTGGTTGTCCTATTTTCTTTTTTCGCTAGCATCATAGTGGTCAATACGGAGATTTTGCACTCGGCATTGATTTGGAAGGCTGTTTTATGGTGTACAGTATCAGCTGTGATTGGAATGGTAATAACGATTCTGCTATCGAAAATCCTGAAAAGATTAATTGATAGATAGGAATTTACATGAGTAAGAATACAATTGAAGATAATTCTTTATCTTTGTCGAGTACATCTAACATGACATGAAATGAAATTATACAACAAGAAATATCTATCCTTCTTATTATTTATAGGATTACTACTAATAATCCCTATTATTTTGTTCTTCAAATACCTTCTCACTTCCCGATTATTGGCGATTCGCAGACATGGCTTTCCTTTTGGGCTTCTTACATCGGAGCCATTGCATCATTCGCTATGATTGCTGTAACATTTTTAACTCTAAAACAAAATCAAGCCCAACTAAATGAAATCAAACGCCAGTGGGAGGAGGAACATCGACCTCATCTCGTCTGCCGAATCATTGTAAATAAAAAAGCCTTTATTCTGCAAATATCCAATCCGAGCCAATTTGACGCATCTAACGTGATAACAAGCTTTGGAGATGACCTAATCAACAATCTTGATGATAAATTCCGCAACATGTACACCAATACTTCACAGAACCCTGTATATATCTCTTCTGGCAAATCTTGGAACTGCCTTATTGGATGGTGTGAAGATATTAATCAAAAATGGAAAGATAAGGATTTCAATATAATTACGGAAGTTAGCTATAATGACAAATATCGTTTAAACTCCATCATTCCCATCAAAACTTTTGTCAACCGCATTAACATACTCGTACAAAGTCCATTGGAAGATGCAGCTCAAGATTTGGTCGCAGGTCTTGTCAAACCCCATTCTGTCTCTCCACACAAAACAGTTCAAGTTTCTCTTGAAGAAATATCGAAAACCTTGAGTAAAATATCAACTAAACTTGACACTGTAGATGAAACAGATTAAGTAAAATGTGATAATTAAATAGAGCGAAGAAATTGCGATACTAAATTTCCTCGCTCTGTATATAACTCTATTTACCAAGTGACTTGAACACCTTAGCTATGCATCGCTTTTTCTGTTCCATATTGGGGTGAACATATAAGTCCAGTGTAGTCGAAATGTTGGAATGTCCCAGTAATACACTAACGGTCTTATAGTCACAACCGACTTCTATACAGCGAGTCGCGAAGCTATGACGCAGTCCATGATACTTCAGCTTGGGAATATCAAGTTTCTCCATAAGCCTTTTATAGTAGTTGCGATATGTGCGTGGCTCTGTCGGACGCTCATCATTAGTAAGAATGTAATAATCGTCATTAATTACTTTTTTCAAAGGCTTTAACATAGTAAGCAATTCTTTGTTTATCGGGATTTCACGGCAAGAGTTTTTTGTCTTTGGCGTGTTGATGACCAGCTCTGTATGTTTTCTCTCTCCTTCTATGATATAGATGCGTTCTATCGTCCGGTTAACGGTTAGAATCCCGTCATATACATTGATGTCGCTCCATTTCAAAGCACAGATCTCCCCTATACGCAGACCGGTACTAAGGCTGATATAGATACCAAGTCCCGGAAAGGAAAAGTGGCTCTGAATATAGTTCAGAATCTTTTTATGATTTGCCACGGACAAGACCTCCAACTTTTTACCAGCAACGTCTGTTGGGTACTTAATATCCCATTCGTAATAGTTCATCCATTCGTTTTTCACCCCGAATTTCATAACCATCTTTAGGACAACAAGAATGTCCTTAACAGATTTCATGCTCAATCCGCCTTCCAACTTTTCAAGCACAAAGCCTTGTACATCATTTTCATGAAGTTCGTTACTCTCACCAAACTTTGGCAAAATGTGATTTTCAAGAATCAACATGTAGGCTGCCAATGTCGATTGTTTCACATACGGTCGCTTGTTCTCTCGCCATGCGTCCGAAATTTCTCTAATTGTCTTCTGATTCATAATCTTGAATTTAATTGGTTCTAATAATTAGAGAAATATAATAGGTAATGTTCCCCATTTGAGATTCCCTGAGTTTAGTGGAGAGTGGAAGAAACATTCATTAGGTGAAATCGGTGAAACAATTATAGGTTTAACATATAAACCTTCTGATGTTGTAGATAATAACGGAATTATTGTCTTTCGTTCCTCGAATATAAAAAACGGAATGATAGACTATTCTGATTTAGTACGTGTTAATAAACATATTAAGGACAAAATCATTACGAAAGAGAATGATATTTTAGTATGTGCAAGAAATGGCAGCCAACGACTGATAGGTAAAAATGCTATAATAAAACAAGAAGATGCTAACAATACATTTGGGGCATTTATGATGGTATATCGAGCTAACGATAACCCATTTATACTTCCATTACTAAGTACAAAGAAGTATTTTTCGCAAGTGGGAGAAAATCTAGGAGCAAGAATAAATCAGATAACGACATCTGATTTTAACGGATTTGAATTCTACTTTCCTGAGAACCATGCAGAACGCACAAAAATAGCAGAGCTATTTCGACTATTGGATGAGCGTATCGCCACCCAAAACAAAATCATTGAGAAACTGCAATCCTTAATTAAAGGGCTTGCAGTTGCGCTAACTACCAAAGAAAAGGCTAACATTGCAATTTCTCAGTGTTTAGAGTGTCATAGCTCAACACTTCAAGAGAGCGAGGTTTTGTCTAGTGGACTATGCAAAGTGTTTGGTGCAAATGGATTGGTTGGTTATAAAGATGTGCCACAAATGAACGGTGATGCGATACTGGTAATCAAGGATGGTTCGGGTGTTGGTACAGTTTCCTATGCACAGGGCAAATTTTCGGTAATTGGCACACTCAACTATCTTACTGTCATAGGCAACAATGATTTGCGGTATCTGTACTTTGCGCTGTCAGTGTTCAACTTTCAACCGTACAAAACTGGTATGGCGATACCACATATCTACTTCAAAGATTATGGTAAAGCGAAAATATATTGTCCTTCACTTGCTGAACAAAAGCGTGTCGCAAACGTGCTTGACAAATTGGAGAGCAAACTTTTTGTTGAGCAAGAACTTCTTGCGTCATTCAATCAACAAAAACTGTATTTGTTGGGGAAGATGTTTATATGAACATCTTCCTTAATAGATATTGTTTCTGTATTTGATATTTCTGTAATAGTTGCCTTTCAACATCCTCTTTAAGCGATAACACTGAAAGAAGATGACTAATTTCTTTTTGCCTATCTAAATCTGGTATTGGGCATTTTATGTGATTTATATCCTTTAGGTAGGCTGTTTTCATCGTACCTTCAGTTACAACACGTTCAACTTCTTTTTGAAAATATGAAGATTGCATAAAGTAATAAAGAAATTCAACATCAATATTTGTATTAGGGACAATACCTAAAATTCCTTGTTTGGTACAGACTGGATATTTGTTTATAGAAATAGCACCGATTGTTGCTCCATTAGAGTATATAATGGAGTGCGTAGGAATCAGCCATGCTGAAGATTTTTTGAGTCCTAACTCTGTAATATAGTCTTTGTTAGCCGATAAATATTTATTGCTCAAATCGTCTATTTTTATGAAAGGAATGCTGCCGTTATCATAAAATTCTGTATTTGACGTAGTGGGTGTTCCACCCTCACCTGCTTTACTATATAATGTTTCAAATGCCACTAACTGCCCACATTTCAGAGTTATTATATCATCTATAAGCCCTTTAATTAAGGATTGCTGTACAGTAATGTCCGCAATTATTCATCGGTGCTATTCTTCACAAACAAATATGATTCCACTGTCCGAATTACTCAAACAATGTTCTGATAGAAATCGCAGTGGCTCTGATTTGCAAGTTCTTTCGGTTAGTAACAAATACGGATTTATAGCTCAATCAGACCAATTTGAGGACAGAGAAGTAGCAAGCGATGATACCTCAAATTATAAGGTTGTGAAGAAAGGTATGTTTGCATACAATCCTGCTCGTATAAATGTTGGCTCAATAGCATTGTACGAAATGGACAGTAATGGTATTGTTAGTCCCATGTATGTTTGCTTTACTACAAAATCAGAATTATTACCCAGTTATCTAAAGTACTATTTTGCATCACAAACATTCAAACATGAAATGTATAAACGCCTGGAAGGCAGTGTTCGCTTATGTCTTACTTTTGAGGAGTTGTGCAATATAGAAATTCATTTGCCAAGTATTGAGCAACAAAAGAATATCAGTAAGTACATTTCAAAAATCGAAAACAATCTTTCATTAGTGGATAGCATATTTTCTAAATATCAGCAGCAACGAAGATACCTGCTCTCGCAAATGTTTATATGAACATCTGCGAGAGCAAAAATTGCTTCAATTCTTGTAAAATAGAAATGCCCCTTTGTTCGACTTCAAGTTTAGTATAAAAAGCATCAATAATTTTACATATATGCTGTTGCTTTGGTATAGGAGGTAGTCTAATTTCTACCTTTTGAAATATATCCATTCTCAAAGATGGTACAGTAGAACCAACTGAATTTCTAACAAAATAAGAATTTAATGTATTCATAAAATGGTAACAATACTTTGGTATAATACATGAAGCGAAATCCGTTATGGCGTAACACCTTTGGTGTAAAGCAAATTTCCCATTATAATATCGAGGATAAAAACTTTGTCCTTCGCCAGCATAAATAACAGCTTCTTTGTCAAACGAATAAGTTGGAAACCATTTTAATTCTTCTGAACGGTCAAAGAAAGGATACCAATCTTCTTGATGTTCTGTATTAGCATCTTGCACGTCACCAGCACCATTCGTAATATGTGCAATTTCGCCTAAACGTATGGTATGAGCATCTGCTATTGAATGAAAGAGTAAATCTGTTATTGCGGACTTTAGTTTTTTCAAATCCTCAATGATTTTGTTTTGGGTAGCAATGCGCTCGTCTATGAGAGACAATAGACGTGTTATCTTCTTTTGTTCCTCAATGGCAGGATGATAAACTCTAATATGCTTTAAGTTTTCACCATACAGGTGTACGACAGAAACACCTTGGGCGACACGAGCGATGTCTTTTTTACGAGCACCATTAAGTTGATAGGCAAAGAATCCTCCATCATCATGTTTGAGTCTTATGATATTCAAATCTCCACCCAGCAGGATGTTATTAAATGGAACACATCGAGCTGTTGATATGTCTATAGCAGTTTCTCCAGAACATGGGATTATGACATCATTAGCCTTACTTTTAACCAGCGATGATGAATCCAACTCTGTTCTACTATATACCTCATCAATAATTTCAGACTTGTACTTGGTATAAAGTTCACCATACAATATACAAGGAGAGCCCTGTTCAGATAATTGATCTTTAGATATTCCACTGCCTTTTGTTATCTCTGAAATTTTGCCCAATGTAGTTTCCTCCCACTCCTCCGTAAACTCCGGAAATCTCAAATGGGGAACATTGAGGACTTTATTTTCGTTATTATCTGCCATAATCATTATTCTTTATCGGGATTGATATCAAACGGCAACAATTTGTCACCATCATTAAACCGGTCGAAATCGGAGATAAACGAACGGTCTTGAATCACTTTATATTTTTCATACTCACAATACGCCTTCTCTCGTGCCTCTTCTTGAGAAACTTTACCGGCTGAATCTTGTGCTTGATAGTCCATTGTAGCAAGAAACTGTTCAAGACGCTGCTTCCAGTCTGCCATCGTTGTAATGATATGGCGTTGAGCACGCTGTTCTGCAAATTCAAGAAATGCGTTAGTTACGCCGTTGAGTTCTGAAACCTCTTTGTCAGACAAGTAGTTCTTTGCTACAATCGTATCAGATTTCTGTACTCTGCCATTGGGAGCTTTTTTCCAAGTGGTCAGTCCCATGTGCGGCATTTCCGAGTCGGCACGTTCATATACTATTTCGGCAGCAGTACGATGAGTTACAGCCAAGTGCATCATGTTTTGCACCATCTTGAAGAACAATTTGGTACAATCCGACTTCGGGTCGTAATCCGCACTGCATTCGGCATAGATGTCTGTTATCTTTTGGTAGTATCTGCGCTCTGAGGTACGTATCTCACGAATACGCTCCAGTAAATCGTCAAAATAATCTTTGCCAAAATGTTTTCCCTGCTTCAAACGTTCATCATCAAGCGCATATCCTTTAATAATAAACTCCTTCAATACAGATGTAGCCCAGATACGGAACTGGGTGGCTTGATAGCTATTGACACGATAACCTACCGCAATAATAGCATCCAAATTATAGAACAGAGGTGTACGTTCCACATCCCTTTTTCCCTCTGATTGAACTATCCCAATTTTTCGGATAGTTGCCTCTTTTGTAAGCTCGCCTGTTTCGTAAATCTGACCAAGATGATAGTTGACAGTCCGTACATCCACCCCGAACAAATCGGCCATACGCTTTTGTGACATCCAAAATGTTTCACTGTTGAATATCACTTCTATTCGTGCCTCGCCTTGCGCCGTTTTATACAGCAAAATGTTAGAACTCAACGAATTTTGCATCAATTCGTTTATCGAAATTGTTCGAGTAAAATAATCGCGAGCTTGTTGTACCAACACTTTTTTGACATTGGCATTTTCGGCAACAATCATACATGCCATACGAGACAGACGGAAGATATTGACCTTACGGAATGAACCGCTTCCAATCCTTACCATATCAACCGCTTGGTTGAAATGGTCGTCTACATTCATTCCTTTTTCACCTGCCACCTTGATAGCCTTGTCTATGACTCTTTGGAATTTCCAATAAGCCGAATAGCCCATAGCAGCGCACAGGTCGCGAGAACTCCAGTATTCGTTTCCGCCCTCATCCTGACGGCGTATATTGTCGAATGATGGACGCATTTCGGGGATGTTGTCTATCTCTGCCATAGTGTAATTATTCAACCAGTCCCAATTCTTTCAAATAGCCTTCTATCTCCTTATCCAGTTCGGCTCGCTTGGCTTCCAATTCCTTTATTTCAGCCATGACTGCTTTGATGTCAATAGGCTCTTCTTCCTCAAAAGTATCGACATAACGAGGAATATTCAGATTATAGTCATTTTCGGCAACCTCCTGTAACGTAGCGAGGTGACTGTACTTTTCAATTTCCTTGCGGTCACGGTAGGTTTCTACAATCTTCTGTATATGCTGAGGGCGGAGTTTGTTTTGGGTCTTGACCTTTTCAAACTCTTTGCTGGCATCAATGAACAAGATATTATCGTCTTCCTTACGGCATTTCTTCAATACGAGAATACAGGTCGGAATGCTTGTACCATAGAAAATATTGGCAGGCAGCCCGATAATGGCATCAATATAGTTTTTCTTCTCTATCAGGAAACGGCGTATAACGCCCTCTGCATTCCCTCGGAACAGAACTCCGTGCGGAGCAACGCAAGCCATCGTACCACCTTCATTGAGGTGATGAACCATATGCAGAATAAAAGCATAGTCGGCTGTTTTCTTAGGTGCAAGTCGTCCTGCTTTACTGAAACGGTCGTCGTTGTTGAATTTGTCGGCAGCACTCCATTCGGCAGAGAACGGAGGATTTGCAACCACTGCATCGAACTGCATATCATCGAATGCGTCCCATTCAAGCGTATCGCCATTCTCTATTTTGAAGCTGCTGAATCGGATACCGTGCAGCAACATATTCATTCGGGCAAGGTTGTAAGTAGTCGGATTTTTCTCCTGTCCATAGATATATGCCGCCTTACCGATACTTGCTGCACGGAGCAATAGTGAACCACTACCGCAAGTAGGGTCGTAAACATTACGCAAACGGTTATGCCCAAGAGTAACAATCTCCGCCAATATGCGGCTGACCTCTTGCGGAGTATAGAACTCACCGGCTTTCTTGCCTGCACCGGCAGCAAACTGACTGATCATATACTCATAAGCATCGCCCAAAATATCAATCTCCTGAGAGGCCTCCACTCCGAATTTTATATCATCAAGTGCAAGCAGAACATTGCTTATAAGCGTATTCTTGTCATCGGTTGTCTTTCCGAGCTTAGGGGAAGCAAGGTCAATATCCGAAAACAGACCACCAAAATCCTCTTCGCTGTCACGTCCGAGCGTACTATCCTCAATGCGTTTCAATGAGCGTTCCAGCATCGGAAGGATATTTTCTTTCCGCTTGATAGTTTCGATTACAGACGAAAACAAGAATTTCGGTTCAATGAAATAGCCTATATTTTCCAAGCATTGGTTCTTGACCTCTTCCTGCAATTCCGCAGCATCCGAATCGGTCATTTCCCATAATTCCTTGAATGTAACTTCATCATCCTCCAATGCACTGTTGGCGTATGTTTCTATCTTCTCCGACAGGTATTTATAGAAAATGAATCCCAAAGTAAAATACATAAAATCGCTTGCCGACATATTGCCGCGCAAACGGTTTGCGACCGCCCAAAGCTGGTCACGGAGTTTCTGTTGCAGTTCTTCACTCATATCCTTATTGCTCTATATTATTCTGTATTACATCACTTTCCGGCAATGGTATATTGCTTTCAATTATACTTCTCAGGTCATCCAGCACTTTCCCTTTATATGAGAAATATTTTGCCCCTTGATATGCACCCGATGTATTCCGTTTCTCTTCCGGCATAAACGTACCGACAAAAGGGGACAATTTATAAATACGACCTTGATATTCAACGGAATCATCGCTTGCCACCTTGACTTCTGTATTCGTAGGCATGAAGGTAACACATTCCCCTATTTTAATACCGACCATGCTGAATTTGAAACGCCCTCGCTTTACGGTTCGCTTCTGCACGACAGGCAATGAATCTTTTTCGTTATGGCAAACCGGTTTATTATCTACATAGACCGTAACAACCGCATCATCAATCATCTTGGCTATGTCATTGAATATATCCAAAGCTATTTGCGGCGGCACATTGAAAAACTCCCGATTCTGACGAATACGCAAATCCGTCAACCGATCAATAGTCTTGTGTACATGCTTTTCAACATCGTTATATTTGACCGTCTGAATGGTTGCATAAATCTCAAAAGGCAACGGAACAGCCGTGTTGTCAAGTTCCTTGGAACGTATATCTACAGGCCGCGCACTTTTACCGATTTTGACCCAATCCTCACGAAAACTTGGATTAGTCAAGATATACACATATCCGGGTTCATTTGTCTTTACCATATCAGTATTTCTTTTAATCCCAACTGAAAGTGCGTATGATATTACGCAATCTGTCTAAAATCCTCGTCAACGCCTTTCTCGTCTTTATCAATCCGAGATGCTTCTCTTTCAATGCCTTTTGTATGATTTCTGGCTGCTCTTTTTGCAGATAATCATATTCTTTAAGGAAATGATTCAATACTGATGACGATATTTTCTCTTCCTCAGCCAATGAGTTGACGGCATTTTCTCGTTCAACAGCAATATAGCGGTTCAACCGTTCTTCCAAATCGCTTGTACCGTCAGCCTTGCCTCGCTGCATCATGAAATTTTCCTTATCGTCATCCACATTCTTTTGAATGAAGCCATCAATAAGTTTTGCCTTGCTGCGCATTTCAGCATCCTTAATCATCGTGTCAATGATATTCTGGCGGCGTTCCGCGTAATCGGCACTATATGGGTCAAGTTCTGCAATGAGTTCAAGGATATATGCCACATTGATAATGTCGCTATGTAGGAGTTCAAGGCAGAAATCCACATCACCGAGGTCTCCGTCATCCGGAACATCTGTATCATCATCCGGTTTGGGTGACGGTGCTGGAACAACGAGTGCAAAAGTATCATGGATATCAAGATACTTACTTCTGAAATCCATAAATTGCTGTTCCGTCATGCCGAGATCATCAGACTCTTCATTATAATCCTCGTATATCTGTATTTCAGCATGTTTACGGATAATATCACGGAACGCCAAAACAAACTCTTTCTTAGCTTTTTCACTCTGCAAAAGGTCTATACAATTTGTGTCCGGATATTTCTTCAAAAAATTGGTAGCAAGCTCCTTGTATTCCTGTTTGACTTCTTCAAACGGAGGTCGCACTATTTCTTCCGGATTGTTACTGTTGCTGAACAATTTGATAGCGGTATCAACATTGCTTTTCAAATCACGGAAACACACAATCTTTCCGAAGCGTTTCTTTTCATTCAGCACACGGTTTGTCCGGCTGAATGCCTGCAACAAGCCGTGGTATTCCATATTCTTGTCTACATAAAGCGTATTGAGTTTCTTGCTGTCAAAACCGGTAAGGAACATTCCGACGACCAGACAAAGATCAAGCGGCCTCATATCAACTCGCTTCTTTTTCATACGCAGGTTGATGTCATCGTAATATGCACGGAAGTTCTCTGTCGTAAACGATGTCCCGAACATTTCATTGTAGTCATCCATGATGGCTTGCAGTTCATCAACCTCACCGGCACTGTCATTCAGATAAGAACCTGTACCCATTCCTGTCAGATCATCATCTTGACTTCCATTGGCTGCATAAGTAAAAACTGCACCTATACGAATCTTGGGATTCAGTTCCTTGAATATCTTGTAATAACGGATAAGCATCGGTACGGACTGTACAGCAAACAATGCATCGAACTCTCCGTCAAATGTTGACTTATTGAAATTATTAAGGATGAATTTAGCGATTTCCGTCATGCGATTAGTACTGCCGTTCTGCACTTCCTCACTGCCATGATAATACTCTACAAGGAAACCGAGAACATTTTCATCGGCAATGGCATCTTTAATCAGATAGCGATGCAGGCAGTTGCCGAATACCTCTTTGGTCGTATGCCCATCAACTGCATTTTCTGTAAAAATAGGAGTTCCGGTAAAACCGAATATCTGGGCATTATCGAAGAATTGCATAATCTTCTTATGACTCTCCCCGAAGTGACTGCGGTGGCACTCATCAAATATCATCACGATACGGGAGTGGCATATCGAATCTATCTTGCTGCTGTACCATATCTTACTTACGGCAGCATTGAGTTTCTGAATAGTGGTAATGATAATCTTGGAGTTACTATGCAGCCGTTTTACCAGTTCATCCGTATTGTCCGTACCGTCAACAGCTCCCGGTTCAAAGGCTTCATATTCCGACTGCGTTTGTGTGTCAAGGTCATGACGGTCAACAACGAACATTACCTTATCTACATCATCCAACTCCGAAACAAGCTGTGCTGTTTTGAATGAAGTCAAGGTTTTTCCTGCGCCTGTAGTATGCCAGATATAACCGTTATCGTTGGAGTTCTGTACCCGATCCAATATCTTTTCTACAGCATAAAACTGGTATGGGCGAAGTACCATCAAGCATTTATCCCCTTCATGCAATACGATATATTTTCCGATAATCTTACCGAGCGTACACTTTTCCAAGAAAAATACAGCAAACTTATCCAGTTCATTGAATGGCAGATTTGCCGCATCCGTCCAGTTGAACGTGAATTTATATCCACCATTGGGATTATTGGCGAAATAACGAGTATTTACGCCATTGGAGATAACAAATAGCTGAATATAGTCGAACAGCCCATGAAAGGATGTCTTATGATAGCGTTGTATCTGATTGTATGCCTGCTTGAGTTCTACACCCCGACGCTTCAATTCAATCTGAACCAGAGGGAGGCCATTGATAAGAATCGTCACATCATAGCGACACTTCTTTCGTCCCTCCACCGTAATCTGATTCGACACCTGAAACTCGTTCTGACACCATTGTGTACGATTAAGGAATTCCACCCAAATACGCTGCCCGTTCATCGTGTCAAGAGGATATAGGTCACGAAGTTTCTTAGCCTTTTCAAAGCGAGTACCACCTTCCAGATATATCAATATCTTCTCAAACTCTTCATCCGTAAATGAGTTACGACCAACTTCCGCCAGCTGTTTCTTGTTGTGAATTTCCAACTGCCGCTTGAAGTTGGCATAAAGATTATCTTCTTCGGTAATCTGGACATACTCGTAGTCCATTTGCCGAAGTGTGGCTATAAGTCCGGCTTCCAATGCCGCTTCGCTCTGTATTGACATATTCTTTCCCTACTATGGTGTTATTACTTATTTATTCCAGCTTGTAGTATTTTGATACCTAATGCATTTTCTATTTTGCACAAAGTTTCCAATGACAGATTCTCGCGACCTTTCAACACCTTGGATACATATTGCTGGGTGCAGTTCATTTTCTCAGCCAACGCTCGTTGTGTCATGCCAAGTTCCTCCATTCGGTTTGACATGGTTGCAGCTATAGCCTGCGAATGGCAAACCCAATCTTCGCTTTTGCATTCCACTGTTTCCTCTTTTACTTCCAGTGCGTTGTCTATCTTATCTTCTGCCATTGTATGCATCAAAAATACCTTTGCCTTATTTGGTAAGCAAAGGTACTATAAATAATTGAGATGACACAACTTTCAGGTTGTTAATCGGTTCTTTTTTTCGCTAAGAATATTCTTATTTAATTGCTGTTACTCTTAAATCATATCTACGGCTACCCGTGTCAAGATCGACATCATACTCTTTCAGTCCTTTTTCAACTGCAATCTGATGTAATTCTTGCTTATCCTTTTGTGATATATCTGGACCATAATATATTGCTTTCAAGCATCCAACATCCGGTATTGCAACATAATCATTCTCATCTTCTAAATTATAGTAAATCATTCTCCATTCATGTTCGTGCTCGTATTCTTTTCTGTCTTTATAAAGATAAACTCGATACCAATATAATTGATTAACAGATATTATAGACGACAAAAAGCTTAACCAATTTTTATCTCCAATCTGCTTGAAATATTCGTAAGTATGAATATTTCCCTCATCTAATGTAACATCCGGTCTTAAATCTGTATAAATCACAGGAAAGAGATTAACACTCATTCCCAATGAATTATATTTAAAAATGCATCGTCTGAGATCATATTCTAATGCAAACCCCTTATATCCATCTGCATATCTATCCCACATATACTTAGACTGCACACTTTCTGTAAAACAGGCAATTTTTGCACTATTTCTTGGATTTCTAAAACGCGATTCTTGTTTTTTTATCGCAGCCCCTATATTATTGCAAAAATCAACATAATCATCTGTCAATATTTTATCTATAATTTGTTCATCCGTATATCCGCACTCTCTATAATAACATATTTTCGTTGCTTTTTCCGCCCTTATTTCAGGGGATTTCTGTGTTATATGCGACAATGTTATGCGCAACGCATCTTTCAATGCATTTTTTAGATCTTTGTGAATCTTATCTTGATCTATATATAAATACGAATCATATTTATCTGGAAACATTCCCGCATGGCATAATGAAATAGTTTTAGATTTAAATGATTCAATTGTATAGCCCTTATCGTCTATTCTACGATACCTAAAAAGTTTTTCCGGTATATTAGGAAGTACTAACTTATAAATATTACTCCATACGTCAGAAGTCGCAGTTTTATCTATATTGAAAGGGATATAAGATTGTTCTATAATCTCTTGGAATTGTTTTCTAAAATCCAACATCTGCAAATCACGAATTTGTTATTTCTTTATTTCATTAACTCGACAATATTTTCTGGCAACACGGCGTTTCTTATACCATCTTTCGGAGCATTCTTAAGGAACAGCATTGGAACGACGGTGTAGCACTTGGC
>ERZ791667.725-NODE-725-length-15453-cov-8.73665_pt1 | contig 15453 bp, 15 predicted proteins | sample MGYA00509959_ERZ791667 | MGnify/ENA primary metagenome ERZ791667 (study PRJEB30046, sample SAMN00715196) | human gut metagenome | study: EMG produced TPA metagenomics assembly of the A metagenome-wide association study of gut microbiota in type 2... | reverse complement strand
CTCTTGGAACCATATAAACAACTGTACTACAATATTTTAATTTATAGAACTCCTCTATACAGAATGTATGCGGAGAAACCAGAATACAGACCTTTGTTTTGCGTTCAGCCGATGTATCATCTAATGACCTACACTGCAGCCTACACAGAATGGATGTTAAATAAGTCTACAGGTGTCCAAGCCTTGTTGTATAAATTAATCGCTTCCCTTTTCAATACAGATGAGGCATTCAAGAAGGCTGTAGGAATGATGCGACAGAATTTACTGACGGATACACTCGGTTTTAAAGTGATAACTACAAACTCGATTTTTAAAGTATAACAATTAAAAAAATAGATATGGCATTGAAAGTTCTTATGGTTGGTGGGCGCAGATGTGGAAAAACATCCGTACTTGCGGCTTTGTTTGACCAAATGACAAATGGTGTGGTAAATCAGTTCTTTACGGTTTGCGATGGTACTGCTTATGTAACAAAGGAAAATGAAAAACAGGATGTGCTAAGTGCTAAAAGCCTTGAATTGCAGAATTTATTGGCTAATCCTACAAATAACACTTTTCTTGTTGATGAGAAACCTACTAGATATGCTTGGGAGTATAGTCTTAAACTTCAGCTTCCTGGCACATCCAAATCCATGACGATGGATTTTCTTGATGTACCGGGAGAGTATTGGCAGGCAAGCATGCATGATCAAGAAATAATAAATTTTGTAGGTGAGAGCGATGTCTATATTGTAGCTATAGATACACCTTATCTGATGGCCGAGGGAGTTTCGCCGGTAGTATTTAAGGCGATGAATTGTATTACAGATATTCATGGATTCTTATCAAATATCAATGATAATCATGGAACGAAATCCAAAATGGTAATATTTGTGCCTGTAAAATGTGAGACGTGGGTAAAGGAATATGGAAGTACGGAAAAACTAGTTCAAGCTGTTGAACATGCCTATGCTACTACGATAAAAGCTTTGTTGGCCTATCCCAAGATGAGTGTTTGTATCATGCCGGTGCAAACTGCAGGAAACATTCGTTTCTCTGAGATGAAAGAAGCTTTTGTTTTGAATGGTGGAGAAAGAAGAAACCGTTGTTGTAAGGTCAGTGAAAGTATGGTGAGAATGTGGAACGGGCAATTCTGTCCATTAAAGCCGGACGATAAGTTAAATCTGGATAATGATGCAGTGATTACAGGTACGAACATTGTTCGTCCCTACTCATGGTTTCATATAAATGATAATGCTACAGGTGATTTGTATCAACCCTATAATTGCGAACAGTTACCATTGCATATCTTGAGCTTTTGGCTGCAAAAATATAGACATGAGTTTGACTTTTGGGATTATATTAAAATGGTTTTTGGTGGAATTACAGCAACTGATCTGCAAGGTAAACTCGCACAAATACAAGATTCCGGACTGATTAAAGAAAACATGGAAGGTATTAGATATCTGAAAAAAGCCTATTAATATTCAATCTGTACTAAAAAGAAAAATATTACATTATAAACTTGTTGTTGAGTTGATGTATATCTGAAAGGTAGTAAATAAGTAAGATTACAAAACAAGTATTACAGCTCTGAATAAAAAGGAAAAAGAAAAGTTCTATTAAGGAATCATCGTTTATGCTGTCATAATATATATAAAAGGATTGATGAGCTTGTAGAAAGAATAGAGCTTGCTTACGCAGAAACTATTAATGTTTTGAAGTCTTACTCTAAAATGAGCATATGTATTATACCTGTACAGACTATAGGAAATATTCTTTTTTCAGAAATGAAAGATGCTTATTTTTTTAATGGATACGGGAATGAAAATCGTTGTTGTAAAATCAGTGACAATGTTGTGAGAATGTGGAATGGTGAATATTATTGTATAAATTCAGAAGATCAAATATATCCAGACAATAGTGCTTTGATTACAAATACATCTATTGTGCGTCCATTTTCTTGGTTTTATATCAATGGCGAAAATAGTGACGATATATACCAGCCTTACAATTGTGAACAATTAACTTTGCATATATTGGATTTTTGGTTGCAAAAATGTCATAACTTTTTTGTAGATTGAGTGAAGGAGCCACCTTGAGATTTTATAGAAATAGAAAAAACATTTTGTGCAATAAAGAATGCTGGTTTGCTTAAGGAAAATGTTGAAGGAATTAAATACCTGAAAAAAAACATACAAATAAAAAGAGAAGAATATGTTACATTATTATGCCTATTATTCTGTTGGAGGGTACAAAGATATGTATCTTGGCAATAGCGGTATGGAGGATGTAGAACGAACCTACTATATGCCTTTATTACCGAAAATGAAAGCGGATGCCCGCACTGCAAATGAGAAAAATCGCGTGGCACAATTAGAGAAACTTGTCGGGATAGAGATTCTAACCACTAAAGATCGCAAGGGATTACCTCTTGAGGCGGACACTCTTGTAACACACGGATGTTATGCTTTGATTTATACACACCTGACAGGTAGTAAATATATCATTACCATTCGGGATATTAAAAATACGGATTCTGATGAAAATGGAAGAAGTATTCCTTTCCTCCTTTCTATTCTGTCAGACTCGCTTGAAGATCTTCCTTTAATGAATCGTGTAGCAGCATTTTTTTGCAATAATTTCAAGAAGGTTGGTGAGGAACTGTCTACTATTATTCATTATGATGTGGAAGCAAATGGGACCTGTTTCGAACTTACCAAAATGAACAGCTACATTTCTGGAATTAAGTCCGAGGCTACAGTGAAGTTTATTAGTGGAAAATCAAAGACATTAGTTGGGGGTTCGGGAGAAATAGCCTTGCTTATGTTACCTAACGGCGTCAAGAAACAATATGCTTTGAATGAGCTTCATATGAATAAGAGCATTAATATGGTAGTAACTGATACGTCTTTAATAAATACAGATGGTAGAACCGTAACAGGTTTAAAACAGATAAACTCCGGAAAGATCCCGGCTTGGGCATATGTTTTGATGGCTATTGGTGCAGTCGGTGCTGCTGGAGTACTGGCTTGGATTATGGCTCAACAATCTAAAGGAATATGAGTAAAGAAGGTATAAAAGTATTGATGATGGGGGCACGTCGCTCAGGCAAAACATCACTTTTAGCCGGACTTATTGATACATTCAGTTGTCCTACGATTGCATCCATCTTGAAAGTAGAGGACGCATCAGATACGAAAGCATCCAATACATCCAATTTGAAACAGAAAATCAAGAATATCCAAACTTTTATGTCTGAGAATCAAGGGAAGGTCGTATTGAATGAAGAGTATGGTACAGAGAAGTTTAACGACTATACCTTGAAAGTCAGTATACCTAATGATTCAGGCGAAATGGAAATTACCTTTACTGATGCGAATGGAGAGTTTTACGCTTGCGGAGACCTTCATTTGGAGGAGATGAAAAAAAAGATAACGGAATACGACATTATCATTGTAACGATTGATACTCCTTATCTTATGGAGTCTGCTAAATCAGGAAACAGACTTTGTTCTAAGGTAATTAACAAGGCATATAATCAGGTGGATACAGTCCATATGTTGCTTACCAATCTGTCAGATGATGAAGGATTGAATGCACGTTTGATAGTTTTTGTTCCAATTAAATGTGAAAAGTGGGCGAAAGAAAGTCAAATTGACAACGTCACCGAACGAGTAGAAGAAGTGTATAGTGTACCAATACGTGCACTAAAGGCTTACAAAAATGTAGAAGTGCTGGTTCTTCCGGTAGAGACAATGGGAAATGTGGTGTTTTATTCACATACCCGTCCTATGACACTTCACAAAGCGGATGGAAGTAATCTTCGCTGTAGTGAAGTAGAAATGGGTAGAGAGGTTCGTTTAGGTAATGGTACGTTATATAAAGTCCAATCCTTTGATGTTGTACAGGATGATGTGCAATCATTTATTGAGGGGTATGAAAGTATAGGGCTTATGCGTCCTTATTCTTGGTTTAAAGTTTTATCCGATCGGTATGAACCTAAAAATTGTGAACAGTTGGCTTTGTATATTCTACAGTTCTTGTTGGCAAAGACGTTGCTAGCCAAACAAAGAGAAGAAACCAAGAATCATAAAAATAGATGGTGGAGAGTTGCGGCTGCTGCATTGATAGCTGTGGCCGGTCATGTGGTTCTGGCAGCTGGATTGATACTTTATTCGTATTTGATAAAGCGAATGGGAAGTATCAATATGGAAAAGTTACGTTTGGCATTGTCTGCTGTATCATCCAAGGGAATATGGAAACAAAATCAGGATGGTATAAAGATTTTAAATAAAGGGCTTTTAGAATATTGATAAAAACGATTATTTATGATAAGATATTATGCATATTATTCATTTGGAGGATATAAGGATATGCTCCTTGGCAACTCAGACATGAAGGATGTCAGAGAGGTTTTTTATTCTCCTTTTTATGAGCAGTGGCGTAAAAACGATACTTCTGGTAGCATCATTGAAACGATGAGTGAACAGATGAACAAACTGGATCAAAAACAACATATCACTATACTAACTAAAGAGAATAGCTCGTTAATGCCCTCTGATGCTTTGACTTTTGTGACGCATTCTGGTTTTGAACTGGCATGTTGCAGATCGCAAACCGGTCAAACAATTGTCGCAATTAAAAATTTAAGAGGGGAAATGAGAGATGAATATGATAGAGACATCCCGTTTATGTTGCAATTTATTAGTGATGATGAAAATCAAATGTTGTTATTGTGCGAGTTTGTTCGACAACATTGGCCAGAAACGGTAGGTTTATTATCTGGACTATTTGCATACAATGTGGGACTAAACGCTTTGCAGTGTAATCTCGGTATACTGAACGATTGGGTGACAGAAGTTTTGGCTAATTCTATAACTCTTGATGACGTTCAGGAATATTGCCGATTGCCTCTTGTTGTGATTAGCAATGGGGTGAGTGTAGACTATTTGGCTAAAGAACTAGGATTTAATAAGCGTGACTTTGGATTAGTGTATAGTCTTTCGGGTGAAGTTGTATACAAAAAATCATGTGTTCGAATGGAACATACAGATATTGCCATTGTTCCAAATAACTCTTTTAATCTTAATGTAGAAAGTGTTATGATGCACCTCAAGAAAATATTGTTTGTGACTCCAGAGGACAAGGAGGATTATGAGCAAATCAGACTGCATACCTCAAATATAATAAATCGTAGAATTCATCGTAAATAATAAATCATTATGGTTCAAAAATTAATAAATCTGGATACGAAAGACTATGAACATCCTTTCGACCGTAATGCGCTGAACGCAGCAAAAAAAATTCCGTTTTTTCCCGAGGTTATGAAAAAACTGATGGACTTACTGAGTGTCAAATGGTCTGTCATTGCTATGTGTGGAAGTAATTATCATGTAACTCGAACAGCTTGTCCAGCACTTTTCCAGTCTTGCGAAGAAGTAGTAAAGACGCTTGATTTAAGTACCATGCCGGATGTATATGTTGAACAAGACTATTATATCAATGCTTATACTACAGGTATTGATCAGACGGCTTATATTGTTTTGTCTTCAGGTGCTGTGGATCGTCTTTCTGAAAAGGAACTCCAGTTTATCATTGGCCATGAGGCAGGACATATCAAATCGGGTCATGTATTGTATCATGTGATGTGTGCTTATATTCAAGAACTTATTAATGGTTTTACAACTGTATTGTCAGCTGGCTTACCTCTTGCATTGCAATATTGGAACAGAATGTCCGAATTCACTGCTGATCGAGCAGGTTTATTGGCTTGTCAGGATTTAAGACAGGCATTGAATGTGATTATGAAAATGTCTGGTTTGCCAATGAAATACTATAGTGATGCTTCTTTGGAAGGTTTTATCGAGCAGGCAAGAGAGTTTAACGATCGATATTCGGGTACTTTTGACACAGTTATTCGTAATCTTTCTATTCTTGGTGCTGATCACCCATGGACAGTAGCTCGAGCTGCAGAGCTTATTAAATGGGTAGAATCAGGGGAATATGATAAAATTCTGAAAAAGACAAAAGGTAAGATTTGTATTAATGACGGTAGTCAAGTTCCTTTAGATGCGAAAGTTTGTCCAATCTGTGGAGGCACTGAATTTAAATAGTATGGAACGGCACAAAGTAATCATGTTACTCGTCACCTATCGATGTAATTTGAACTGCATATACTGCTATGAACCGAAGCAATCACATAAACGAATGACTACGATTCAAGCTTGTAGTTATATAGAACGGATTGTGAACAATCTTAATGATTCGTATGGTAGCTTTGAGATTCAGTTTATGGGAGGCGAGCCATTGTTGTCTTTCGATGTGGTACGTGAGGTGAGCGAGTGGTTGTGGGCACAGTCTTTCAAAGTTAGGCTCACACAAATATTTGCCGTTACCAATGGTACTCTTTTGAATGATGAAATGAAAACATGGTTTACCGTAAATAAAGATAAAATTTGTCTCGGATTGAGTTTTGATGGTGATCGGATGATGCAGGATATCAATCGGTGTGGGTCGGCATCACTTATTGATTTCTCTTATTTTGTGTCTACCTGGCCGAAGCAAACCATAAAAGTCACAATATCTCCTCAAACATTGAGCAGACTCTATGATGGAATAACAAGCCTTCATTATTTCGGAGCTAGAAAAATAACGGCAGATTTGGCAATGGGAAAAAATATTGGATGGAATGAGAGACATCTGCAGATATTGCATGATCAACTCTTGCTGCTTTGTCACTATTATCTGTCACATCCAGACCAATATCCTGTATCTCTCCTTAATCTTGATATTAATAGCGTGAAATCTATTCCCCATGACAAGCCTTGTGGATGTGGAGAAGATTTAGTTTGTATTGATATTGATGGAAAAGAATACGCTTGCCATTTGTTTGCACCGATAACCCTTGGTGAAAAAAAGGCCACTGTAGCAAAATCAATATTAGACTTTTCTCAGCATGCGGCATTTGTTGATGATATCTGTTACGGATGTTTATTGCAGGCGACATGTACCAATTGTCCTGGGATGAACTACATTGCTACAGGGTGTGTAAATAAACAAGATAGTTTTACCTGTATGGCCAACAAAGTTATTTTTTTAGCAAACTGTGAGTTTGCTATAATGAGATGTGAAGAATTAAAAGACTGCGAAAAAATTTCTTACATAGAAAATATTGTTAAACAAATAATTAATTCGTAATTATGCTTACAAACTCTATTAACCAATTTATACGGAATAATATATCTGCTGGACATATAAACCGTTTTTCATTTCCAGCTCCAGTTAACTCCGAGAAACTTTATGCTTGCTCTTGTAGTTCTAGTTGTGGCTCTAATTATAGTCGAAATGGATCATGTGCATGTAGTACCAGTTGTGGCAGTAATTATAGCCGATAGGTTTTACTTTTATTGAGAAGTTTTAGATAATAACTTATTAAAAATGAATTTCAATAGGTAATAAGCAAAATTGGAAACATTTATATAGTTCTCGCATAGGTCCTTTTCAGTAGGTTAAGATTTCCATATTTCTTATTTTGTGTTTTTCATGCCTCCTGTTTGCAATAGTTGGATCTTCTGCCGATGCTTCTGTTGCAGGTTTTATAGGTTGTAGGTGTTGTTTATATACTTCTTTATAATTTATAGACAGTATGCAAAAGTTTAAGGGTAATTAAAAAATTGAGTGAAAAGAATATTGAGTTTATGAGAAAGAGGATTCTACTACTATGATCTACGTAAAACAGGCAAATGGTTGGTTAGGATTTTTTGAACTCAATTCAGAGATCATAGTCATTGAACCGATTAATGTGGCTACGATTATTAACAATACTTTTTTAATGGAAAACGCTGCACATAGATGGGGAGTGTATAATCGGAATTTAGAAAAAAAGTTTTATCCTTTGAATGCGATAACGTTTCTATTAATAAAACTAGTAATATTGTGGCTGCTCAAGGTAATATTCAACATGATTTTTCTCCTTATGGAACAGTGATGAAATAATTTTTATTAGTATTCTATTAAAATTGGGTTGATAAAATATAAAACAAGATAAACATTGAGAATTCTTGAATATTATTGATTTTTGTCTTTTAAATAAATCCCTAAAATTGCTTTATCAGAACGGTCCTCAAAATTTATAGAATTGTATTTTGGGTTCGCTTTTCATATTATATTGAGTGATAACAACAAGATAATAATAGATATAATGAGAACTCTTAACTACTCTATACATAATCCTCAATTTTTACTAAGCTGTTTTTCTTAATGAATTATTTAATTACAAAATGAATCAGATGTATTCTGTATTTTTTTGTAAGATATATTTAGATTGTTTTAAAACGATAAGTTTGCTATTTATGGAGATAGTATGATTGTATATTATTATAATATCTGAGATGATGGAATGACTATATGAAGAATTAATCAAATGATGTTAGAAATAATTTGGAATAGCCTTCTTTATATATAGATGAGACAAATAGGTTTCATAGAATGCTTTTATCAATATTAATATTTGAATTATGCCTAGTTATCACATTAAAAAAGTTATTAAAGACACATCTGTTAAATGTGCTATAGCAGCTGTACCAGGCGCTTTCTTCCCTGGTATCGATATTTTAGCTGTTGGAGGTTTATGGGTCTATATGATGAATGAAATTGCTGATGAACATGATGTTACTTTTAATGAAGAGCCGATAAAATTTGTAGGAACTATTGCAGCAGGGGTAGGTGCTTACTGGACAGGAAGCAAGTTTTTTTCATATGGAATTTCCTTGATCCTGGCTTTTTTTACTTTAGGAGCAGGGTTATTACTAGTACCTGTTACAAATGTTATATTAAATGCGTATTTTACATGGACAGTAGGACGCAGAATGGATTCGATATTTGCAGCTAATAATGGGGTAGAGGCTGGAGGAGAGATTGCAAAACAGATCATTAAGGCTGTTTGTCATCTCCCTAGTAAAAGTGAATTCTCTGAATTTTGGGATGATGTTTCACTTTCTATATCAGAAATTAAAAGTTGGTTCTGATGGGCATTTTCTACAGAACTATAATGTTTAATTTTATATTTATATATTATTATGATATCAGATATAATAGATATTTTAGTTGATGTATCAAATACATTTGGGAGCCTTTGTTCGTATTTTCGTTTGAAATATAAGAGGTATGATACAATTATAAATAATCAACCCCCATTGGATTTAGATAAAGTAGAGCAACTTTATGAGGTATTTCCCAGATTAAAAAAAGAGATTATGATTTATAATCAACATCCTTTATATGTTATGATAGATCGTTATAATATTAAAAAAAATAGAACCTCTCTCTTGATTGTGCTGTTAAATGAAAAATATAAATATATACATAGCTTTTCAATATTAGAAAAAAATGGAATTTTTCCTGATTTAGTATCCCCATGTTATTGGAAGTTTTGATAATTGAAATCCTAAAGTGTGTTATATCTCAATTAGACATAATCCGAGAATTTGTGTAAATGGAAATAGAATTCAGTTATAAGTTCTTTCTTATATCTGGATTCTGTTTTTGAAAATAAGCATAAATATTCTTTATATTTTCACGAAATCTTCCTTTGTCGAATAAGTTTCTCATGATGAGTTGGTACTATTCTCTAATAGTATTCGTATCTGCTTTGGAACGGGTCTGATGGTTGAAGGTATTCAGAAGAATTCGGAACAGAGTCTATAAAAACAGAGCGTAAGGAATACCATGTATAATATATCTGTGTGAGTCTGGTTGTGTAATTGATTATTTATTAATATTTTTTAGTAAATTTCTAACGGACAAAACTAATTTAGGTACCTGTTCGATAAGACTGATTTCAACGATGTTAAAGAAGTTGCTTGTCCCCTTTTTGAAGGGTTATTAGATTAATTTTTTAACTCATCCATTTTTATTGGGCACTGATGAACTGGAATATCAAATAGATACATTTTTTGCGGATATTCATATTTTTTTAGTTGAAAAACAGCCGATAAAATCGTAGTGGTGGAGAATAGTATGATTACATTACAACAAGATGATGAATAACTTGTCAGGCAATGTCTAGTATGACCGATACTAACGCTCAAACAATAAAGCCTAAAGGTAACAGATACAATGCTAGCGAAGCCTTGAAACATTACCTCAGATTAGTTACTTGCATTAGTATGTTTAGGCTCCTAGGTTGGAAATATTAAAGACGTACAATCTTATACAAGAATGACTAATAATCTTTTAATTAAGAATATATGGAACAACGACTTTTGCCGATACATCTTTGTCCACAGTGTGGTAGTAGATATAAATATATGTTTTTGGACGAAGAATGTCCTGACTGTAATTATGAGTTTAAGAAAGAAGAATCTTTGAACATGATAGTTCATTGTCCGTTTTGTTTGGCTGATGAATTGGTAATGAGAATAAAGTCACCTCGGAGTCGTGTTTTAGATACCCCTATTTTAAACAGTTCTTACGAAGCTTTAAAAGAGAAAACAGAGAAAGATTACGTAGAAATAGCGGCAAACCATATAGAATACAAACTTCTAATCAACTATTTTGAAAATTTTGTACATACGGGTGTTTTTGAATTACGCTGTGAGCAATGTGGTAAGGATTTGTGTATGAAAGGTAATAATTTTGTGCTTCTTATGAAGGATGTAGATGTCGCAAATTTGCAAGACAATGAAGTTTCACATGAATCACACGTTACATCACCTCAAGAAAGCGTCTCTTCTCGAAAAGGATGTACCTTTTTATTTGTATGGTGCTTTATGATTGTTCTTAGTTCTGTTATTGTAAGTTGCATAATTCGATGAAAACTATTTCATTTTTTATTAGCAGTACTTTTCGTGATATGGATTTCGAACGCGATTGTTTGAATACAATTGTAGCACCCAAACTTCAAGAGTATTATTTACAATATGGGTACAATGTTCGTTTTTTTGACCTGAGATGGGGTGTGATAGCTAATGACAAAGAACAGGAAGAAGAACGTGAGAAGAAAATTCTGAGAACTTGTTTTGAAGCAATTGATAACTGTAAACCTTTCTTTATCGCGCTTTTAGGACACCGATATGGTTGGATTCCTGAGAAACAAACATATACGTTGTTAGATAATCTACACAGTAAATTCTTTGAGTATATAGGAATAGATAATCCAAGTGTTACTGCAATGGAGATAGCTTATGGTATTTTTGCGAAACAAAACTTTGAACGTTCTTTGGTTTTTATTAGAAAGCAATCCTCATATGAAAACATTAGGGATTTAGATCCATATATTGAACATGACTCAAAACTGATAAATTGCGCTGAAATACTTAAAGAAGAAATCAAGAAATCTTTTTCAAAAAGAAAACTCGACAATCATGTAATTCAGTATTATGTTAACTTAAGTGAGCCATCTGAATCCAGATTTAAAGTTTGCACCCTTTTTGAGAAAGAAATACAGAAATGTGTTGATAACTACATTAAGATTGATAGAAATTCAAAATTGAATGAATATGATATTCTATCAGAACGAGCTTTATTTCATTACGTATGTCCCCAAAGTTATACTGGCATTGTTGAAAAAGTACTAAAAGGTGAAAGTACAATAATATACGGGGATGAAGGTTTTGGAAAAACTTCTCTCTCATTTTTTATTTCAAATGAATTAAAGAAAAAAGGAAATGTTGTTCTGCATCATACTGTAGGTTATTCTGATATCTCTTATGATCCGCATGAAATGATTTGGAAATGGAATCGTCAATTTGAAGCAGACAAGGTTTTTGGAGGTAATAAAATAAATAAGCTGGACTCTATAGAAAAAGAGTGGAATAGGTTACATTTTTTGAATCGTATAATACCTAAACGATTCACAATTATTATCGATTCTATTGATAGAATGAACGATGATTTTAGCAAAAGCAATCTTATGATTGTTTTGCCGTCAGATATACAATTTATAATATTATCAAAGGAAAAACTACCAAATTGGGAATATGCGCTTAAAACAGCATCTTTCAAACTCAAAGGTATAAGTAAGAGTGAGGCACTTGAATTAATAATTGAAACATGTGGATTTTATGGTAAAAAATTAAGTCCCGTTGTGGCAGATAAGATATTGCTGAAAAGGTGTTCTAAATATTGCAGTTATTCACCTTTAGAACTTCTAACTATCTTAGATTTCTTATTGAGAATGGACGCTGAAGACTATAAGAAAATAAGGAGCAGTAGTGGAAGTTCAGAGGAGGATAAAATAAATAATTATATGATTTCGTTCATAGAAGATGTTTCTCCAGGAATAAATGGAATGTACAATCGGATTTTTCATGAAATTGAAGAGATATATGGATTGAAAGCAATTATTCCATTAAAAGTGTTGTCTTTGTCAAGAGGAGGATTTGATGAAAATGAACTTCATCAAATTTTGAAACAAAATTTCGACTTATTACAATTTACTATAGTTCGCCAATTACTTCACCAAAGTCTAACAGACAACTTCGTTTCAAAGAAATGGTATTTTAAACAGGACACGGTTAGAAGGACATTGGTTGATTATACTTCTCCATCATTGCCCTCAAATGAATATTTCTTAAAGATTATGTCTGAAGCACCATATTTAGAAGAAGAACGTATTTATTATGCGGTTATAATACAGAATCATAATGCACTAATGCGATATATTACTGCATACGACAATGACACTATCACACGAGAATTGATCAGAGCAATATATGAAACCTCATTAATTCATATATTAGATTGTCTAAAAAAATGCTTGAGTAAAGACGAAAATATTGTAGATAAAGTCTTTAGATTGTTAATCTTTAATTTATATCTTCAATCCTTTGGTGAAGACGAACAAGATAGGATATTCTATTGGAATAGCATATTGGAGGAGTTAGGTAATGAATATCTATTGAAAAGAGAACGTGTGATATTCCTTAAAGCTAGATGTAATGAGATATTGGGAGATGCATACATGGCCTGTAACGATAAAGAAAAGGCTCAAAACTATTATAGACAAGCAGCTTGCTACTATCATATTTTGAATATGAAAGCAGAGAAAGAAAAATGTAGGATGCAATTATTAAATGTAATAAACTAATAAATTATGTGGAAGAAATTATTATCTTGGTTAATTGGCCAAAAAGGAATTATTAAAAAATACAATGTTAAAGAACTCATAGAAAGCAATGCCACTAAAGCTTTTAAGCCCGATTTGAATTCAATGTCTTTAAAATTATTTGAAGACGAGTTTGCATTTCTGTCCTTAGTTCAAGGAGAATTAAAAAAAGGTCAATTGCTTGTCTCTCAAAGAAGATTTTCAGAAGCAAGAGATGTATTAAAACCTTTAGTTACTATTGTAAAAGCCTCTCTTATTGCTAATTATGAAAGTGAACGTCGCGAGAAACTTCTGGATATTGTTGAGGGAACTACAATCTTAGCTGATACTTATATAAAGGAAGGTGATTATTCAAGTGCCTATAAGGTACTTGATGATGCCCAAAAATATGCCGATGATCTTACGCTGTTGGCTTCTAATTTAAAAGGAACCTTGACATTGGTAACTCAAATGTATTGTATGTATCTTAAATGTTGTCACAAATTAGGTAAGGATGGCGGAAAAGAAATTAAAGAAAAGATTGAATCGGTTATAGCGATTTTATCATCTTGTATTAGCAGAAGTCCTGTATCAAACAAAATTCAGATTGTTGAAAGAATATGTGACTATCTCGACGAATTGATTGTAATGAAAGCATATGGAGAGGCCTGCAGTATCTATTTGCAAGTATTACCTATCCTTCAATGGGAAGAATTGGATGATTATTCATTAAAACATTCTTATGCAATATTGTATGGACGTTATGTCATGTGTTTAATAAATTCCAATACTAATGATATGAATAGTTGTATAAGTTCATGTCTCACAGAAATTGAAATGTATAAGAATTTATTGGATGAAAGAGATTGTGCTCAAGCAAGAATGGATTTAGCTGTGGCGTACTCGCATTTGGCCAATTGCTATTCATCATTAGGTGATTATACGAATTTTATTGCTTTACATGTGAAAAAAATTGCGCTATTGACTGATGCAATTAAAAAGAATATTGTAGACGAAGACGATATTTATGATAACGAAAAAATGTCTGATTCAATAGTTATATCTATAAAGACTTGTATTAATAAGTTTGGAGAAGTCACTGGTAATAATGTCTGTTATTATGAAAAGATATTTAATACAGTGAAAAATATTAATAAATATTATTTAGGGAATAGTGAATTATTAGCATATATAAATCTCATTGCGGGCGAGCTTTTTAAATATATCAATAATGATGATCTTAATATCGCCCAGGACTGTCTTATCACAAGGTTTACGTCTTTATTATACTTATTGAATAATTATGGTCCCGAGAGGGATGTCGTTAAGGATTTTGCTGATACAATTTTGTATGCTCAGCCATTTATTATTGATAATGAAATGGCGATTAGTGACGAATTAAAGGAATTGTGGGTTAATTCTTTTTCTAAAGCAAAAGAAATTTTTAACTTATAAAGATGTTTCAAAGTTACGGACCCGGTTCAAATGTATCACTCATAGAGAAAATATAATAAATCCTTTCCCTTATATAGTCACCCCTTAAAATATTTTTTACTGGTATTCAGTAGTTTAATCTATAAAAGTATTTGATAAATCTGCAAGTTTTCTTATCTTTAGGTTAAGAAACTTGCAGATTTTATGATTAAAAATACGAATAATAGTCCTTCTCTATTCAGCAACCTGTCTGACATGCAGAACCAATCGTACCCACTTTACCAGTTGGCTGATAAAATAAACTGGGTAAATTTGAAATAACTTTTCAACCGTTGTATTGTCAGGACAACGGCCGTCTCGGCAAGCCAATTCGTTTAATGTGTGGTTTGCTCATCCTGAAACACCTTCGCAATCTGGCCGATGAGTCTTTGTTGGAACAATGGAGCGCGGTAATAAGGTATCCGTCATACGTTCTGTCACAGGCATTATTCTTGGAACCATGTTTTTTCGCAATGAATATGACGGTCATGCCATCGAGACATCCTTGAAGCAGGTAGAACGGTTAACCGGAAGAAAGATTAAAGTTCTGGCTGGTGATAGAGGATACAGAGGCAAGAAGGATGTTAACGGGACGAAGATTATGATTCCCGGTATACCCAAGAAGTCAGACTGCTGTTATCAGAAACAGAAAAAACATAAACTCTTCTGCAAGCGTGCATATATAGAACCAACAATAAGCCATTTGAAATCAGATTACCGATTGGGCCGCAACTTTTATAAGGATGTGGTGGGAGATACCGTAAACATGCTTTTGGCAGTAGCGGCCTATAACTTCCAAAGAGCCATGAAAGCTCTTTGGTACATGCTTCAATTTGGATAGTGTTTCACTGAGTGTGTCGAGACTGTCATATAAACTGTGTCATGACAAAAAAAGCATAACTTTGTAACGACAC
>ERZ791667.714-NODE-714-length-15702-cov-15.6565_pt1 | contig 15702 bp, 7 predicted proteins | sample MGYA00509959_ERZ791667 | MGnify/ENA primary metagenome ERZ791667 (study PRJEB30046, sample SAMN00715196) | human gut metagenome | study: EMG produced TPA metagenomics assembly of the A metagenome-wide association study of gut microbiota in type 2... | reverse complement strand
TCGCAGGTTTGAGTACGAGCGAGGCGCAAAAATCCAGCGATATGTTCGGCAAGTGCCGCTATCTGGATGAAATCACCGGAGGCCGTGGCGTGATTTTTGCAACGGGTACACCACTGAGCAACAGCATGACCGAGATGTACACCCTTATGCGCTATCTCCAGTACAACACCTTGCAACAGAAAGGATTGACCCATTTTGATGCGTGGGCTTCTACTTTTGGTGAAACTACTACTGCCATCGAACTTGCGCCCGAAGGCACCGGATACCGTGCACGCACTCGTTTTGCGAAGTTCTTCAACTTGCCTGAACTGATGGCGATGTTCAAAGAAGCAGCAGATATCAAGACCAGCGACCAGCTTCATCTCCCGGTGCCTGATGCAAAATTTGAGACGGTGGTGGTCAAACCTTCGGAAATCCAACAGGACATGGTGCAGGCGTTGAGCGAACGTGCAGCCGAAGTCCACAGCGGTTCTGTTGACCCCTCTGTAGATAATATGTTGAAAATCACGTCGGATGGCCGCAAAATCGGTCTTGACCAGCGGTTGATGAATTCCGCTCTGCCCGATGACCCCAACAGCAAGTTAAATGCCTGCGTCAACTACGTCCTGCGCATCTGGAACGACACCAAAGAGCAGAAGCTGACCCAGCTGATTTTCTGCGATATGTCTACTCCCAAGGGGGACGGTTCGTTCAACGTCTATGATGATATTCGCACCAAGCTGCTCAACGCCGGTGTGCCCGAACAGGAGATCGAGTTCATCCACAACGCAGATACAGAGAACAAGAAAGCAGAACTTTTCTCCAAGGTACGCAGCGGACAGGTGCGTGTGTTGCTGGGCAGCACTGCAAAGATGGGAGCTGGCACCAACGTCCAGACGCTGCTTGTGGCGGTGCATCATCTGGATGTAGGCTGGCGTCCGTCTGATATGACCCAGCGTAACGGCAGAATCATCCGCCAAGGCAACCAAAACAAACAAGTCTACGTCTATAACTACGTCACGGAATCGACATTTGACGCCTACCTCTATCAGACCCTTGAGAATAAACAGAAGTTTATCTCGCAGATCATGACGAGCAAGTCGCCTATGCGATCTTGCGATGATATTGACGAACAGGCTTTATCTTACGCAGAAATCAAGGCTCTGTGTGCAGGCGACCCTCGCATCCGGGAAAAGATGGATTTGGACGTGCAGGTGGCAAAATTGAAAGTTCTGCGCGGTGACTTCCAGAATCAGAAATATCGTCTGGAGGATAAGCTGCTCAAAACTTTCCCGGAGGAGATCCAGAAACAGAAAACCCGCATTGCTGCTTTACAACAGGATTCACAGATTGCAGCAGCACACCCGCAGGACAAAGAAAACTTCTGCGGCATGACCATCAAGGGCATGGTGTACGATGACAAAAAGGCTGCAGGCGAACGGCTGCTGCTGGCTCGGCAGGAGATGCCTAATGCTGATATAATGCTGCTGGGTACCTACCGTGGCTTTGAACTGAACATTCGATTCGACAGCTTCAAAAATGAGCATCAGGCCGTACTCCGGGCAGAGTTGAGTTACCCGGTGTCGCTGGGCGATGATGCGCGCGGCAATATCACTCGTCTGGACAATGCCATCGACAATTTCGCTGACCGAATTGCAGACGCTGAAAATGCTCTGCAAAATCTGGAACAGCAGAAACAGGCCGCAGAGATTGAAGTGGCAAAGCCATTCGCGCAGGAAGAAGAACTGGCTGAAAAGTCTGCTCGCCTTGCCGAACTGAATGCTCTACTGAATATCGACCGTGACCGCAGTTCCTCGCAGGATACTCCCGAAGAATCCGAGGAAACCGAAGCACCCGCAACTCGTCCGTCTGTGCTGTCTGCACTGGAAGAAAAAACCAATCAGCCAGAGCTTGTTAAGCCGTTCAAAAGCTATCTGGATAAGGAGGGCCGATAATTTGAAAAAGCGGGAACACCGTCTCTTTATTCGTGTGACTGACGAAGAACGGAACTGCATTTTAGATAAGATGTATGGCATGGGCATCCACAGCCTGAGTGCCTATATCCGCAAAATGGCATTGGATGGCTACTGCCTGAATCTCGACCTTCCGCAGCTGCGGCGCATGGCTTATTTGCTCCAGAATTGCAGCAACAATCTGAACCAGTACGCCAAGCGTGCCAACGAGTGCGGCAAGGTCTACGCCGCCGACATGGAAGATCTGCGGCAGCGTCTGGATGAACTGATTGACATTGGCAAGCAAATTCTTTCCAAGCTGGCAGAGCTATAAAAATTCCCGCAGTTGGAGGACTGCGGGTGTACATATAATGCTTGACATCCTTGCAACGTAGTAGTCGATACCTTTATAATAAGGGCGAACAGAAAGGAAGTGCTTGATATGATGTCTATGCTGAAGAAAATTGTTCTTTTCCCGATTTCTCTCTTTGTGGCGTTTCTAGCTCTGATGGCAAGGTGGCTGCTAACCCTGTCCAGCTATGTAGTTGCTCCGCTGATGCTCTACATCTTCGGCTGCGGCATCTACACTGCTTACCGTCAGACTTGGAACCAGTTCTTCATCCTGCTGGTGGCCGAGTTCATCTGCTTCATCCTCTTTTTCGGTGCAACTGCCATCACCGAGGGTATCGGGCGTTTTAGTGAATGGCTTGCAGAACTGTAAGAAATAGTTTTAATCCTTTGCCGCCTTCGGGCGGCATTTTCCTTTTATGGGGGGTGATTCGTGATGGCTGCGACACGATTGATCGCATTGCACAAGAATAAGGGAAAGACCGTTGCGACCTGTTTGAAAAGCCGCACAGACTATGTGCAGAACCCCGATAAGACCGAGCAAGGTGAATTGGTAAGCTGCTACGAGTGTAGCCCTCTGACAGTCGATGAAGAATTTATGCTTTCCAAGCGGCAGTATGAACTTGCTACCGGGCGCAGACAGAAAAGCGACATCATCGCCTATCAAATTCGACAGTCTTTCAAGCCCGGTGAGATCACCGCCGAGGAAGCCAACAAGGTGGGCTACGAACTGGCCATGCGCTTTACCAAGGGCAAACACGCCTTTGTGGTGGCAACGCACACGGACCGGCAGCACATCCACAACCATGTGATCTTCAACTCCACAGCGTTGGATGGCAGCAGAAAGTTCCGGGATTTTTTCTTTTCGGCGTTGGCAGTGCAGCGGTTGAGCGACTTGATCTGTCTGGAGCATCAGCTCTCTGTTATTGAAATAAAGCCCTACCGGGAACGGCAGAAACGTACCCTCTATCCACCCAAAGAAAGCAATCGTGATAGGCTGTGTGGCATCATCGACAGCATCCTTGCAGAAGAGCCCAAGGATTACGAAGATTTTCTGCAAAAACTGGAACAACAGGGTTATGAGGTCAAGCGTGGAAAATACACTTCCGTCAAGGGCGCACGGCAGAAGCGGTTCATCCGCTTCAAAACGCTGGGGGCTGGGTACAGTGAGGATGAACTGCAAGCGGTGATTGCGGGAAAAACCGAACACCGTCCGCGTCAGACACAGCCGTTCCAAGAGCCGCCGTTCCAATTGCTGGTTGACATTCAGGCAAAGCTCTCCGAGGGCAAAAGCGAAGGCTATGCACGATGGGCGAAAAAATATAATCTGAAAGAAATGTCCAAGACGCTGATTTTCTTGCAGGAGCACAAAATTGGCAGCGCAGATGAACTGAATGAACGCACAGCGGCGGCAACAGAAAAATACCACCAGCTGGGAGATTCCATCAAAGCCGCCGAAACACGGATGGCGGAAATTGCTGTGCTGAAAACGCACATCGTCAATTACGCCAAGACCCACCCAGTCTACGATGCCTACCGGAAAGCGGGATATAGCAAAAAGTTTCTGGATACTCACCGGGAAGAAATCACACTGCACAAAGCAGCCAAGGCCGCTTTCGATGAAACTGGCTTAAAAAAGCTGCCGAAGGTCAAAGCACTGAATGCAGAGTATTCCGATCTTCTGACCCAAAAGAAAGCAGCCTACCCGGACTATCGCAAGGCACGAGAAGAAATGCAGGAGTTGATAAAGGCACAGAAAAATATTGAATTGTTCTTCGCAGAAGAAAAAGACACACAGGAAAAGCAGCAGACCCGATAAACGAAAGTCGCCGAGGATTCTAACCCTTTCATGGGGCGGAATCCTCGGCGACTTTTTTAGTTTATGTAGCAGCGATCCTGCGTTACGAGCCAATCTTCACACAATTGCTGAGCTTCATCTTTCGTTCGGCAGGTGCAATTGAACAGCTTGCCGTGCAGAGAGCAATAGGTGTAACGAACTTTTGGCACACCGTTCTCATCCTGAAATTTTGTGTAGCGTTCGTCACCGGGCATCAGATATAGCTGCTCCATTTCTGCATCGTCCTTTCCGTTTTCATGCGTCAGGCACACAACGCACCTATTCTACCACGAACATCGGAGTTATGCCATTGACGCTTGCACCAAAAAGCGACTCAGATTTTTGGAGAGAGTGTGCATTGACACATTCAAAAGCGTTCGGAAGGAACGCGTAGCCTGCATCGGAACGGTGCAGATCAGAAAGGGTTTGGGATTTCCCAACAAGCATTTTGCAACGCAAAATTTGCATTTGTGCGCACGAATGCACTGCTTGCCAGAGTTATCTCAACCATCGGATTCATCTTTCACTGTATCAGTTTTTTTCTTAATATAGTCATCATAAAATCCGATTGCCTTTTGCAGTGCCAGAAAATGTTTTCCAGTATACTTGATTGATCGCTTCTCTCCCTGCATCTCGATATCGCAAACGATCAGGTTTTCATCTTCTTCCTCAACGTTGTATGTTTGAATCATTCGGACAAGTTCAGAAAGATTTTTCTTTCCATATCTGAATTCTGCTGCACAGTTCGGGCAAAGGCAAAGCGAGTTCCATCCCTCTGATATGCTCTGCTTGTACGCTGTCGGAATCGAATCCGTCGGCAGAATATTGCACGCCTCGAAGTATGGTTTTCCATCATATCGGATAATCTGCTTGCCGCAAATCTGGCACTTACCAAAATATTGCGCTCGCAAAAAAGCCTTTTCTTCGTGGTTGCTTTCAGAACAGGTATACCGCAGTCGCGGCGCAACTGTTTTTTGGCCTTCAAGTCCCTCTTGGAAGTTTTCTTCCAACTTTTTTTCGCGATGTTTCAGGTTCCGCACAGCACCGTACTCGCCCAATGTCTCATCATCTGGAGCTGGCTCTGTCTCTACCTCGGTCTGCGCACTGCTCTGCTTCTCAAGCAACTCCGTTAAAGATTGTGTTTTGTCAGTCTCTTTCTGTCGCTTTTTCTGAAGTTTCTGGTATGTTTCGCACATTAGACGCAGTTCATCAGGTCTTTTCAGCATAGCACTGATAAAAGCCTGGTATGGTTCCTCTACGCTTTGGATTACAGTCTCGACAGCTTCGCTTTCTGCCTTAAAGGGAAGTTGTGCAAATATCTCTGCTCCGTGACCTGAATACTGCACAGCTAGGTCTGACTTTTTTATGTCAGCGGGACTTTGAAGTGTTCCAGTCTTATCGTACAACCATTTTGTACCGCTAAGCTCCAACGCCAGCATTGAAGGAATATGATTCACGCTGTCAGTTGTCGTGGTGTTAAACGCCTTACTATGAGAACCGGTCATTTTTCCGTATAATGGGTGTTTCTTCACTTTTTCATTTATAAGATCCACCGCTTTAACTGACATTTCAACGGAATTACTACACAAGATATCCTGTAAATGGTCGATAGAATGGTACATATCCCATGTTTCCGGGTAGTCTACTCTTTGACATCTCTTGTAAAGGACACGCTTCTGTAGCATTTCAAAGAAACTGGCATCTGCTCTTTGCAGCCTATCGTCATATGTACAACAATCCACCAGTATATCTTTAATTCCGATGTTACAGCCGATTTTTTCAAACACTTCCGCCGGGATTTTCCCATAGTAATTTTCCGACACCCATGGCACATTCAGCTGGCTCAGCACCGCCTGTCCTGTAAGGTCTGAATGATCGAGAAATGCAAACGGAATATAACAGTCCCCCGGCTTCTTCCATTGCTGTCCATCCCAAACGATTGGGACATTTGCCAGAATACGTTGCACCTCCGCTGCATTCTCCTTTAATGCACGCTCGATCAGTTCAAAGTGTTCCAGATTATCCTCAAACTGGATATCCGTATCATCTGAATCTTCACCATAAAAGCACAACACATCATCTTTCAGTTCCCGAATAGCATTATATTCCTCAATGCCGAGTGCATCAACATAAAAATTTCTGCCGCGCTGATCCTGAAGGATTGCTGCGCTTATTTTATTTTTGCAGGACATCGGATTATTAAGGTAGACCTGTGCCATACCATCGTACTGGCAGCGGATGTGCGAACCATCCTGAAGCCGGACAAAGGGGATTCCTTTGGCATCTACTTTTTCTTTGGAACGGAAGACACCAGTACAGGTTGAATAAATCGTATCAAACAGATTCAGAAGCCACTCATCCGTCTGTTCTTCCAGAATTTCTGCGGTCAGGCGCGGGAGGACATCCCTCCAGCGTAATACCGGCAGACCAAAATGATGGGTCAGATACATCATCAGATGTTCGTTGACTCCAAGGCAGACATCTGCTTTTACCCAACAGGCTGTGTCACCATATTCTCTCTGTAAGATGGACTGTGTGATATTATCTGCTATATTTTTAGCATAAGGCAACATTGCATTTTGGATCGAACAATAGCCGCCTTCTTCGGTCGGCAGAAGGGCAAGACCGTCCCTTAAAAGTGCAAGTCCCATTTCATGGATGCCTCGAAGATTTTCTTCCTTACAGGTATCCAAGATTGGGTATACTTCGTTCAAAAAGTCAAGTGTCACATAACCATTTTTCAACAACCAGCGGATGCTATCGGCAAAAAGTGCTGCAAGTTTTTCAGCAAGGAGCTGATTCACTTCATTGTGCCTGACATTGTCTCGCGCAGGTGTCGTTGAGAACGGAACATGAATGTAAAATGTCTGATGCGTTTCTACTGCTGTCTGGAAGAAAACATAAAGATAGTGCTGTTCTGTCGGGATAATCCTATCTTTTCCGTGGTCATCCGTTTCGAGTTCATATCCAATCAAAATTGGCTGCTTATCTTGTGTACGAAACACCAGAAGTTTTCTTGCGGAATTTGTTGGCTTCTGCGTCAGCAGGACTTTATCCACGCCATTGTCCACTGGAACGGATTCTTTGCTGACGGACCATTCGCTTTCATCCGGATAAATTTTGCAGCTTATATTTCTGACATTGCAAAGAGCAAACAAAACATCCGCAGAAAGATACTTTTTTAGCGCATCTCCGATCTCATTATAAGCTGTTTCGGGATTGACTTCTCCATCAAATGGGAGAATCAGAATCGTATCGTCCCCGGTCGCCTCATTTTCTTCCGCATAAGGAAGGATCAGATTGCAGATCCGGAAAGAATACTGGCCAGAATAGATCCGCGGCGTTTTCGTATAGGCATAGACAGACTTGAATCCAATGCCAAATCGTCCGATTTTCCCGGACTCCGGCTCATCTTTCGTAGAACGAATGCCGCAGATACCCTGGATATCTGCTTCTGTAAACAGTTTTCCGTTATGACACAGAATCAGACGGTCCTGGTAAAGGGAAAATGCCACATAGGTTGCCCCAGCATCCTCTGCATTCTGAATCAACTCAAAGATAAAGTGTGTTCGGTCACTGTACTGGTCTACCAGAATGCGGGGTGCCCATTCTTCAAATTTCTGACCATAATCCTGTTTGCTGCGTTCCCGGATCTCAGAATATAAATCTCCCATAAGCCATCCTTAATTTAATCACAAACCGTAATGATTCCCCTAACAATGACGTTTTCTTCGACCGCTGCGCAATTCTGGATATTTTCCAAATCGTTCAAAGAAGAATTCTTCTCAGTTTCGAGGCTGTTGAGCTGACTCGTATACATCCGCTTGATGCTCTCGTCGTCCACAGCCTCAATGCGGGCCAACAGATCTTCTTTGCGGAACTGATAGCTTTTCAGAACAGCTGCACGGCGATAATCGCATTTCTCTTTTACATCGATCGTCAGCTGCGCAAGAGCCTGCTGTTGCTGTTCCCGTTTCAGCTGGGACAGCTTTTCCCACTGTTTATCCGTGCAATCATCAGGAATCTCCTTATAATCCGCTGCTTCCAGCAAGTCACAGAAATCCGACGCAGACAGATTGATTTCCGAAATCGGAACGATACGAACCTCTTTCCGCATTCCAACGATTGTTCTCTCTACGATCAGGAACGGATAGTCTCCGCAGGGAACAGGATAGTCACTGGCATCCACAATGAGCTTGATATAAACCTCTTGCTTTTTATGAAGTTCAGCGGCTGCCATTTTTACAAGCGGATGAACCGCCGTAAAGAAGATCGCATTCCGGTCCCGTGCTGCTTCTTCCTGGTTGAACGTCACAGAGATGCGCGTATCAGAGCCTTTCAGATAATCCATCCACTGATTGTACATCGCCGATTTCTTCATCCGGGAGTTGCGCAGCTTTGTTTTCAGAGTTGCACGATTTTCACCACTCAGGGTCAAAACTTTATGGGCTCCTTCACCCTGAATATAGTTTTTCTTTTCACCCAGAATGCGATAGAGGTATTCTGTCACAAGTGCCTGGATGTATCGCTCTCCGATCCACGGATTTTCGGCATCCATAACCTTTCTGTCCAACACATAGCCGGAGATGTCAATGCCAAACAGCTGTTTGCTTTCGTCCTCCAGCCGTTTCATTTCGTTCGCTCTGGAAACCTCATTGTCGGCGATTTTTTCAATCTTCTCCTCTTTTTCCTGCTGAGTAAGAGAGGAATCGAATACTGCCTCATTGATTTTCTGAGTCATATCGCCAAGAATGCCAGCACACTCGCCAATCGAGCTTTCAAACACACCAATGCGCTCCAGGCAACGGTGATAAATCTTTGCATCGATCGTGTCTTCTGTTACAAGATTACAGATGATAACGGTATCGCTCTTTTGTCCGCGACGATCGATACGACCGATTCGCTGTTCGATTGCCATCGGGTTCCACGGAAGATCATAATTGATCATAAAATCGCAGAACTGATAGTCCAGACCTTCACAGCCGACCTCTGTGAACAAAAGGATGTCCAGCGCATTGGCATTGTCCACCGGAAGTTCAAAACGTTGGCGGAGTGCCAGACGTTCTTCGTCTTTCACACTGCCGTTCACCTGCGCCACACGGTATCCTTTTTCTGCAAGATGCTGCTCTATATAGCGAAGCGTATGACGGAACGAGCTGAACAGGATGATCTTGTTGTTCTGCTGGTGGCTCTTGGTTTCTATGACTTCCAACAAACGCTCCAGCTTTTCATCAGTCTGAGGCAGATTCTCCGAGAGCTCGATCACATGGTTTGCCATTGCGCGGAATTCGGCTTCCAGTGAACCCATGCTCAGATTTTCAAGTTCATTGACCGTGAGAGCGCCTTCTTCATCACAATAATCCGAAAGAATATCGCCGAGACGGCGTGTGACCATGCCCTTCAGCAACGGCGCGAGACCAAAAATGCAGCTGGAAGCCTGCCGCATGAGCGTGCTCATCATAAACTCCAGCGGCACATTGTTGTGCAGATAGCTGAGCGCATGACTTTCAAAATCCATCAGTGCTTCATAAAGTTCTTTTTGCTCCGGGGTAAAATGGACAGAAACGCTCTGAGGGCGGCGCACACAGAAATCGTTCTGAATATCCTGACGACGGGTACGATTGATCATGTCTGCAAAGCTATGTAGCCCTTCCACATCCTGAAGGAGCCCTACACGCGTTGCGCGGTCGATCGGCTGCGCACTCTTGAGCGTTGCCATGACATTTTTATAGGTCGGGTTATCTTCGATGACACTATGTCCCCAGCTGGTCTGCGCGGCACAGGCAAGGTGCTCTGCAGCCTCCGAACGCCAGTTTTCTGCCTGATGGCGAATCAATCTTGCTGCCGCATTGATCTCTGCATTCGGCTCCTGCATTTCCTTGAAGGTCTTTTTGTCCAAGATCACATCCGGGCGGAGAGTGTTCAGCAAGGTATACAGGTCATCATCGTCTGTCTGAACCGGTGTTGCTGTCAGCATAACAACGGCATCTGCATTGTCTGTAAAATAACGTGCAACCCGGTAAGCACCTGTATTCGAGTGGCGAATGTGGTGAGCCTCATCAATGATCACCAGGTCAAAATGAACCGGTTCTTCCAGATCAAGCAGACCTTTCTGGCGGCCTTTGCCCGTAAGCAACTCCTTGGTCATCAGTGAATACGGCAGGATCGTTTTCCGCAGAGCAACCGGCCATTCTCCATCTTTGTCGCACTCGTTGATCGCCTCCCGAAGCAAAGCACCATCCAGCTCCGTAAAGTTTTCATCAAAGCGCTTCATCTCAGAGCGCCACTTGTGTTCGGCAACCAGCGGCTTGGGGCAGATGATCAGTACCGACTCGAAATCATCGTTGCGCGCCTGCAATTCACGGAGGATTAGGCCGGCTTCAATGGTTTTACCAACACCGACGCTGTCTGCAACAAGAATTCGCGGACGTTCCGCATGGATCATCTTCAGGGCCGGGCGGAACTGATAGGGAACAAAATCCACACGGGCTGCGTTCAGGGAGTACAGCTGGTCGTTGGTGGGGCTGCAGAGCTGCTGAGCAGTCAGGAGAATCTTCAATTCATCGATGGTGACATTGCAGCGCTCTGGAGAAGCATCCGCAAGAAGAATTTGATCCGCATAAAGCGTTTCTCGTGAATTCCCAATCCAAACCTGATATTCTGTGTTTTCGCCACTGCCCTGGATGCCAACGATTGGCCCAATTTGACTCGGATCACTCTTTTTCTTGACGATCACTCCAAGCTCAAACGGGTTTGCCAGCACTTTGGCTGCAGGAGCAGGTTTTGCGACCGCAGCAGCAGGCCGGTCAGCCGGGCAAGGAGACGGTTCCTGAATCCGAATGGGATTTCCATAGTTTGGCATTTCTACCGAGGCCCTGAATTCCTTAGCTTCGTTTATTTCTACACGATCACCGCCAAATCGCTCCATAAAATCAATGTACCTTGACAAATCGGTTTTCGTCATAGTCAAAGTTACTTCTTCTGGAGTAGGATGCGCCCAGTCATTCCGTACTTCAAACATAGCTCGGATGCTATCCTTCATTCCATAATAATCCGTGTAGAATTCGATATTACGGAATGAATAGATATTCTTTCTTGCCACAGTCAAAACAGCCTGTAAATCCAGTCCTTGCAGCGTCGAAATGCCTCTTTCATTCACTTTCTGTTGCTGAAGTTCTGATAAGCTGGGGAGAACGATCATACTCCACCAATCGTTTGGTTCAAGGCTCTTTAGACGTGGCTCTAACCATTTGCGACATACATCCGCCGCATTCAGAAGGTAAACGTTCATTTTTGCCACAACTTCAGCAATATTCATTTTTATTCCTCCTTTTTGGCCCCAGCAATATCAATTTTTACAGATCTTTTTTCCATAACAGCACCTGTATCCTTGTCCGTCAGCAGGAAATAGTAGTCATTTTCACGAGAATACGGGAGCTTCTTCAAAGTCAGCGTGACCTCTGTGCGGCGTTCTTCATCTGCGCAGCCCACAGTCTTGTCTGCTCGGATCGTCCGCTTGGTGGACACCTGATTGTCCATTGCGTTGACGACAAAGACCTCATACACCGCCGGGAGAACAGTATCCGTCACAAGTTCTGTCTGTAGGAACTTCAACGTGATTTTTCCATCCATCAGCGTTTCAGGGGTTGGCAGAAGCGAAACGGTGGCTTTCTGGGTCTCAACATGCCCGGCCTGCGTGCGGACGTCCAGCACCGGCACCAGCATCTCCTGCACAGAGGCACCGCCATGCACATAGTTCTGCCCGCCGCCAGCACACTTGAAAATAGAACTGCCCAGCGGGGTGTATACCGTGCGGTTATCCGCTGTATCCAGCACATCCCCCAAGCGGTAGCCCACGGCTCCGGCCACCGGCTGCGTATCATCAGAAATCATAAAACGCTTGTTTTTGATTTCTGCCTGTGGCAGATTGATGACTTTATCGCTCTCCATAATTGGGTCGTGCTTATACAGGAACCCATGGTCTGCCGTTACGATAAAGTGCCGGATGTTCGCATTGTCGGTCAGGCGGCGGATTTCCTTGTACAGTTCTTCCACAGCCTCCTCGCAGGCAGAAAAGACCTCGTTTTCCGTGCGGGCCTCATCGCCGCGGGCATCGATCTGGTTGTGGTAAACATACACCAGCGTCTTGCCAGAGAAGTAGCTGCGCAGTTCGTCGCGGCGCATATTCTGCATCTGGTCGAACTGGATGCAGCTGCTGTTTTTCTCTGCCGCTTGCAGGATGCTTTCCCGTGCAGCAGTGCCCACCGTTTTCTTTCCAAGGATGGTTACGGTGCTGTCAGGCTGAAGCTCCAGACTGACATGAGGCAGCAGTGCTGCCATGCCGAGCTGTGTATAGGAGGGCACTGTGCTGACAGCCGGGGTCAGCTTTGCCGTGCATTTTGCATCCATCGCCAGCGTTTCAAAAAGCTGCTGTGCCACTTCGTACCGCATGGCATCCGAGATAAACACCACCACGCGCTCCCGTGTCCCACTGACATTCTTGCTGTAAAAATGGGTCTGACGCTCCGTCTGGAAGGTGGTCAGATCGTGGGACAGGCTCTGGCACCAACGCACCGCCAGTGGATCGAGGAAGCAGCTGGTATACACTTTTTCCACAAGTGCTTGCAGCTTTTCAATCTCCTGTGTACGGATGACTTTTCCATAGCTCAGGTAGAACTTCCGATAAGCCGTATCCACCTGCCATGCGCTGCCACTATACTGCGCCGCCAGTGCATCAACGCCATCTGCCGGGACGAAATGCACTGCCTCCAGAACGGTGCAGGCATTGGCCAGCAGGCAATACAGCTCTTTCTGGGCATCCTTTGCGCCAAAGTAGGTCTTGCTGCGCTCCTCGCAGATCTGCCGGATGCTGTACCCCTTCAGGGTTGCCGATGTGTTTTCTTCCATCAGGCGGTTCATGATCCAGCTGCTGATCTGTGTCTCTGCCGCAGCGAACACCGTACAGTCCAGCAATAAGTCGGGATTCGTGTGCTGCAACTGCCCCAGAACCTGCATGACGTTCAGCTCCTGCGCAGCCGTTGCTGAGAACCGCTCAAAATACGGCTGATCTGGCAGATAGTTCATCATGCTGTCAAGGAAATTCAGAACCTCGCCCTCCTGCGGCAGGCTGCGATCCAGCCATTCATCCGGGGCATCAATGTCCATTGCGTGGGCAGCATAGGTGGCAAATAGGCAGGTGACCAGATCTTTCAGGTTCTTCCCGGCCGGATTGTAGCCAAACAGCCGTTTGCAGACCAACCAGAAATCCGTTGCTAGCCCGAATTTCTCAAAAAGCTGCAAGGATTCGTTCCCGGCATCCAGCGCACCGCGCAGAACATGGCGTACCAGTTCCTCCGGCTTGGGCGGGCACTTGCACAGCACCGCCATCATGGCCAGCGCAAAGGTTTCTTCCGTATAGGCAGGCGTACCCAGATCGTAGAACCGTTTCGTGCGATCCTGCGCTGCAAAGAAGTTGATATGTTCCTGCACAAAGAGCCGGGTTCTTTCATCCAGATCAAAGTCCTGTGCGATCATGGTCGCCTTGTCGGTGGAGTATTCCTGCGAGTAGCACAGCATATCCGCAAGATGGTTTTCCTCCAGTGGGGGCTTTGCAAAGGGCGCATAGATCAGAAAGCTCTCGTCCGGGTGGTCGATCTCCAGCATCCACTTGGTGGCAAACTGGGTGCGGGGCTCCATGCGGTATACCGTCACACCGGGGAGGTCGAGCTGATTCACTTCGTTCTCAAAGCTGGCCGATTCATCGTACCAGAATACCAGTTTGCGCTGCTCTCCCGGTGTAAACATTCCCCGGAGACGTTCTTCGATCTGGCGCAGTGTCGTTTTAGCCATGGGTTTTCATCTTTCCTTTACAATATCGTAGAAACACCAATACACCGGAGCGGTGTTGCAACACCCCGGTGTATTGGTTTCACATTATTTAATCGGCGCAAGTACGTTCAGATTTTTGCCATCTGCGGCGGTCTGCGCCTTGACGTAGTTCACTTTTACGCCGTCATCCAGATCCAGCGTGATGCGCAGGGCGGCAAGGTGGGCGATATTTTTCTCGTACTTCTCGCACTCCTCCTGCTGGAGCTTCAGCTTGTCCAGACGCTTCTGCGCCGTGGACACCGTGCGGGCATCGTTGCTGCTGGAAATGACATTGTTCTCCTGCACGATCTGCTGTGCGTAGGTGCGCAGCAGGGGGCTGAGATAGTTGTTGTAGACGCGGCCGGTGGTATCGGCATCCCAGCGGTGGAGGTAAACCAGCGCCTTGAAGCCGTTTTTCTTGCCGCTGTCGAACATCCAGTAGATGGGCCGCTTCTGGTAGATTTTGCAGTGGTCCGCAAAGAAATCCTTCAAAAAGTAGTTGCGGATGATCTCGCGGCTGGTGTTGCCCTTGTTGCCTAGCGCCTTTGCAATGAACGCAAGGTTTTCTTCCAGCGTATCGGCACCGTACACCACCCGGACAAACTCCACGATGCGGTTCACAAGGTCGTTTTCGCCAAAGTATTCCTCATCGCACAACGGCAGCACATTGTCTGTTACCGGCTTGAGGGTTACATATTTGCTGTCATCCCATTCGCCGCCGGCATACACCAGCCCATCCACATCCAGCGAGTACCGCCCGAACAGGCACCCCACTGCATAGGAAAGCAGGCTCTTGATCTCGCGGGTCAGGTCGGCGCGACGCACGGTCACATCCTTGTCTTCCACTTCCGGGGTCAACTCATCCTGCAAACCGTAAATATCAATAAAGATGCGGTTCAGTTCTTCCTCGTTGGCCTTGAGCTGCTGGAAACGCTGCTCACATTCTTCCTGCCATGCGGCAAATTTATCGCTTATCAGTTTTCCCATTTTATTATTCCTTCTCTGTCTGGCAGCAACTACTACCCGGCAGGTTGCAAGTCCGTTTTAATTTTGCGGCAAGTTTGATGCAAGTTTGCAGCAAGTTTGATGCAAGTTGGTTCTAAACATGCATCCAAATGCCCTCTGCGTCAAACATTGGCAAACCACCGTGCCGCGCTTGTTTTTCCTTGAGGATACACCTGATGGCTATCTTTCAATTCTTGCATCAGCCTTTGTATCTGTCCACGAGTAAGACCCGGCAAAACTTGCTGCAACTCTTTGAACGGAGTTCCAACATCGTTATTCTGCCGGATATGTTTCAGCAGCAGCGCCTTATTGGTATCTTTGTCCAGACCAACGTGTCTTGTATGCACGCCGGTCTTTCCTGTTGCCGCATACAGGCTTCTTGCAAGGACATACTTTTTTCGGCCGATATGCTCCACAATACCCATTTCGACCAATCGAGGCAAGCGTGCCTGCATTTTTCCATTGAGCGGATGATCGTGGTACAAGGCATCAATGGCCAAGAAATCTTCTGTGGACAGTAGTTCTGTACTTTTTTCGCTGATTCGGTTAATCACCGACAGCATTGCTTTGTCAATGATCAGTCCGTTCAAGGTAACGCTGACGAAGAACTCATCCGTACCCGTAAAGTCCGGGAGCGGCTTAGCTTCCTGTACGCTCAACTCGAACATCAGATTCATGCCCTGCCCGGAACGTTCCACCATGCCGCATAGGGAA
>ERZ791667.709-NODE-709-length-15797-cov-5.62616_pt1 | contig 15797 bp, 9 predicted proteins | sample MGYA00509959_ERZ791667 | MGnify/ENA primary metagenome ERZ791667 (study PRJEB30046, sample SAMN00715196) | human gut metagenome | study: EMG produced TPA metagenomics assembly of the A metagenome-wide association study of gut microbiota in type 2... | reverse complement strand
TTGGAACCATATAAACAACTGTACTACAATATTTTAATTTATAGAACTCCTCTATGATAATTCCAGCTATCACGACAACGGAAACTACAGACACAGTCTCTTTGTCGCAACCTACACCGGATCGGCATACATCTACAACTCCTATGGTTTGGTTCCGCTGGAGAATGAATATTGGACTTATCCTCAGACTGAGGATCATACCATCATCCCGAAACAGATTGGAAAATACAATCCGGACAATATGTATGGTTTCATGATTGACCAGTCTGGCGTAGCCTATGTGTGTGGACGTGCCTTCAAGATGCAATTCTTTGAAATCGGTTCTGAAGTGCCGGACAATACGGAAGGACATATCAAAAAGGGTGAATACGAAGCCGAATGCGGTATTATGTATGAAAACTATCTGTTGTTCTGGGACAAGAAAGGAAACCGTTTCCTGACCACATACTACATGGGCAACCAGTTCCCGTCACAGATGACATTCGACCGTAGCGAGGCTCACATGACATCTCCTATGGTTGATGCCGGTATTGATTTCCAGAAAGCCGGTATTGAAGCTCCGGAGAACATGAGCGCTCTTTATGGCTATATCTCCTGCGACGGAGCGAATTTCGGAACTACAGGATACATGATCTTTGCCGATGCCAACAATAATGCGTATGCCTACCGTCTTGAGATTAATGACAAGAACACTTCTGAAGAATCTCTGAAAATCAAAGGTACACGTGCCTATACACCGGTAGAACGCTTCCGCGTCACCGACCGGGTGCAGCTGACAGGACTGAAGAATTTCACCTCATCCTCACCAATAGTGTACTACTCACAGCTTGACCCGTCATTCTTCTACTACGCATCGGGTGCAGAATTGTATCGTTACAATATGACCAACCAGCAGGCCCAGTTGGTATATACGGCTCCGGAAGGTTACCGCATCAATGTACTGAAATTCCGCTGTGCCACTCATTATTCTCATGCTGGTTCATTGCCATCTATTCTAGATATTGGTATGAACAAAAATGATGAAGGCGCCATTGCCACCATCAAGCTGACCAACAGCGGTACGCTTGATCAGGAGTTTGAACCTCGTTTTTACACAGGTTTTGGTCCTATCGCCGATATCGCCTTTGCCCATGAGTATATCTACGAAGCACAACAATTTAATTAATCCACAAACTGAAGAAAAATGAAAATGAATTGCCTCAAAGCCTTTTGCGCAGCCAGTCTTCTTCTTTTAGGACAGTCAGGAACAGACTGCTGGGCACAAGCCTCACAAAAATTTACCGTAAAAGGTAAAATAGAGGGAGTCGCTTCAGGTAAACTGCTTCTGCTTTCCGTAACCGGAGAGCAGACAGTAGACACCCTGGACTCTTTTACATTCAACTCTCCTGATTTTGAATTGTCGGGCACAGCCAACGAGCCCATTATCGGCAAAATCATTCTGGAAGGATTTGCCGGTGGTTTTGAGTTTCTGGCCGAACCGGGCGTAGCCTATACGGCCACCCTTACCAACGGTGCCCAGACTCCGATTCAGGGAGGAACCTTGCAGAATGCCCTGAACGAATTTTCTAAAGAATTGGTGAAAGACCAGAAAGCCCTGCGCGATTTGCAGGTTGTATTCGACAGCCTGCGTGCCGCCAACAAATATCGCAGCGCCAGCAAGGTCAATGACAGCATTCAGGCATTCTCACAAGAATCGCAGAAACGCCAGAATGCTTTCATGCAGAAACAGGACAATCTGCTTTCGGCCTACTTTACTCTGGCACGCATCTCCCAACAGGATCTTCCGCTTGATGCCACCAAGCAAGCCTACAGCCAGCTGGGAGAAAAGGCAAAGCAATCACCGGCCGGAAAAATCATCGCACAGCGCATAGCCCGCATGGAAGGAACAACAGCCGGACGTCTGGCTCCTGATTTCACGTTACAGACTCCAGACGGCAAATCCGTAACCCTCAGCCAAATCAAAGCAAAAGTGAAGATTGTGGATTTCTGGGCTTCCTGGTGCGGTCCCTGCCGCCTGAACAATCCGGACCTGAAAAAGCTTTATGAGGCCTATAAGGACAAAGGTCTGGAAATTGTGGGCGTATCACTGGACAATGTACGCAAGAACTGGCTTGGAGCCATCGAGAAAGACGGTCTGCCCTGGATACAGGTATCTTCACTCAAAGGCTGGAAATGCGCTACCGCACAGGCTTACAGCGTTTCGGCCATCCCGGCGCTTTTCGTCTTAGACTCTGAGAACAGAATCATCGCAAAAAATATCAAAGGGGAAGCTCTTTGGAATTTTATTGCAGACTACCTCAAATAAAGTGTCAAGACTTTCCTGAAATATATCTTGAATTCAAAAGTCCCCCTTCCTGAGGATGGGGGGACTTTTTATTGAGACAAGAAATATCGAGCAAGATGAAACAGAGCAAATTCAAGATACAGTAAAGACCAAAGTCCGTGATTCAAAAAACATTTTAATAATTAATCAGATGGGATTCTCTGTGGGGGCATATCCCCAGGAATTTGCATCAACAAAAAAGAAATTTAATGAAAACAAAATTATTATGCGGTGCAGCGTTCTGTCTGCTGTGTGGAAGTGCATGGGCTCAGGCTCAATACAAAATAACCGGTGCACTTACAACTGATTCCTTGTTTCGAGGAGATCAGACTCTAAAAACAGTCTATCTAACCAAATTGGACAACGGCAATTACATTCAGATTGATTCTACCAAAATAAAGAACAAGAAATTCTCCTTCTCCGGAAAAGTACCTCAGGTGAATGAAATGTATTACATCACTGGATTCGACAATGGAGCCATTCCGGTTTTTCTTGAAGAAGGCAACATCACCATCAGTCCTTTCCAGGCAGCCTACCCGGCCTCTGCCGTAGTCAGCGGAACTCCGAACAACGATGTCATGGCCGAACTGGCTCAAAAAACAAACGATGAATTCAAGAAAGGTGCAGAACGGATGAAATCCTTGAAAGGTTCACTTCCGGAAAACATCCAGAACAACGAAAAGGAGTTTTATGATTATCAGCGTGCGCTCTTCTTTTCCAACTCCATGCGCGCCAAACTCATTGCCCTGGAAGTCATCCTGGAACATACCGACAAACCGGCAGCCCTGTATCTGACCAAAACACACCTGCTCAACCTTTTCAACTCCAGAATGATGGAACGCCATGTTCTGAAGGCTTTCCCCAAAGCACTGCAATCTCATCCGGTTTATCAGGAACTCAATAACCTGACCATCGCCCAGAACATGAAATCCGGCAATCCGGTGCCCGAACTCAAAGCCACGACACCTGATGGCAAAGAACTTTCTCTGGCAGATCTGAAGGGACGCTACGTACTGATTGATTTCTGGGCTTCATGGTGCGCCCCATGCAGAAAAGAGTTCCCATTCCTGAAGCAGGCTCTCGAACTCGCTGCCAACTCCAAGAAATTTGCCGTTCTGAGTTTCTCTCTGGACAATGACAAGAACGCATGGAAAAACTGCATCCAGCAAAACGGATTGACCCATGCGGACTGGTATCACATTTCTGACCTGAAAGGCTGGAAGTCATCTTATGTTTCCATGTTTGGTGTATCTGCAGTGCCTCACACGCTGCTGATCAACCCATCGGGCAAACTGATTACCACCAACCTTCGCGGTGAGGAACTGGTCAAGAAGATCAAGAATATCACCGAAGGAAAAGAGAAATTCGAATAAAACAAAAACAAGACAATAAAAACATTCAATATGAAATATTACATGAAATCATGTCTGCTCGCTGTTATCTTAGCCGGAGGAATGGGAGCAAACCTGTCAGCCCAGGAGCAGATTTTCCAGGTAAAAGGAAAAATCGCAGATAAGAATCTTCGTCTGGACAATAAAGTCATCAAGAAAGTTTACCTGAACCGCATGGATGCTGCCGAACGTTTCATCGTGGTAGACTCATCGGAAGTAGCGGCAGACGGAACATTCACGCTGTCTTACAAGATGCCGGAAAAAGCAATGCCGGAGATCGGACACATCACGGGATTTGACAATGGAATCACAACCCTGTGGATGGAGCCTGGAGTAGCTGAAGTATTTATCGAAAAGGCCCTATACCCACAAGCCGCTCAGATTGGCGGAACACCGACCAACAAGCTGGCCGAAGAATACAAGCAATTCCGCAAACAGTGCATCAGCACCCAGACTGACTTTCTGGAAAAGGCCGGCAAGGAACACGGTACCGCATGGCTGGATGGAGAAGAAGGAATCCAGCAGCGTACAGAAATCGGAAGCAAAGCTGTGGTACAGGCTTTCTGTGATGAGATGCAGTTTGTATTAGACCATGCTTCTTCACCGATTGCTCCTCTGACGCTTCAGAAGGAACTGATGTTTTAGTTGGACGAGTATGCCTCAAACACCATGATGAATGCTATCAGTCCCGCACTCAAGGAGCATCCTTATTATGCAGCAGCCCGCAATGCGATTCTGGCCAAATACCTGAAAGTGGGAGCCGAGGCACCGGATATTACTTTGCCGACGGTAGACAACAAGCAGATGCACCTCTCCGACTTGCGTGGCCGCTATGTGCTGCTTGATTTCTGGGCTTCCTGGTGCGGTCCTTGCCGCAAGGAAATTCCTTTCCTGATTCAGTTATTCAACGAGACTCAGGGAAAGCGCGACCAGCTGGCTCTGGTGAGCTTCTCAATCGACAACAAGGAAGATGCCTGGAAGAAGGCAATCACCGACCGCGGCATGAACCTGGAAGGCTGGATTCACGCTTCAGACCTCAAAGGATGGCAATCTCCCGAAGCACAGATGTTTGGTGTAGAGGCAGTGCCACGCACCGTACTCATCAACCCGGAGGGTAAGGTCGTTGCCTTTGACTTGCGCGGCGAAGAAATGGTTCGCAAAGTGAAACAACTGATTGGCATGTAAAATACTGCCTCTGCCCAAATTGTTCTGGAAACAAATATTGAGCAACAGATTCTATAAAAGTCCGGAAGCGCATGGAAACATGCCTTTCCGGACTTTTCTTATTGCCCCCTGCTGCCGTTCTTCATCATTTATCTCAAGTGGCAGAACTCTCCCACTCCATAATCCGGAAAACCCTGTCAGGCATCAATAATCCCCTCAAAAGATATCATCCGGAAAGAAACTACAATGCCGGAACATCCATCGGAATCAAACCGCAAACAACAAAAAAGCCCGGCATAAAGCCGGGCCCGTATTGAGAATATCAGTTTGTGTTTCTTATCAGTCTACAACGACTTTCTTAACAGACTTACCCTGTTTTACAATATAAACGCCTGGTTTCAAACCATCGGTAGTGTTACCGACAACCATACCATTCAGGTTGTAAACCACCTTAGCTGCATTTACATCGTTATTTACATCGGCAATGCCTGTAGGCACTTCCATGCCTTCAAAGAAATAGATCGGTCCTACCATATCGTCTGGCAAGGTCTGGTAAGCCACAATTCTATAATCGTATGTTACGGTTACCTGACCGTTTTCGTCTTCAGAAGTCATCATTTCACCATAAATACCCAGAGTAGCGTCAACTGCCTTGCTCTTTAAAGTGAAACCACCCAAGTCATCGCTATAGGCAATGTCCCAGTAATAATCTTCTGAGAACTGGTTGTCAAGAATGAATCTCAGTTCCTGACCCTCACCCTTTCCGTCGTCCTTGCCATCATCCTTAGTATCTTTCTTGTCGTCGCTGCTGCCACCCATAGGCTTTTCAACAGCCAGATAACTTCCGTCACTAGACTGAAGCAAGTATCCCTTATCATCCTTTGTGATGGTAAAAGGAGTCAATTGATATTCTCCGACAGGAAGAACCTGCATATCATCATTAAGCTGAAATTTTCCCTGACACATCAATCTGCCATAAATAGGATTTCCCCATCCAAATGGAGGCTGGGCGCAGTACCAGGCGTCATCGGTCATAATTCCGATAACATAAGAATTGCCACTGGTGACCTGATCCACCATCTGATAAACAACTGTTGTTTCTGCAGGGTTTTCACCTTCTTCTTGGGCTGAAACAGAAAAATTAGCACAGAATGCCAAGCATGCAGCCAATAAACCTTTAATTAAAGTAGAATTCTTCATAAGCATTATACTATTAAAAAAACATTAGTGTCTTAAAAAAACGCTCTCATTTATTCTTCATTTATTTATTTTGCTTAACTTTTACACAGAATCTATCCTTATTTATGGGATAATATACCTTTTTGAGTATCATATCCGGTGTGTTCTCCGATACAAAGAGATGTTCTGTGTCAAATTATCTACGAAATAATGTTTCTTACAGAAGAAATAAAATCGTATTTTCATCCCCCTCCATGAAAAACAAACGTTTGAAAATTGTCAGAAACAAACGTTGTTTAAAAACACAAATGAAAGGTTTTTCTCGAAATGAACTTAATATCGTTTCAATATCCCTTTTTTCTGTATCTTTCAGGAAGACGAGGGCAAGTTATAAAAAAAAAGATAAACCAACAAGAGAAGGATAAAATTTTTCTAATATGCTATTAAAAAATATACATTTTCACTATATACAGCGTGATTGGAGCAACAATCCCCATAAAAAAATCATCAGGATGACTTTTTCAGTTCATCCTGATGATTTTTTCATTTTATCTCAAAGAAATTTTTCATTCGTCAGCACGCTGGCCGATTGTATAGCTGCGCCCGGCTTTTGCCTCAAACGAGCAGACGTCTTTCTCAACGGACAGAGCTACTGCTCTACCCCGCTCATCGCAAACATGCACCGGCTGTCCTTTCCAGGGATTCCGGAATTGGCAGCGGCCGTTCACCGTGGCCTGAATCTGGCAGGACTCCACCTGCGTGCCGTCATAACGGGCCGAAACCAGGAATCCGCCTTTTGCCCGCAAACGGGTGAATGAAGCCGGTCGGGCCGGCCAGTCCGGGAAGAGCCACAGAACATCATCCACGCTTTGCAACATCATGGAATTGACGGTCTCCACCACGGCTGTCTTTTCCAGACAGTGATGCCCGTCGGTAATCAGAAGATTCTTTCCGGCTCCCGCAATCAGATATTTCATCTTGTCGATCAGAATGTCGGGATCGAATCCGGAACGGGCTCCCATGACAAAGGCACTCAGCCCCAATTCGTTCATCGTGCCCGTAAGTCCGTTTTGCGACACTCCGTAATAATAAATCGTATTGCGTGCTATCTGCAAGGAGTCCGGATCGGATTTGAGATTCATCACCTCACAAGGATAAAGGGCATGCAACTGAATCAGGTGCGACGGAGCGTCCCATCCGTCCTCATTCTTGGCATAAACGGGAAGTCCTTCGTTGGGCTTCTTCGTTGGCATAATCACTTTATAGCCGGGCAGATGAGTCAGAATATCCTGCCACTTGGCCCGTCGGTCGGCATCCACTTCTAGAATATTGCTGTACTTCAGCAGCAACCGGAACGTCAGATCTACGAAAGCCAGATCCGATGGCGGGTTCAGGTCCCAGGAGTTTTCATGTCCTCCCGTAATGATGGAATAGCGATAACTGTTTCCCCACGGTTCCTTCGTCAGATAGTCTTCATAAAAGTCGCCGCACTCGCGGATAAAAGGATAGGCACGGTTCTTCAGAAAATCGCGGTCGCCCGTATATTCGTAATACCAGCTGAACAGCGGCACATTGAACGGAGCATCCATCGTCTGCTGCCAATAGGGACCGTAAAAACGACCTATACCCAATGCGCTGACCGGGAACAGCACTCCCCGACAGGATTTTCCCTGGAGCGAAGGGTGCACCGATGCCATGTCCTCACGGGCTCTGCGTTTTCCTTCCGGCACCATCTTTTCGATAAACTCATAAAAAGGCATGGCCAGTTCCGGACGATTGGCCGAGAACACGCTGTAAAAACCGCCCTGACTGTTGTAGTTGAGATGGATGTCGCCGTGATAATTCATCTGGTCGTCCATGTTCCACACTCCATACATTCCACCACAGACCGGGCTGTGTTCGTTATAGGCCGATGCCAAAAGGTAAATGGACGAAAGATAATGGCGGTCCAGCAGACTGTCGCCGGTTTCCACATACGAGCGGTTCCACATATCCTGCCACCAGCGGTCCTTTTCCTGGCGCAACTTGCTGATGCGTTTCTCCGAAATCTTTTTCAGTTGGGAATATGCTTCGGGCAGACGGGCATTGTCGTCCATCCCGCCTCCGGATACCAGAGTCACTACATAGGTTTTTGCTTCAGGCGACAGCCAGAAGGTGTGCCGTACCAACGAATCGGCCACGACGCTCGCTTCATTCTCTGCACCCACAATGGCGGTCGAAAGGCCCACTTGCGAAATCCATTCCACATTGTCGGTCTTGGTGCGCCGCGTCACCTGTGCAATGCGGGACTGCGTTCGGGCCGTTTTCCCGTAAATGCCGGTATTTCCTCCGGCATAGGTCTCCACCGAAATCCGAACCGGTTCGCGGGATGTGGTGGACAACTCTGTGACGAGATAATTCTTGCCCACCGACAGCCAGCTCGACATCCGAACGGGGTTCTGTGTACCGGTGGTCATGTCCATCTTGTTGGACAGCATCTTCATCCGGTAATCGAATCCGGGGCCTTCGGGCGAATCGACCGAAATCCGCACGCCTCCGGCCGGCAAGGCAGCCGCGCCGCTTCCGGCCCAGTCGCCCCAGCCGTCGGTAACGAAATCCACTTTCGAAACCAGCAGCGTCTGACTGTTGTAGACTGTATAGGCCACGCAACCTATATCTCCATTGCCCATATACGGGCCCAACGGGGCATGCTTGCTCCGGATAGATTCATACGAAAACGGTTGTTGCCACACGGCAGTAAGCATCTCCCGCTTACTCTCCCAAAAGGCTTTGTCCGCCTCCGGAAATCTGCTTTCGGCAAAAGCAGTTGTCGCAAGGGCGGACAAACTTAAAAACAGGAAGTATCTTTTCATAGATTCATATATTTTTGTCTGTCATACACTGATTATTTATCCGTGAAACGGAACCAGTTGAAGTCTGCCACTCCGTCAACTCCCTCCTGAGTGGTTGAGAAATTGAAGAGCGCAAAGCGGTTGGCCGTCCACGGCAATCCCAGTCCCATGGAAAGTTCCTTACCGAAGCGACGGAAATGAACGCCATCCAAACTATAGAAGAACACGGCCTTGAAATCACGGTCGGTAGTGCGTACCCGTATCCAGACCTTATCGCTCTGAAGATTCTCTACCGAAGCGCATTCCTGATCGTCCAGACTCATCACCAGACGGTTAACACCTTCTTTACGCTGCACCGCTATATAAGCATAAGGAAACTCAAAGACTCCGAATCCGGCAACATTGCCATCCTTCAGTCCGCTGAAATCCAGCTCAACAGTTCCCTGTGACAGGGGGCCCTGCACTCTTTGAGTGAGTGTGTTGCGGGCAGTCTTCAGATTTTCGGCCTGTGATGCCTTCAGACGCATATATCCCTTGCGCTCGGTCAGCGACCACCGTTTCGGGTCGGGATTGTGATTCCACTGCCACTGCAAACCGAGCGTACGGCTGTTAAACTCATCCGTCGTGGCCGGAGAAACCACACGCGAGCGCTTGCCCACCTCTGGCTTGACGTAAGTCACCGCGTCCTTGCCCTCATGGCCCAAAATCGGCCAACCGTCTTTCCAGGTCACGGGCACCAGATTAGGCACACGTCCTATCGGTCCGCGGTCCTGCATGATGACAAACCACCAGTCGCCGTTCTTCAGCTGCACCATTCCTCCCTGATGCAGTCCGTTGGGCGGATAGGAAATGCTGTCGTTCATGATGAGGTGATGCTCATACGGTCCGTAGATATCATCCGAGCGCAGACAGATCTGCCAACCTTCCGTGCCGCCTGCCGGACAGGTGATATAGTATTTGCCGTTTATCTTGTAGGCGTGCGCTCCTTCCATGCCAAAGCCTCCTCCCAGCTCACGAGCGTTTTTGAATCCGCCGGACCATATCTGGCGCGGTTCGGATTTCACGGCTCGGGCATCAGCTGTCAGCTCGGTGGCATACAGAGTGCCCTGGCCATGCACGACAAAGACACGTCCGTCGTCATCGAAAAGCAATCCGGGGTCGTACATATATTCGGGGAAAATCACACGCTCCCAAGGCCCTTCTGGACGGTCGGCAATACACATGCAGAAGTTTCCTTTTTCGCGTCCCCATCCGTACGGCGTGCAGAAAGCAACATAGTATTTGCCGTTATGATAACGCATACTGGCAGCCCACGAACCGTTCAGATAAAGGTTTCCTCCCTGCATATCGTAACGGGGATCTTCATCATAGCAGTCCACGGCATAACCGACCATTTCCCAATTTACCAGATCTTTGGAATGCAGAATCGGACATCCCGGCACATAGTGCATGCTGGTGGATACCATATAAAAATCATCTCCTACGCGGATCACATCAGGATCCGGCCAGTCACCCCAAAGCAACGGATTGGTAAAGGTACCGTCGCCATTATCCGGATTCCACACATTCTGCTGGGCCTGTACGGCCGGCTGAACCAATCCCAAGCCGGCCAACAGGAGCATCGTTTTCAATATTCTTCTTTTCATAGTTTGTTAACTGCTATTCAAATAAAGTAATCTCAGCCAATCCGGCTCTGCCTTCCGACACTTTCTCTACAGTAATCCGCAGGAACCGGGCTGTTTTCTCCATCTTGACAGGTTTGAAGTCCCAACCGGTGCACTCGCGTTCATAGGCCAGATGCCAGGAAGTGCCGTCTTCGGAATATTCCACTTTATGAAGGTAAGAGGAACTGTCTTTCTGGAAACGGATGCGCGATGCGTAAATGGTTACCGGTTTTTCCAGTTCCAGCGTAATGGTCTGCGGGAATACATCCGTATCGGCAATCCACCAACTGAAGTCATCACCGTCAGTCAGGTGGACCACCGGATAATCAGCATGTTCCGAAGTGACCGTTACCTTCTTCGGCTTGATCTGCTTGCGGGCCAGGATGGCTCGCTCTTCCTTGTTGGCTTTTATCTTCACTCCGTCTTCTTCCTTTCCCTGCAATTCCGCGCCGTAGCCTCCAGGCAGAGCTTTCGCTTCCGAACGGACCGTACGCAGGGTGCAAGCACCGCTCTGCAAACCTTCGGCCTCAGCCTTAATCTGAATCTTACCGGCCTTTGTCGTGGTTCTGATCAAGGCAAAACCGACTCCTCCTTCAACCTGCTGCCGGCTGATGCCCAAACGATCAATGCCTCCACCGATCAACGTACCCTCACCGGATACGGAAATGTTTATCTCCATATCTGACTGAGAAACCAAAGTTCCTTTTTCATCGCATACCTTAAAGTAAACCGGTATCTGATCACTGCCGTCGGCCAACGGAACGATTGGATATTCGGGTACATAAATCTCTATATGATGCAGCGCTCCGGGTGTATGGACATCGTGCTGGGCAACCTTCTTTCCGGCCACATATCCCTCGGCATGCAGATTTCCGGCTTCGTAACCTCCGGCATCAAACACAAACATCGGACTGCCTCCCTTCTGAACGACGTGCGGATAGAGCGGAGTACGCTCGGCACGTGTCTGCTTTCCGATCAGTTTTCTATTGCGGAACAGGCGCACTTCATCACAATTGGAGAATACCGTGATCTGATTGGTAGACGAAGCATAACGGTCCGAAGAATTGAAAGAAGCGATAAATACCATCGGACCGCCAAACTGACCGTCCTGTTCCGTAGCCAACGGACGCATACTTTGCATCATATAATAACTGAACTTGGGCCAGCGGTTCACATCTACAACTCCCGAGAACATGGTTTCTTCTTCTGCACCCCGGTTATAGTCGTTATAGCTCCACATAAAGCGGCCTGCCAGACGCGGATTGGCATCCAGCATGCACCAGTCAAAATATCCCTCTCCGTTAAGGTGCTTCATGCGGGTGTCGCACTGTTTCAGCTGTTCCCATTCATCCTCACGAATGCTGACACGGGGTTTCTCGCCCACTCCGTCACCCCACTCACGCGTAAGCAACGGCTTCACGGCAATCTGGTCTTCCAGGAAATTGCTCAGCACATTGCCATCCTTCGGGAAGCGGGACACCTGTTTGTAGAACACATCGTAATAGGGTTCCGTATCTTCGTGACTGAAATAATCGCCTGCGGTATAAAACTGGTTGCCGGGATATTCACTGTGAGCTGCCTCACTGATTCGGCGCACCACTTCCAAGGGATAACCGGTTTCATTGAGTGCCGTTTCCCAAAGAATAATGGAAGGATGGTTGCGGTCACGCCGGATCATACGGCGACAGATTGACTCCAGACGATCGGCAAATACCGGATTGTCATTGAAATACTGCCAGCCCGGAATACACTCCACCACCAGAAGACCGTAACGGTCACAGGCATCCAGGAAAGCCGGATCATTGGGATAATGTGCCGCGCGCACGGCGTTGTATCCGCCTCTCTTCATGTCGATAACCTCACGCACCTGCATGGAGTTTGAAGCCGCATCGCCGACGTAAGGATATGCCTGGTGTCGGTTGGCTCCGACCAGATAAAGCGGTTTTCCGTTAATAAAGAAACCGCCTTCTGTGGAATAGCGTATCGAGCGGATACCGATCTGTTCCGTTCTTCGGTCAATGACTTGCTTTCCTTCCTTCACCCGACATTCCAGAGTGTACAGATAAGGACTGTCGGGGAACCACAAATGAGGTTTCTCTACCGGAATTTCCAACGGGAGTTCTTTCTGTCCGTATGCCGGAATGGAAAAATCCTGCAACTTCCGCGCCACCGCACGCCCACGGGCATCTTTCAGGATAAGCTCATACTGACCGGCGCGCGCCGTCGGACCGTCGTTTTTCAGATGCGAGCGCACCGATACCACAGAGCGTTCGGCCGACACTTTGGGATAGGTCACAAAAATTCCCCCTCCGGCCACAAGGTCTTCTTCCAGAGCATCGGATATATGAAGGCGGTCGGTCACGTGCAGAGTTACGTCGCGATAGATTCCGCTATAATAATAGAAGTCCAGACGGTCCTGCGGCTTTCCCGGAGGAGTCAGTGGATCGTATTCGGCGGAAACACGCAGAGCCAACACATTTTCGGCTCCGAACTTCAGATGTTTGGATAAATCCACCGTAAATCCGACATAACCGCCCCGATGATGATACAGGGAATCCCCGTTAAGATAAACCGTACAAGCATTCATCACTCCCTCGAAAGATACGGCTACCCGCTTGCCCTGAAAGGATTCGGGCGCCGTAAATTTGCGGCGGTACCAGCCCACTCCGTCGTAAATCACATCGCCGCCACAATGCTTGCGTTCCAGCTGCATGATATGCGGCAGGGAAGCGGGCATCCAGGACGACACATCCAGGGTTGGCTTGTAGCCCTCTTTCACGTCACCGCGAAAGAAGGCCCAGCCGGTATTCATAGTATAGATTAGAGGAAAGGTTTCCCGGGCGGACAAATGCCCGCAGCACAGAGCCAGGATCACCCAAATACACAGTCTTAGTTTCATTGTTGTTGACTTTATAGTTTTTTTATTCATAGTCTGCACGGTATTCGGCATCTTCATAATAAGGCAGGATTTCGAGACTTTCCAGAAGAGCACCCTTCTGCTCGGATTCTCTCAAGCCCAGAATCAGAACATTTTCTTCGCCGAATTTCAGCCAGCACTCGGGCAGGAAGAATTCACGCTGCGGTCCTTCTTCCCAATACCGGCCGATATTGTGTCCGTTCAGCCACATATATCCGCTTCCTGAGGCATTGACCAAAGCACGCCAGGGCACCCAGATTCCTTTTTCTTTCTTCGGCAGGTTGAATTTCACCCGATACCATTTCAACAGGCCGTCTCTTTCTCCTGCCGGAGCATAGCTTCCCTTACGGGGAACGACACCGTCTGTTTTCAGAGCGCACGGTTTCCAGGTATATTCTCCGCTACGTCCTTCGGTAAATCCGGCACAGACACCGCCCAGATCGGTGGACACTTCCCAATTCAAAGTCTTCAATATGGTCATGGCTCGGTACAGACGGACAGCCTTCAGCAAACCACCGGCACCACTGTTGTTGCTGACCACAATGGCCACTTCATTATCACCGGCATGCAAATAATCCGCCAAGGCCGCAATAAAAGGTTTATCCCATTCCTGGTGCTCGGCCACCTTTTTGCCGTTTACCCAAAGCACACCGCCGTCATCCACACAGGCAAACTCAAGCACAGTGGTACCTTCGCGCAACATTTTGTCCGTGAAATGCAAGGTTGTCCGATAGACAGCCGTACCATTCTGTTGCTGAAGCACCCAGGCAGCCGGCCATTTCGGCTGCTTCAATCCGGCTATCTGTAGGGTAGCCAGATCGGCAATCGTTCCTGCATCCAGCATAATCTTGTCCCAGCCTTCTTTGTTCGACAGGAATTCCGGAATATCTGTATCAGAAGAAGAGTCCATCTTCTTGACCATCCATTCCTCCACCGGAATCACTTCAGACATACCGGCTCCCAGACCTCCGGCCTTCATTCCGCTGAGTTCCTCCATCGGGCGATAGCCATGAGCATGTCCGCGGTTCTCATAAACGGCAATGATCTCATTCTCTCCCGCATGCAATACATCCTTCAGAAGGAAGGTATTATCCAGTTCGTCTTCAGAAGCACGCGGCACAACCTTACCGTTCACCTGAACATACATCGGGTCGCCTGTATACATTTCGAAGATTAAGGAACCATATTTCTGAACATCTTTTTCAGACAGTTTCACCCGACTGCGGTACATGGAATAACGGCAGTCGTTCACATCCAGCTCCGGCAAGGACACACCTCGTTTCAGTTTCTGCCAGTCACCGCAGAATGGTTCGACACAATATTCGGCAGAAGAGATACGAATCGGTAAAGGCAACAAGGCAGGACGGTCGGCCGGATTCTGCTCTCCGGTAAAGGCCGCGCCGGACATTACCGCGCCGTGCACAGAAGAACGGGCCGGACCGGTGACATTCTCCGGATACCAGAATCCCTGAGAAACTCCTGAAGGCAATACCAGAACCTTACTGTCCAGCGCATCCAGAACGCAAGCTATCGGATAGAGTTTTCCATCCTTTGTTTGGATCTGAACCAGATTATTGAAGCGCTCTTTCTTATCTCTATTAAAGAAGAAGAAAAACAAAGTGCCGTCCTTTGCCTGACGCACCCCTACCGTGAGGCGCTCTTCAGGAACATTGGCTGTGAAAGCAACCGAAGCACTTTGAGCCAAAGCCGTGCCATACTTGGCAACAAAACGGCCCACAGCCTTTACGGCAAAATATTTTTCGCCTACACCTCCGTTTTCTTTCAAGGCAGCACCATAGTCATAAGTCGTGGTCATGCGGCGTGCTCCCCAGCCTGCAAAATGCGTACCGCCGAAGAACATGTAATAATTCAAGCCGGTGGCTCCTCCGGCCATGGCCATCAGCGCCATGCCGCGCGCATGCCGACCGTCCAGATAACTGTCCTCGCTCAGGCCACCGCCTACGGTAGAGAACCAGCCGCCCTGCAATTCGCACACAAAAGCCGGAGCGTTGGGCTGTTCTTTCTTCAGATTCTCAATTCTGCTCTTCGCTTCGTGGACATTCCACCACACGTACTGATTGTCCATATCAAAAAGCTGACTGATCACCTCGTCTGAGGCTCCCCGCACTTCGGGAGTGACACAAGTGAAGAGCGGCACATCAATGCCGTTGTCGGTACACGCCTTGGACAGGAAAGCCAGAACCTCTTTCTTCTTCTCGCTTTCCATGCCGAAATAAATATATTCATTCTCCAGCTGCACCATAATGATACCCGTCTCTCCGCAATAAAGGGTGTAAATCAAGCATTTGCGAGATTTACACCCTTTTT
>ERZ791667.708-NODE-708-length-15823-cov-3.38426_pt1 | contig 15823 bp, 8 predicted proteins | sample MGYA00509959_ERZ791667 | MGnify/ENA primary metagenome ERZ791667 (study PRJEB30046, sample SAMN00715196) | human gut metagenome | study: EMG produced TPA metagenomics assembly of the A metagenome-wide association study of gut microbiota in type 2... | reverse complement strand
ATGGGCCAAGTTTATTTAATTTTTAATTTGTCCCAGTTTTAATGGGACACTAGTGATCTCCTATACCTTATTTCGATTAGCTATTAGCAAAAACAAATTAGCTATTAGCTAATCGAAATATGCTAATAGCTAATTTATTTCTTCAAGGCTTCTTCACCATCATCTTCTTTTTATTCAAAGTCAGTACCGGCAAGAAAATAAACACGCCGATCACGGACATTACCAATCCACCGATAGTACCTGCAGCCAAAGGAAACCAGAAACCTTCTTTCTCTGCTCCCACCATAAAGGGGATAAAGCCAAGGATGGTAGAAACAACCGTCAGAAAAATGGGGATCACTTTCGTATTCCATGCCTTCACGTAAGCACGAAGAGAAGAAAGGCAGGGAAAGCGTTTTCGAATCGCATTGTACTCATTTAAAATATAAATACTGGCATTCACTGTGATACCGCAGAGCAGAATGAACGAAGCGAAACCACCTTGGTCAAAGTTCAACTTGAACCAGTAGAACGTCAGAAACACACCGATATAAGAGATCGGAATGACAAAGATGATCGCTAACGGCTGTTTCAACGAATTGAACAGAATGCTTGTAATAAAGAAAATGATAGCAATCACAATCAGGAGCAAGCGATACTGTTTGTTGGCACCTCCACCCCATGACCAGTTATTACTTTCCGCTTCCGCCTTATATCCCATCGGAAGAAGTTCATTAAACTCTTCCAGGTCTTTTTTCAGCAACTTATTTCCCTGTTCCGACGCACCGATATACTCATATTGCAGGCATAAGCGGTATTGTTGATTCTCCTTCGCCACTTCCTGCGGCATCTGTCCCTTCTCTACCTTAGCCAGTTCCGCCAGTTTATACTCTTTATCGCCTACACGGAAAGGATAATACTGCATGGCCCATATATCCCGCTGATCCGACTGGCGGGAAGAGAGTTTGATTTTTTCCGTTCCATCTTCGGTAACAACGGAACCGATTTCCTGATTCCGCCCATATATGGGACGAATAGCAGCAAACAGTTCTCCGGCTCCGATCCCCGCTCCGATCATCCGTTGTTTATCCAGCTCAAAATAAAACTCCTGATAATCATCCTTCCACCACGAGAAATTGGAACCGACCGTAACTTCCCTGATACGGCGATGAGACAATAAGACCTCTTTCAGTTTTGTAGCCCAGCTATAAAGTTCATCATAATTATATCCATACATTTTCACCCGGAATGATCCCGCGTTCTCGCGTACACTATTACTGAATCCCTGATCCTGTAATCCATAGATACTCCAATCTCCTCCCCCCAACTGGAGAGCTTTACTGATCATGTTAGCTTTCAGCGTATATGGGAACCCGCTTTTCTGATTTTCCTTTGTGAAACGAATGCTGATAGATGCCCTGCGGGCGCTTTCTACCGATGTCTGAAACTGCTTGATCTCCTTGAACTCGCTCAGATAAGTTTCCATTCGCTTGATCAGTGTATTCATCTGTTCAAGCGTACTGCCGTTCGGTAAATTGGCGTTGGCATAAAGCACCACCTCCTCATTCCGGGTAAAGTAGCTCCCTTCATACACCTTTTGCACAAACAGCCTCAGACTTCCTCCCAACGCTTTATCCACTATCGGTTTCACCTTTTCCTTATAGGTAGGAGTCCCCAGTGTCTTATTATAAATCTCTGCCCATTTGCCATCCCCATCCATCTTTTCCGGCAACAGAAAGACCGGTAATCCGAATGCCAGCAACAGCAACAGACAAACCGCTACTCTCCAGCGGCAAAGCCTCTGTATCAGCCACCTGTAGAAATGACTGAAATAGACCGGCCCCCTTCGCATCTTCGAACGCAGCCATCCTAAGAAACGGGTATTCCCCATTTTCCATTTTCTCTTCACTCCGGTCAGAGAAGACTTCCTGCGTCGTTTCAACCCGATTTTATCAATCAAAGAAGGTACAAAGAACAGAGCAACCAATAATGAAACTCCCAGATTAATCATCACCACTGCGGCAAAATCCTGCAGATTCAGACGAATCCTCTCGTCCAGAAAGAAGATGATGACCAACGCTCCCATTGTTGTCAGTGTAGCCGCCAATACAGACATGAACGCCTTCCGGTTTTTACATCGAAGATAATGATCACTCATCACAATCGTATTATCAATCACCAGGTTCAGTGAAACCGTGATACCCGCCAAAGAATATAACTGCATTTCCAGTCCGAAGACATAATAAAAGATAACGGCTATTGCCATATTCACGGTCAGACTGGTGACAATCAAAAACAGATATTTGGGGCTGAAAGTAATCAGCAGTACAAACAAGAGCAGGATAGCCACCGTCACTCCCGTACGCAAATAAATCTTGTTCAGCTCGTCATGTATAAACTCTGTAGTATCATAACTGGTATGAATCTCGTATCCCGCCGGAAGCGACAGTCTGATATCATCCATACACGCCTGTACTTTTTTGCTCAGTTCCAGCTGATTAGCCGCCTCTTCAGCGACAACAGACAGATAAATCGAATTCAGCCCATTGATCCGGTAATAGCTCTGAGGCTGCTCTTCCATACGGACGACCTTCACCAGTTCGTCCAAGCGGATGATTCTCCCATCCTTCACTTTCACCTGTATCTGCCCGGCGTCAAACTCCCGGTTATCATGTTCGGGCATCAGCACCAACCGAATCCATTCCTTGCCCGAAGCCGCCTGTTCCACATCATAAGTCCCCAGAAACTCTTTCTGATAATGCAGACCGACTGCCTGACTAATTTCATCCGTACTCACCCCCAACGCACGCAACTGCTCATAATCATACTCCAGACGCCATTCCATCGGTGTGGCTCCGCTGACGTTTATCTTATAGATTCCTGGAAGCTGCGCAAGGCGTGTCTTTATATGTTCCTCCGCATACTTCTGAATCAGACTGGGAGTGGCAGGCGCATTAATCGTGAATGCGATAAAAGGTCCCTGACTTTTCTGCTCCGGACTTGCCATCTGAATGTACGGGTAACTAACTCCCGCCGGCAATTCCGGCCAAGTCTGACGAATGATGGTCGAAGCCTCAAAACGTGCGACAGCCGCATCTGCATGCTTGTCCAGACTCACATTTATACTTCCCCAGCCATTGCCGGAAGTCGAAGATATGCTTTGTATTCCCTTGACACGGGCAAGCATCGCCTCCAGTTTGCTGGTAGCCGTCATCTCCACGACACGCGCCGAAGTCCCTCCCATGCCGAACCATACAGAAAATCCGGGTAAGGTCCGTGACGGATTCAGCTTCACCGGCAGCAACGGAACAAGTGCCAGCCCGACCAACGCCACGCTGATAAAAGCGACAATGAGCGTAAAAGCGGAAGCCTTTGATGACTTCTTAATTTCAGAACCTATATCTTGCATGATTCATTTGTCTATATCTCAAAAGAAATTACTATCTGATCAGTCTCCCTCCATTAAAGTCGAAACGATCCGAAAGAGAAAGCTTCGTAGCAAAATCGAATAAAGTCAGACGACGTATTTTATAATAATTCAGCCAGTAGTTCTGCAAGGCAGAAATGTAGTTGCGCTGCGCCTCCTGCTGCCTGTTGAGCGAAAGCGTCAGACTATTAATATCCGCTTTACCGATAATAAAACGTTGCCTTGTCTCATTATAAGCCAGTATCGCCAGGTCCAGCGCTTCTTCCGCACTGGCAATCAACTGCTGCTGGATATTAAAATCACTCACCGTCATGATTACTTCCTCCTCAATACTGATCTCATCCTGACGTGCCGAAATCTTCACTACATTCAGATTATTCCGTGCCATGTTGTATTTGCCCTTACGAACGCCCCAGTCCAGCAGCGGAATCGATACGCTGACCGCTACCAAGTCCTGCTGCATCGGTTTATGATACACATCTCCGAAGCTTTCCGCCACCTGGTTGAAACCGATACTGGCATTCACGCTGGCATTGAAACGGGATTCCTTCTTTGTTCTGTCCACATTCCGCTCCGCTTCCAGTACATTCTGCTTCAGTTCCAGCAACTGCGGATTATTGCTCCTTCCCCATCTCAAAGCCTCATCCACCGGAATCTCCATCATACTTGGGCGTGAAGGAAGCTCCAGTTCGATCTGGGTATTCTTATCCAGATTCAGAAAAGATGCCAGTGAGAACATTGCCCGTTTCAAGGCGCTTGCCCTATTCTGCAATGTATTCTGTGCATTCACTTTATCCAGCTTTAAAGTCAACAGGTCCGCCTGTGAAATAGCGGCGATCCGGTGCCGTTGCTGTCCGATGCGGTACAAAGTATCCGTAGATGCGAGGTTTTCCTTTGCCAGTTTGTATTCCGCCTGCGCCATCGCCAGCGAAAAGAAATAATTCGTCGCCGTTTCCGAAACCTTTTCCACATTATAAAGAAATTCCTTTTTCACACGCTCGTATTTCAGCGGTTCGATCTTCCGGTCCCATTTGAAAGGATTATACCCGACCAGGCTCTGCGAATAACCGAGCCGTATCGGGACGCTGGTAAACTGCGTCGCACTATTATCCCCGAAATTACGCATATAGGCAAGGTTCGACTCCAGATAGAACGTACCTCCGGTCAGGTCCAGATTTTGACGGACACTTAATCCTCCATAGGCATAATATGACTGTTGCGTACGGTAGACATCCAGGTCCTGTCCCGAATCATAACGTTTCGTGATATCCCGGTTATATTGTGCCGGGGTAAGGTCCATTGTCAGACTCGGCAAACGGTTTGCCCGGTACGTCCGGTATTCCCAATAACCGGACAGATACATATTTTGTGTGCGGAATGACTCCAGCGAACTGTCGTTAGCTAAAGCGATAGTCTGGTTCAAGTCCAGCACCAGACGTTTCTGGGCATATACTGAAGAGAAACATATCCCCGATGCTGCCATCAATACAAAAAGAACGGATGATTTCTTCATAATTCAACATGTTTTTCATTTGGTTTGTGATTCCCGCTTTTTCCCCGATAGATAAACCAGTAAAGCAGCGGTATGATAAAGAGGCCCCCCGCCGTACCGATGGACATCGTGCCTATCATGGCGATAGACAACGGCTTTTGCAGTTCCGATCCCATATCCGAGGAGAACAGCAACGGCACCATGGCAAAGATGGTCGTCAGCGAAGTCATGATAATCGGACGCAGACGCCTGCGGCCTGCTTCGTGAATAGCTTCCAGCAAAGGAACGCCTGCCTTGCGCAGTTCATTGATCGCATCCAGTTTCAGAATAGAGTCATTGATTACAATACCACAGGTCACAATCAGACCGATGGCAGACATCAGATTCAGCGTATGCCCGCATATCCAAAGCAAGAGTAAGGCAAATGCCACATCAATCGGGATTTCCGCCAGTACCAGCAACGGCTGCAGAAAACTCTCGAACTGTGCGGCAAGAATGAAATACATCAGCAGCAGTGAGATCAACAGAATCACGACCAGTTCATCCAGCATCTCCTTGTTGGAGAAGATACTGCCGGAGAAGCCCGTATCCCAGTCCCCTGTTTCCTCCGCCACCTGTTTCACTTCACGCATCAGCCGGTTCGCATCCTGCACGCCGTAAAAGTCGAACGGGACATACTCGCCATTACGTCCGGAAGTAATACTTTTCAAGTCTTCGGCGGGAGCTACGTTGATCAATTCCCGAAGCGGGATAAAATCGACATTCCCACGGTTGTCCGGTTGCGTCTGCACCAGTGTTTCCTGCAACACCTCGTTCACAGTCTTTTCATCCCCGGCAATGTTGATCGGCAAATATTGCTGATAAGAGTGCAGCATCGTCACACTGTTTTCCCGGAAAGCCGTTTTCAGTACCCGATACAGTTCGTTGTAGGAAACACGGTAGAGCAAGAGTTTCTCTTTACTGATACTCAGATTCAACTGGTTTTCGAAGGCGATACCTGTCGGATTGATTCCGGTTTTTCGTCCCAGTTCCTGTTCCATGCTGCGGATTGCTTCCGCTTTGGGGGCTTCCGCTTTATTACGGGTGTAAAATTCCGCCACCACATCCGGTTCACCCGTCACAAAGAGTTTCTCAAATACCGTTTCCGGCGGAGAGAAAGAAATGACAGAGAGCGGATAACGTTCCTTCAGTTTCCGATATACCGCCTGTTCCAAAGGGGCAATAGCATCGGAAGTCTCCGTACGGAAATAAAGTTCCGCTTCGGAAGAAGACAGTTCCCGTTCCCGATTGAGGATGAAATCCTGTCTGCCGATAGAGGCTGTTTGCTCCAGTACTTCATCCTTCAGTTCCTTGAAAAGTTCATCCACCCGTCGTTTGTTTTCATCCACATGGATATTCTCATTCCATTCTATCCGGGCGATCAGTTCATTCTCCTCGATATCGGGCATCCGTTCTTTGTCTATAAAGAAAAAGAAGAATACGCAAAGCGGAATGGAAATCACACAGAACAGTACACTGAACGTTTTATGGCGGAATACCCAGTCAACACCCGCATCATAGAAGCGGTCCAGCGTGTGATCCTTGATCGGGTTATTAAATTTGAAAGAAAGCCACTTCCATTTCCGGGTGCGGACACCTGTCCGGTAAACCAGCAGATAAAGCACAGGAAGCAGCATGATACCGGTGAGATAGGACACCATCAGGCCTACAGTGACGGAAAAAGCCTGATCAAAGAAAATAGCGCCTGCAATACCGCTCATAAAAATCAGCGGGGCAAAGACGGCAATAGTCGTCAGAGAAGAACTCAGCATGGGGGTGACCACTTCACTGGTTCCCGTCACACAGGCACGGCGCAAGGAGTATCCCCGTTCACGGTATTGCGATATATTCTCGGTCACAATAATCGAACTGTCAATCATCATTCCCAATGCCAGGATCAATCCGGCAAGTGAAATGATATTGAGAGACATATTGCAAAGGTAGAAAAAGACAAAGCTGATCACGATGGACACCACCATACTGAGTCCGATGACCAGCGGAGACTTTACATCTCCCAGAAACAGAACCGCTACCAGACAAATAAAGAGAAAACCCAGGGAAAGATTCTGTTGCAGATTAGAGATGGTGTAGTCCAGCAGTTCCGTCTGATTACGGCTGATGCTGAAATCGATCTCCGGGTATACTAACTGAAAATAGGTCATCGTGCCTACCAGCGCCTGCTTCATCTTATCCATGTTCTCATCCGCCTGTTTGATGACGGCAAGGCTCACCGCCCGTTTTCCATTGGACAAGGATACTCCTTTTTCTTTTACAGGTACGACGCTTACTTTGCAGAAGTCTTTTAACTGTACGATGCGGTCGCCCTTACGCAGATAGATATTTTCCACATCCTCCGCTGTACGCAGCAATGTCGAGAATTTAATATTGTATTCATAATACCCGTCGCGCACTGTCATGCTGCCCGGTTCCACATTATTAGAGGATAAAGCCGATTCGATATCTCCAATGGAGAGTCCCATCATGGCGAGCTTGTCCTTGTCGGGCACTATTTGTACCTGCCGTTCCAAAATTCCGGTCACGTCCACCATGGCAACTTCTTCAAGCTGCTCTATCCTGCGCTTGATGACAGACTCGGCAAACTCACACAATTCAAGGAAGGAGTGCTGTTCCGTAGCTCCGTAAGCACTGTCATTCTTCAGTGTCAGATTCAGATAGAATACGGGAATATCCGTTGCACTCGCTTTGATTACCTTCGGGCGTTCCGCTTCTTTCGGAAGATAGTTCATGGCGGCATCTATCTTCTCATTTACCTCGATAAAGGCAAGGTCCGTATTCGTTCCATATTCAAATGACAAGCGGATAATGCCCGCCCCGTCTCTCGATTCACTATGAATATCCTTCAGGGTAGAGACCTGAATCAACTGCCCCCGCAAAGGTTTGACAATCGTGTTTTCCAATTCCCGGGCAGAGGTATTGGCAGACGCCACCTGTACCGTAATCTCAGGAATAGCGATATTGGGAAGCAGCGATATAGGCAGCGTAGAGTACGTCACCAGCCCGATGATGAAACAGGCGGTAAAGGCCATCAATACGGCAATAGGGCGCTGAATTAAGAATTTTATCATAGATTCATTATTTAATTCTTAATTCTTCATTTAACATAGACTTCCGCCTCATGCGCCAGATTCAGATTTCCGGTGACGATGACCGTATCTCCTTCCAGCAGACCATCCTCGATACCTTTCTGCGACTTGTCGGAGACGACACATTCTGTCGCATTCTCCAGTCCCGTATTCACATAATTCCACATTGCCTTGCCGTCTTTCAGGGTAAATACCACTTGTTTGCCGGAACGCAATACAACGGCGCTCTTCGGAATAACCAGCCGTTCTCCCAGCGAACGGCGGACACTTACCCTTACATTCATTCCGCTGAACAGTTTTCCTCCCGCATTTACCAATGCTTTCACTTTCACCATGCCGTTGGCATCCACCAATGGATTTATCTCTGATACACTGCCTTCAAACGCATCTCCTCCGGCATAAGGAGTAATTACCACTTTATCTCCCATCCTGATAAAAGCAAGTTCATTTTCCAGCACTGTGAAATCAGCTTCCATTCCTTTGGAATCAATAATAGTACAGAATGCTTCAGAAGTATTTGCCGGATTATAAGGCTTTGAAAATAAATTGGCTACCACACCGTCAAAAGGAGCAATCAACGTAGCATGCTCCATCTCTCTTTTCGCCAGTTCATACTGGGATTTCGACTGTTCATACCCGCTTTTTACTTTGGCGATTTTCATTGTTTCGGCAGGGACTTTACTAAAGTCGTCAGGAGAATATCCCTGCCCGATCAGTACGTCTTTCAATTCCAGTTCGGCTTTCAGTAAAGCATCTTCCGACTGGGATAATTTCTGTTCCAGACGGAATTTATCCAGATCAGCCAGCTTCTGTCCTTTCTGTACACGGTCGCCATTCTTCACATAGATATGAGCGATGACTTCACCGGTTTCAAAACGCAGATCGGCTTTGCCACGGGCATTGATTTTACCGTTACTCACCAGTTCGTGATGAAAATCACGCTTCTTTAATATCTGAACAGCTACTTCATTCTTCGTATCCGGAAGGACTATGGAGACACCTTTCTCCGATTCATCTGCAGTATTCTTCTTGTCGGAACAAGAGAGCGTCATCATACATGCAAGGCACAATAAAATCCATGTAGAATTATTTTTCATCGTATTTATTGGTTTGTTTATTCTAAATTATCTCACATATAATTTCTTATATATTGTATGTAAGTTTGTATCATGTTTGCCAAATTTAGACAAAAATATCTATTAATCAAGTTTGTACAGTCATTTTTTTTCTTCACCCATTTATTTTAGCAGTTTCACTTCTTCTCTCATCTCCCTTATTGCAGTCGATTGTACCTTTGGTTCCTTCGTCAATACAATCTGAATCGCCTGTTTTAATTTCTCCGGATGTCGATATTCCGGTTCCGCATAAAGCTTTGCCAACAAGTAATATGGATAAATTCTTCCCGGAAGCCGATGAGTAGATCGTATGAAATACTCTTCAGCCTTTTCATATTTTCCTATAGCCTGATAATTCTTTCCTATTATGTTCAAAATCATAGGATCGCAACTATGTGCCATTGCCTCTTTCAAAATTGCTGTAGAACTATTATATTCTTTCAACTTATGTAAAGAATGTCCATATTCAAACAAAAATGCTCCCCTATCATTCAATTCCGGATAAATTTTCTCATACCCTTCTTTGGCTAAACGAAATGCGCCTATATTATAGTGCATTTTATACCTAAACCATTCTTCACAAGCATTATACTGATTATATTTCCAATAGTAACTTCCCAATAAAGCAATCATTATAATAAAGAACAATATTTGTAACCGTGAAGAACCCACTACACAAGCAGCCAATAAAAAATAGAATGCTATAGCAAATCCGGGTATTTGCATTGGATAAGATGAAAATGCAAATACTAAAACAGAAATCAAACCAGCACATGCACTTAGTCTTTTCTCTGTTATTCCTATCCAAAGGCAAAAAACAATAATCAATAACACAACCAATAGAAATAAGACTCCATATTCTACAGCTATTTGCAGATATTCATTAAAAGCGTATTCAGGACTTCCAGCTACTAATTCTTCTGTAGATGTAAACTCTTTTTGGGAGAAATATTTTTCCTGAGCCATTCCATAAGCCGATGCAAAGTTTCCAGTACCATGTCCAAGGAAAGGTTTTTCCACAATAGCCATAACACTCACTTTCCAAATTAACAGACGTCCATTAGCCGAATCTACTTTTAATTGAAAAAGAGCATAACCAACTATTATCAATACCATTCCCCCGGCAATAATAGCCGGAAATACTCTTTTCTTATATTTTCGGCCTATCTTCCTTAAACTAGTTCCCCATGAACGGTATGTAGCATATACCCATATCCCAGAAATTGCAACAGCCATCCATGCCGAACGGCTCATACCTGCCGGTAAAACACAAAGAATTAACAGCAAGACTCCTAAAGCCACACAATATTTACTTTGCTCGATCCAAGTACGTTTCTTCACCTTTTTTAGATTCAACCATTCACTCAAACAAATAGGAAATACCATTGCTAAGTATCCGGAATAAGGCCCCGGATTGTAGAAAGAACCTGTAAGCGCATATAATGAATGATTAGAAACAGCTAAACCGTATATCTGCCTTAATCCCCAAACAGCCTCAACCCCACCTAAAATAATAAGAGACCAAACGACTGATAAATAAAATGCATTTTTCTTACAATCTAAGCACAAAGACATAAGAGTACATATCACAAAGACAATAGACATATGCCCCAAATATAGCTTCTGATATGCCATATCTCCGACCGCAATAGTATAAGATGAAACAGTCACAACACTTAAAAGTGCAATGACTCCAAACAGCATTAATAAATGAACGATATATTTATTCTGTAATAACATCTTCTATCTTTATTTGATCTGCATTAAAATCCGTTCCCAACGTATCTGATCGGTATATTTTTCTTTTGAGTTCCAAATACGGGTAGCTTTACCTACAATATATTCTTCCGGCAGCATCCCCCAATATCTGGAATCCTGCGAATTCGCCATATTATCCCCCGATACAAAATAATAGTTCTTTTTAAAGCAATACTGATGAATAAGACTATCACCAATAAACACCTGTTCCTGTTTTAGTTCTATTTTTTTCTTTTGCTCCCATGCGATCAGTTGTCTGTATAAAAGATAAGTAGTATGGTTCATTATTACAATCTGATCCTTTTGTGGGATAGGCAATGGCCCGAACTCTCGAATATTCCATCCTAGGCTTTGATCATAAGGAAATGTTCCTACTACGATTCCTTGTTTTTCCGGTTGCTGTAGCCCGGCAAGATATTGCTGAGCTTCATAATTTCCCAACTGTTCGCGACATCCACGCACTTTATAAAATCCTCCTCTGATTTCCAATGTATCCCCAGGCAAAGCTATACAACGTTTCACATAATACTGCATTACGTTCATCCGGATGCTATCCCACCGATTCATCTGATAAGGAAAATTAAAAACCAGTACATCATTTCTTTTAAAATGCCCCAATCCCGGCATCCGGTAAATAGTAACATCTTTGTTATCCAAAGCAGCAAACACATTAAACAATCTGGCTCCTTTTATCATTTTATTAACCAATATTCTATCTCCATCTTTTAATGCAGGTCCCATAGAATCTGATGGAATTTTAAACGATGTGAAACAGAATAACTGTACCAAGAACAAAATTACTATCATGCAGAATATCATGAATATTAAATTCTCTATTATTGCTAGAAATTTCTTCACTTTATTCATATGCATCCTTTAGTTGAATCAATTTATGATAAGCCATCAATCCCAGCACACATTTCACACGTTTGTCATTTGCATCTAATAACTCAATAGAAGGAAGAACTTCACCTTTCATCTTTTCTTCCAGATAATTTGCCCACAAACACAAATGACTCCAATGCAATTCAGCATAACTGAAATCTTGTTCTGCCTCCACAATAGCAACCGTCATCACCAACATATTTGCAGCAGCCTCTTCAGCACAATTATCCACTTTTATTTGTTTGCTTGCAACCGGATATAATCCAATATCGTAAGGCGGATATTTTCTTTTCCAATGTTCATCTTCACAATATTCAAATATTGGATTTAATAAACTTTTCATCCAATCAACACGATTAAAAAATAACAAAGCAGGAAAACTCCTATAAGCATCTCTAACATTACCCAAAGTATCTCCGAAGCAGAATGACTTATTATCCGAAGATAACACAAACCTATGGGAAGAAATAAAATTACGATATGAAGGAAGAATCTGTTCTGCAAATGTCTTATCACCCACTTGAAATGCTTTATTATTCCACAGATTATCCAATTTATTACATTCTTCCTTAAGTTTCTGATACCTGTTTCCAACAGCCTTCATTAATTCTTTAACCTCTCCTTTTCCATTGTCATTCCAAAGAGGTTGTAAACGCTCACCAATATATTGTATCCTCTGCCCTTCTCCGTATCCTATTAACAATATGCCTTTATTTCCATTTTCTGCACACAACTTTTGAGACAGAACAACATGACTATCATCGCATGAAAACGATGTTCCATCCGCCGTCAGACCTAAATATAAACTATCAGACTTGACAAACCGCCACTCTTGTTCAACCCAACTATCAATCTTCCTCCTACCAAACATCCATTCCATATCCACATCGAACAAAATTTCCACCGTATGCTCCTTTTTATCTTCTGAACGAACTTGATAGGAAAGGAAACCGACAGGCCATCCTGTCATATTCCACTTCTCTGACAAAGAAGGTGAAACAAAATCAATCTGAAGTTCTACATCCCCACATTGAAATACATAATGAGTTTGAGTAGCTTGTACATCTATTTGCTTCAATAGGGCCGTATCTGCTTCACTATAAGTTTTATTTTCAATATACAGACCAAAATCTAACAACGCAGGGCCTCCTGTATTACATCCATAAGCTGCCAAAACATTTGTTCCATTACCAATATGAGCAATAGCTTCATCTGTTAAACGTCCACATTTCGTTTGATATGTTATTCCTTTTTCAAATAAAAAATCTCCATTCCAAAAAAGTTTTATCTGATCATCGCAAATATAACAGACGTAAATTTTATGCCCTTCCAAAGCATCTTTATTATCAATCTTAATATGCCTGCGGACATATATATTTTCCGCCCCCCAAGCGGTACGAATCTTAGAATTTCCTTTTACAGGTCCAAAAGCTGCATTTCCTTCTTTCCAAAAAGAATCATCATATTCCTTTTGCTCCCACCCTTTTCCTGGAAACAAATAAGAATATTTCCCTGACCAACTGACGCTGTCATTTGCAAGAGAAGCTATAGGGGATATACGTAAAGAATCTTCCCCCATAAAACGATAGGTCCTACCATCTACCTGCAAAATCCCTGTCATTGGAAATATCTTTCCAGACTTCAATCGTAGATAATGTTTATTCAATGTATTTCCTGCCATTTTTATAGAGAATTCCGGCGTAATCGCCAGTAACGTATGCTCATCAGGAATAATAGCAATAGAAGATACAGCCTCCTTCTTCGAATGGAAACAAGCAGATAGCAAGACAATTATTCCTAATAAGATGATTGTCTTCCACAACACAACTAGTTTAATTTTAAGTCTTATTTCCATAGTTGCTCTCCTTTTTCATAAACAAAGACTCTCTCATCTACGCCGCGCGTATGGTTACGTAAGAACAAAAGTACATTCTGGGGAATCCCTCTGTATACTAATGAATCAACTGTAGATTTAATTCTTCCGGCGGATTTCCAATATCGATCACAATAATACAACTCGTAGATATCACCAGGACGAATATAATTATCCCTGTTGCGCGGAGTATATACAATACGGTCTATCTGCACCTTTCTACCCAAATCAAGTCCTGCCCATCCTCCGGAAAATTTAAAATAATCAAAAGAAGTCCACGTTTTTCCATCAAACACATTTGTATATTCATGCGTCCCGTCATGTTGATAGCATCCGGGAGTCCCTATAATTTTCCCAGACAATGGAAGAGTATCATTTTTTTCATAAAATGCGACTTCAGCCACATTACATAATCCTCCGGGAGGACCTACATATCTGATATAACGATATTCTTTATTTGAAGAACTTCTTACTGTCGTATTCAAACGATCAGGTTTACACTGTATGATAAACAAGGTATCGCTTACTGCAAAATCCAGTTGGTTACTGCCTTCAAAAACGCCCCCTATCATTCGGTCACGGAACATATTTTCTCCCTCTATATTACATTTAGCATACAATACCACATCTTGTGTATTTCCTTCAATAGAGAAATAATGCTGCTCCTTTTTCTGTTTATCCACATAAAAAGGATCAGTCAAAAAGTTCAAAGTACCATTCTCGTAAGTAGCCACCCTCATAAGCGTACCTCTTCGTACATTTCGAAAAGCCAGATGCTGTGCGTCAAATTCAGTCCAATCAACCGGTATCCAGTTATCTCTATTAGTAACACATAAATAAGCTATTCTCCCACTACATTGATTCCTATAAAGTTTTTCCAATGGAATGACTAATTCCTTTTCAAAAGAATAAGCATATTCATAAGTAACATCCATAAATTTCGGCAGACTCCAAAATGAATATACCTTTTCATTATATTTCGCCATTTGCTCATATAATTCTTTGTTTATATCAAAAGTATATCTATACACCTTTGGACTATCATCCCAACGATACCACCAATTTTTGCGGACCATTCCCAGATTCTCGGGAAAATTAGCCATATACGCTTCACCTGTTTTATCCCAGGCTACCAACCAAAAATGCCCAGCATTAACATAGCTACGTACAGGAACAAAATCAATAGCACAAGGAATTCCCAATGCCCGAAATAGATATACAGCAAAATCAGTCACTTCACGACACGTTCCTGACAAGTATTGTACATATTCAGGTCCGATATGCCCAAAGGAATAAGGAGTTGTTGAAGTATAATAATGCCACTTATCAGGCAATTTATTTATTAAGTAATTAGCAGCTACTACTGGATCTTCTATATCCAAAGAATCCGACATTCTCAATGTATCTAACAATGAATTATATTTTGCATAGTACATTTCACGCCAATATACCAAGGGTTCATCGCCAATACGATAAGGCAACAAATACTCACAAAACACATCGAATGATATACTCTTTCCCCAAGGCTGTTCCTGCCAAACTTTAAATGCCCAATCAATATTATGACACAAATAAGCAGAATCAATTTCCATAATATCGCGTATCTTATTGGGTTCTTTCATTGGACCATATACTTTCTTAACTGAATCTGCAACTTGTTGCGGTTCTTTTCCCTTGCTTTTTTTCAGCCATGCATAGTATGACTTATAGTTTTCTAATTGTTCTCCAACTGAATATCTATGAAAGGGCATATTTTCAATTAAATAACAGGCTGCTTTATATTTCAGGCTATCTGTATTTTTTCTTTTATAGTAACAAAGGACTTTTTCCAGCTCCCCTCTATTATCACCAGCAGACCGCAAAGCAACTTCTAAAGAAGTAATATCTACCTCTTTTTCAGATACAATGTTATCCATAATATGCCATCCCAAAACAATAAATAATATTATACATATATATGATAAATCCCTAAAGCACTTTGCCATATTCCCTCTTTATTTTGCATTTCCACTTATCTTTAGTCTAAATGGGGAACCTTCTGCATTACAATATATAATTACCGTTTTATCAAAATGCTCAGGATGCTCTGCTTTATACTTTATTCTCAGATTTAATTTCTGACCTGGTCGAATCGGTTCTTTTAGATATTCC
>ERZ791667.706-NODE-706-length-15842-cov-2.41971_pt1 | contig 15842 bp, 17 predicted proteins | sample MGYA00509959_ERZ791667 | MGnify/ENA primary metagenome ERZ791667 (study PRJEB30046, sample SAMN00715196) | human gut metagenome | study: EMG produced TPA metagenomics assembly of the A metagenome-wide association study of gut microbiota in type 2... | reverse complement strand
CCTGTACCGAACGGGGAGTGAGTTACTGTTAAGCGGAAAATAGTAAACGTTGTTTTTTATTTAGTTTCTCTTTGCTTCCATTACCTCGATATTAACAAGAAGCTTTTCAAGTTCTTCATAACCCATTGCGTATCTAGCGGATACATTGTCTGTGGATTCGTCCATGATTTCCTCGATCCTATTCATTCTCATTTTAATCATTTCTTTAACTAACTCTACTGTCATTTCTTTAACCCTCCTGTTTGATTTACTTATTTGTTACTATAATAAGTATACCATACAAGAGGGTTAATGTCAAGCTTTATTTAACATTTGTATGGCAATCTCCTTATTTAATTAGCTAAGTTAATCTTATCGTTTAAATAATAAACAGTTTTATTACTGTTAGCAGTGATTGTTACAGGGTTATTTTTTTCAATATCACTAACTATAAGATTATTTGATGTTGCATTAACAATAAGCCATATTTTATTTATTTTAGGTAATATAATGTTAATTTCGCCTTCTGATGTTCCATAAACGTTAATAATGTTACAAGAATATTCTTTTAGATTTAATTCAATTTCTGTTTTACCTGTTACAACAATATTAGCGTTTTTATCACATATGTTAAGCGTGGCATTATCTATACAACTATTTTTTCCTAAAAGATAAACATCTTTTGAATTATTGCTAAAATCAGAATTACTAATTTTGATATAATTTGTTGTTCCTTTACATTCTAAACCGTATTTAGATTTACCATTTGAAATAGCTACACAATTATCTACCAAAATAAAAGTAGAATCTTCTATATAAAATTCAGGGTAAAACGATGTAGAAATTTGTGACGAATCTTTAGAATGTGAATTTGAAATTGTAAATAAATAACATTTTTGTAGTGTCCACCCCCACGTTTTAGAGTAATCAGCAAGGCAATTAACAACTCTTAATCTTTGGCAAGAATAAAATTTTAATCCTACGCCGCATTGCCAACACATAGCGTTTATAATAGATGAACCATTAGAAGCAGTAAGATTTATACCCGCTGTACCGCACCAACCAATATCAACGTTATTAATAAATAAGTCCGTGACCGCCCCATCACAAAAAATTCCGCTACCAGTTGTATAATCATTTTCACCCCTAATAAAACAGTTATAAATCATAGGTACTAATGAATACTTATTAGCAGTAAAATGTATACCGTCATCTTTAAAATTAGCAATTCTAACATTATAGATCTGAGAATCACTAACATTATGTAGTAATATACCTGAACCTGATGTATTATTTTTGGCGTTTCCATCTAGTCCAATATCATGAATTGTAATGTAATACATAATTGTATTTTCATCATTTGATATTATGTTACAATTGGAATTATCAGCTAATTTTATTAAACTATTAAAAACACCGTCACCATAAATAGTTACATTTCCACCAATAAGAATAGTTTCAGAAATGATATACGTACCAGTGGGGAAATAAATAGCGCCACCTACAGCAGGAACTAAGTCATTTAATGCTGATTTAATCGCGTTAGTGTCGTCTGTTACGCCGTCGCCCTTAGCACCGTAAGACTTTACACTTATAAACGGTAATAAGTCGTTTGTTTTATTTGAATTAACTAAAATATTGTAATTATTACCATCGGTATCAACCATAGGAATATAAGAAAAATAAGGGTTAAAATTATCATTGTTCATAGGCTTACTATATTGCATAGCCTTATTTGTTAATACCCTGAATTGTTCACCCCGGTGTGTTTCTCCGTTGGTTGCCGTCGTATCTAACCCTGCGTAAGTTTCCGTTTTGTTTCCGTCAACTGTTTCACTTGAAACGCCCGTCACATGCTCGGACTTGTTACCGTTAACGTTTTCAGTTCTTGCACCCGTGGTTTCATTATTAGAACCCTCAACGTTAACAGTTCTAACGCCGTCAACCTGTTCTGTTAAGTCCTGTGTAGCGTGGTTGGTAATGTTTGCGGCTGTGTTGGAAATATCCCCAGCTTTTACGGTTTTGTAACCGTCAACGGTTTCCGTAATGTTAGCCGCTGTTACAGTTTTGTTGCCCGTGAGAGTTTCCTCGACCTTAGCGGCTGTAACATTCTTGTTAGTTACATTCTCATTGTAATCCGTAGATACCAACACTTTACCGCCGTTTGCGTTCTCCGTGCTCAGACCCGTGATGGTTTCAGTATTTGTACCTTTAATTACGGAGATTTTATTAGTTCCGATATTCTCGTCTAAGCTAAGAGTAACTATAACACTTTTAGAACCGCTGACTGTCTCTTTCTTATCACCGCCTACTGTTTCAGTATCATTTCCATTTACAGTTTCAGTTTTATTTCCGGTAGTGCTTTCCTGTCGTGTTCCTCCGGCTGTATCAATAACATTTCTAGCGATTAATTTTTTAGTAGCAACTACTGTTTGATTTAAAAATCCTCCGATATACTGTGTTACATCGCCAGTGAATTTCTCATCTTCTGATGCGCCATACACATGAATTGTATTGTTAGTACCATTATCAACGTAAGGAGTCTGGCACGCCTCGCACCACATATTAACTACGTTGCTATTTCCACCGATTAACACACCATTCGGAGCCGCCCCGAAACATTTCACTTCTTCGAGGATAGATTTGTTTGTGTTAAGTACAATGTAGTTCTTGCCAATTAAGGTTGACAGAGATTTAAAGATAAGATTGTCCCCCTGTACATAACCTGCTCCACCAACTACCAGCGCGTTTTCTACCGCATGACGGAATAAGATGTTATCTAACTGTAACTCGTTGTTTACTGTGATGTTAAGTAAGTCGTATCCGTCTGTGAGCAGACAGTTTGTGATGATGGCTGAATTAACAGTGATGGTAAAAAGATTAACATTGTTTACCTGAATATCCATGTTGCCATCGAATCCTAAACCGGTTAAACTCATTTCATCGATCGTACCTGTGAATAGCGGTTTAGTTGCTCCGCCTTTCATAACGATACGTGTTGTGTATCTATCCTGACCAAAAAGCGTTACCTTTTCGTTAAGAGTAAGCGGCTGAGTTAAATAAGCGCCTGACGGGAAGTAAACCGCCATACCTCCATTCTGATAGGCGTAGTTAATACAGCCCTGAATGGCTTCGGTATCATCTGCTGACCCGTCGCCTACTGCCGGAGTAAGTCCTTTGGGTGGGAACTTTACGTTAAGCATATAGTTCGATAACACTTCCGCGAGTACCTTCTCGATCTCGCCGCTTGAGATATACTCTTTGATTAACTTCATAATGTAGTCAGGCAGAAGATTGTTATTCTCTACCAACTCATTAAGAGTCTTTGTCACCTTACCTAATAACTCCATGTAAGACAGTGAATCGTCATATACCAAAGGTAAGATGTGCTGAACCCAATAAAACAGGGGTTTTACTTCCGTGAAACTTCCATTCATAGTGTGGCCTCCTTTACCATAAGTTCATGAATAGATCGCTCAGATCATTGATGATAAGCATATCTATATTTAGGAATGTTTCCCTAAATTCGTTAAGTAACTTTGAGTAGGATACGCCGTTAGTCTTCCCCGTAACATGTTCGATGTAATCATCAATGGAGTTAAGGTTCTTGTTAGTGTTCTGTGTGGCGCTCCTATTTTCTGTGTCAACATTAGTTACCTTTCCGGTAGCGCTCATGTTGTCAGTGTTAGTTGTGTTTACAGTTTCATTCTCGGTGGTTCTTCCGTCACTTGTGGTATCAGATGAAGCATCTGTTTCCGTTGTGGTAGTTCCCGTGTTATCCTCGTTGATATCATCACTTCCACTTACAATGGTTTTACTTGTGTTAGTGTCGTCCACGATGCGCGCTTCACTCATGTAAGTATCGTTTTTCAAGCCGTCCAAAGCACCTTGCGGAGTATCCGAGAATTTATCAACATGGGAAACTGTCGTGGTCACGTCTGTGGTATCTCCGTTTGTTCCATGCGCTGTCTTATGATTTGAGATATCCTGATTGGCAGTTCCATGATCTGTGGTTAAAGATGAATCATGCGTAGTACCTGTTTTGTTTCCGGTGGTATCTGTCGTAGCATTTCTGTTCTGTGTATTAGTGGTATCGCTTGTTCCGTTACGGCTGGTATCAGAAGCTTGTGTACCAGTTTCCTTAATATCCTCCAAGCGCTTTAACTGATGATCTCTTGTTAAGTCCACGTCATACATCGGGTTGAATGAGATTAACTCCGATTTGTAAAGCTGATTGTAATACGGCATGATCTCGTTAAGTTTAGTATCCAGAAACAATTTCCACAAGCCGACTGTTTCAAGACCGATCTCACGAGTGTAATAATGCTTGAGGATTTTCTTTTCAAGAATCGGTCTATACGCTTCATCAAAGATCGGGAAATCAAAGTTGAATACTTTTGGTAACGCTGTGTTAATTACATCGTTCACTCCTAAGTAACCTACCGATGACGTAAGACCTGCCGCCTCTTCACAGATGAAGCGTACTTCTGTGGTGTATTTACTCATACTGGGTATCCTCCTTTTCCTCGTCTTCGGCTTCATCAAAGTACTTCACTTTGTTTTCCTCACGGAAATCTACAGTGATGTTAGTTCCGAACATTGCATTAATCTGATCTGCCGCTTTCCTTCGTGCGTTTAACCTACAGAATCTTTGCGCTTCTACGCCTCCAAGATTGCTTGTGATCTCATCTGTAACAAGGCGTTCTTTCTTTTCTGTGTTGCTGTTCTCGATTCCCAGATAGGTTAATGCTTCATTCCATATCTGCCGCTTAAGTATGTTAAGCTTATCAGCTACATATGGAGCGTCAAGCCTCATCACGCTAAGTGCGTTCACACTGAGTTTATCATCACCATAGATGAAGGGTTCGTTTCCGTCATACTGCATCATAAGATTTTTAAGAGTTAATCTCTGTGCTTCTGAGCCGATCACCATGACAGGTGTTTTCTGTGCATTAACATTAACGTCGATGGTTCTTTCGATGTTGTACAGTCTGCGTGCATACATTTCGATATCTAGCATACTGTTAGTGTGAGTATAGTTGTTAAAGATAATGACACTGTTAGTCGGGTCAAGTCTTACCTGATAGCCGTTTGCGGCGTAAGCTGTACGTTCCATAGGAATTCTGTACACGTCCAGATTACCGCCAATCATTGTTTGCAAGCATAAGTCTCCGAGAATTTCATCACGGAAATAAACTGCCATGCCGTCCGAGAATAAGGTCAGTTCAAGGAACCTTTCATCTACGGTATCTGGAAGGTTCTTCCACTTGTACATATTGATTGCTAACTCTAACAACCTATTGTAATACTGTAGGTAGGTGCGGTTATTTAACAGTGCACTTTCCCATTTTGCTTTCTTACCTCTTCCCATGTCCTCACCTCCTTAAGTTGCACTCGGTCTGTTATCGAGTGAATAGTCTCCAACTTCATTTCCATTTCTCCAGAACGTTACTCCGTTATCATATATCTGTCTTAACCTTGCCATGTCGTCGGCTGGTACAGAACCAGTTAAGCTTACGTTCTGAGTCTTGACGTAGTTCCAGTGAGGCCGAATAACTCGGTTAGGGATTTTGACTCTATGTGTAGCGTAACCATAAACGTTAAAATAGTTGTCTATGATCTGTGCAAATTCCGCACGAATATACGCGTAGAAGAATTGGAACCCCTTAATCTGGTTTGCCATGTTGATGATAGAGCCGCCGCCTCCTCTTGCCTGTGGTGGAAGTGTGGACTTATCCGCCGCTGTAGCCACAAGACTTGAGATTTTTTCGACCCCCCCCATGGCTGTGCCGCCTCCTGCTAAACCTCCGGTAGCATACATGGCGGCCGCTCCTCCTACTGTCTGAGCGATACCGATAGCCGCGTCATATGCAATGCGGTTCTGGTTCTGTGCGACCCATGCTTTAAAGGTATCCACTGTGAAAGCGCACTGTGGGAAGTTTCCGATTGTTAGCTTTTCATTGTAGTTGTTCGCCACTCCTTTGTAGTTGAGAGGAATAATCATACATTCAGGTGTACAGCACATAGCGCCTGTGACTTTAAATGTACAGTTATCCGTACTGAAATACTCGAACGGATAGTTTGCGGCTCCTCCCTCATTGTTAGTGACGTAAAGCATATTATACGGAGCGGTAAAAAGTTTGTTGTTCTTAGGGATATAGCCATCGATATCTGATAAGTGTTTATCCCTATCAATTGTGAAAGCCTCTGGAATGGTAGCCTGATAGTCAGCGGTGAAAGCTACTGGCAACATAAATATAGAAACGATACCATCGGCCTTGTTCTGTTCTGTTGCGTCTGCTATGAATGTGCTGGCTGACTGCCACGTGCTAAACACGTTGTAATGAAGACCTGAGTATACGCCTCCATACATTCCACCTGTAGCGTCCTCTAAGTCTTCGTCAAAGGTAGCCGCCACAATGATCTGATACAAAGTGAACAAGGAAGAGATTCCCAAATCTTTGTATACATACTCGCCAAGTTCCAGATTCTCAGGAACAAGATTGTCTCCTACCTTATCAGTAATGCTCATTTCCCGTTCAACGAATGACATATTTACAGTGTAGTCAAAGTGCCATGTCTGCATGATGTCTATTTCGAATCTGACTTCTGCCGTTGTATTACCAATATATTCCACACTTAAGATAAAAGCATAGAACCATTTGTTTCCATAAGACGGATTTTGGAACATGAGATAGTTGCAATCGTAGAGATCGTCTGCTGAACGATTTAATGTCATGACTCCATTGTTTACCCTCTGGTACGTTTGGTTATTGAATGCATACTTCTGCTTGCTTAAGAAATAATTAAGCTGATTGGTAGCATTCCCAAAATAGATTGTATTTCTGTAGGTGTTATCCAGAGGGACATTTTTCAGAACCCTTATGTTAGTGTTTGGTGCTATATACATATTACCGCCCTCGTCATAATAGATTGCCCATAAGTCACCTTCACTATCTATTCTCATTTCTCCGACGGTGAACCCTCGTTGTAAGTCATAACGAGATCGCCACCGTCGGTAAGAAACACATTCTGAATAGATAGAGTTAGACGCTTGGGACTGTGATAGTTGCTGTACCTGTCTTTTCTTCATCAAACGTAGATGTAGCTGTTACGGTTAAACTGGCCGATGTTTCGTCTGCCCCTACAGACAGTAAACCGTTCTGGCTGATCGTACTTGACTCGCTGTTGACAGACCATACGACCGTCTTCGGAGCAAATCCGGTAGTTTCGACCACCGCATTAAGCTGTAACATATTACCCTTATTAACCGTAGCCGTAGCAGGTGAAAGAGTAATACTATTTACTGCAGGAGTACCCGGAACGAAAATAACAGCATTAGCAAATGGAGAACTTGAGAACGTCTTCCATGCATGGTACCAGTACTGCCAATACAGACCCTCGCCGTTGTAATCCTCAGTAAACTTGTAAAGGTTGTCAAAGATCATAAAGTAATCTTTGTCAATCAGTACAGCCGGAACCGCTTTAAGCGCTGTCTTTTCTGCCTCTGTTAAAGGAACATAACCAGCCGCCGGATCGTCTGCGAATAACTCGGCCATACGAGCCTCATCAATCTGGTCAAATCCGTCGATCTGAACACGGTGTCCCATAAATTCCACCTTATCCATGTTAAAGGCAGATGCTAAAACATTTACGTCCATGATAGCGTCGAATCTGGCGGTTGTAATAATATACTGATCGTTTTTAGGGCTGTGTGTGTAAACACCATTAAGATTGTAAGTCGGTTTGTCATACACCAGTTCGTTACTGATTGCCTTAATTTCCGTAACAACGTCACTTGCACTTTCTTTTGTGACAGCCGGAACCGTCCATGGATAAAGCTGGCCGTTAAGAATGTTCCTAGCAAGCATATATTTCATAACGTTAAACTCGTCAAGGTTATGAGCAGTATACATACTATCGACGATCTTAGCGATCAAATCAGTGATACCCTGCCATGACAGGAATGCCTGCCTTAACTGGTCGTTGCTGATTGTAGCTTTGTAAAACTTCTGATAGTTCATCGTGTGGAAGGCCGCGCGCACGTCGGGAATCTGCCGTTCCATCCATTTTGATTCCGCTACCTGAGGATTAAAGGTGTGGGCTTTAGCAATGTTTACAAATACTTCCTCTACTGTCTCGCCCAATTCCATGAGGCCTTTTTTGAAAGGCGCCCACGGGTTCCAATACATCTTTGAACTGATAATAACTCTACCGATACGATTGTACAGAGCACTTAAAAACTCGTTCTGTAACGGTTCGTAATCCATCATGATTCCGCCTATCTTACGGATACTTTCTGTTTTGCCTGTCGCTTTCGGAATTGCGTTCTGATATGCGGCGCTGGAACCCTCCCTAATCTGGTTGAGGATTTCCACACTATTTGCTGTAAGGTCTACATTTTTTGGTTTAATAGCCACTGTTATCGCTCCTTTCTGTGAACAATGAATCGAATGATTTTTCTTCGCTCTCAGACTCTAAGTCTTCGGCGTTGTCAGAAACAACTTCTGCCGGAGTAGTGTTGCCTTCCTCTTTAGAAGGTGTCTGGAAGAATCTGTCTCTGTATTTCTGCCTCCATGTTTTGTCGTTCTCCTCATACTTAGATTTCCAATCTTCCCCAGCACGACTATCATAGTCGTTTAAGGTGTCGTGGAAATCCTCAATGAGAGATAAAGCCTCGTCGCTGGTATCGTCTCCCAGTCTAGCGCGAATAGCGCTCAGTAAATCGTCTTTCTTTCTAACTGCCATTATTTACTCCTTTCTATAATCTCTTTAATTGTTTCGCGTGAAACATTTTAAAACTTTCTTAAAGCGAACCATATCGGCATTGAGTGTTTCCAATCTGGTTCTGGGTTTGGATTAGGTGGCGGAACTGGGGAACCCTCCCACCAATCATACCAGTAACGCGCATATTGCTGTCTTATAGGCTGGTCTTGATCACCGGGTCGTTCAAAGTTCTTAAGAAATGCATCTGCAAGGTATTCTGGTTCTTGCGTACTAACCTTAAAATTAGCAAATGATAAGGGGTATTGGGAAGTAGGTATCCACTGTCCGTAATTAACGGTCTCCGTATCAAGCCACAATAGCTGTGCATCTCCATCATCGTTAGCGTAACCATGAGCACTAGCCCAATCGGTAAAGTTAGTAGATGGCGTCCACTGCACCAGCCCCCAACCTAAGTTAGGATTTGGATTAAGGTTTTGCCACACTCCCGGGTTAATGTGTGATTCTACTTGCATATTTCCCAACACACCAGCAATCGCGTTTTTTGTCCAGCCTCTTGCAAGCAAGTACTGAAAAACAAGTAATGCATTGTTCTGCATCTCGCCCATACTCAACCAGTAGTTACCTTTAATCCATTCTGATTGTGCTCCGGCGCCATACCTCCATAATTCTAACCAATCATTAGCACTAGTAGGATTAGAGTTAATAGAAACTTGCTGGCCTAAAGGCACTTTACTACTATGTGCGCCCATGGTGTGATTACTATCAAAAGCCATTTCAGTATGACCCTTGCGTATTAACACATCACCAGCAACCCAAGGCTGTGTGGTCGGAAGTTTCGTGAAGCCTAACAGGCTTAAACCTCGTGCCATAGTCCCAGTAGTAAAAGGCCATGTGTCGCCACCATTCGCCTTAACTACGTCGAACGCACCAGCCATTAACGCATACCATATAAATGACGAACAATCATAATATGTTATCCCGTTTACCGTGCGCTGGTTTCGATATGCCTGACTATAACCGATATTCGGAGCGTTGCATTTTTCTATAGCCCATTCATAAGCTGTCTGAATATTCGCCATAGTACTAACCTCCATACCTATTAAGAATAGGAAGTAATTCATTAACGCATTTTTGAACTTCTTCCACATTGTAACCTGCCTTTTTTAATCTCTGTTTCCTGTCCTCACCGTTTCCGAACTGCCCTGCGATTACCAAAAAGGATACGCTCACCGTCTCTGGTAAATTAAATGCTGTGACTGTCATTTCTAATCCTCCCTCCCTAACCTCTCTGTCAGCTTTAAGAGCGCCTCCGTGTTATTGTTAAGAGATGTACTGATTTTATCCATCTCTTCCTTGTGCTGTTCGTCTGACTTAATCATACGCCAGAATAAAGCCCCACAACACACGATAGGAAATCCCAAGCTACCTACTAACTGAACTATTGCATTAACGTCCACTGCTTCACCTCCTTCATATTTCCTATATCTCATTATAACATATCGCGGAAACTTTTGGAAGAAATATGAAGAAAATGGAAAAAAGCTATTGCATTTTCTTCCAAAGTATGCTATAATATTTATAGTAACAAAGTAAATTAAAACAAGATAAAGAAAGGAAGTAACAAACATGGCAAAGGCAGATTTTACAAGGAGTATCATCACGAACACGATTAGGGTAGCAGAGGTTAAGGTAGATAACGGAGCCGTTATTACGACAGAGTTATTACCTATCGTAAAGGTCGGCACAGCAAAGCTTTCACCTGAAAAGGCTTTAAAGATTGCTAAGGCTGAGTACAAAAACGTTATGGCCGTTGTAGTTCTCGGAATCGACAGCGTAGAAGAGGTTAGGGGAATGAGTTTCGAAACATTCATGGCCTACAGCGAACCAATCGAAAGACCAGCGTCTCAGAGAAAGTAAAACTAAACTTAAAACAAATTTGCTGACCTACCGGCATGACGGGGAGAAAAAATCTAAAGGAGAATTTAAAAATGAAAAAAGCAGGACAGGATTTCACACAGGTAGCAGAGAACGGTACACCATTCGAGAACGAGAGTTACGCATTAGCAACTCCTCAGCAGACAGCTGTTATTACGATGGACGACAACAAAGACTTTGTGGCTGACTTAACCAGCCGCGAGACGACATTCTGTAGTATGGTAGCCAACACGCCAGCCGAAAAGGCATTATTATTCAAAGCGATGAACAACCCTGAAAAACGTGTAGGCGACTGTATCAACATGACGATTCAGGCAAAAGACCTTTATTGCGAGGTCGTTACATGCACCAATCAGCAGACAGGACAGAGTGACGAGTGTCCGCGTATCGTTATCATCGACAAAGATGGAACGGGCTATCAGGCTGTATCTCTCGGCGTTTACAGCGCGATCAAAAAGATCATTCAGGTATTCGGTGCACCTACATGGGAAGAGCCCCTTCCCCTCGTCGTAAAGCAGATTACCAAAGGTGATAGAAAACTGCTCACATTCGACGTTGATTTTAAATAGGTAAGAAAGGAGAATGGGCGGCGAAACAATCGCCGCCCTATTTCAATATGATTACAAGAAATGGGATTGTTTACTCATTAAAGATAAGTCCGTACATTATCAGAGTGGGTGACATTACGTATTACTTCTCTAGTAAGAATCATTTAGAGAAGTTTACTGAAAAGCTTTATGAAAACCGCAATACTCTCAACACTTCTTTAAGTAGGCGGTTCAGTGTTTCCGTTGAGGTTCCTACCTTATGTGATATAGTGCTTTATAGCAAGGTAGAAACAAGAGGCTTCTACATCACGTGCAAAGGGGTAGAATACACATGCCTAAACAAAATAATATTAAGTGGCGCGACTCTGACACAAAAAAGTTAGCAAACGCCGTAAGGAGTTACAACGCTAAGAGAACGCGTCTTCTAAAACAAGTACCAGAGTTAGACGAATTTCTCCCTCCTAAAGCCTCCACAAAGGAGATTAGGGCAGGAGTAAAAACAAGAAGAGATTTAGAGAATGAGATAAAATCCTTAAAGCGATTTCTCAAAAAGGGAGCAGAAAAACCAATCGTTACTAAAGAGGGAGTCAAGACTACCGCATACGAGAAGAAAGAACTTACCATTAAGATTAACGCGATCAATGCGCGTAGGAGAGCAGAACTTAAGAAAGCGGCTCCCTCTACCGAAAAGGGAACCATGCGAACGATTCGGGAAAATAATCTCTTACCTAAGAGGAATGATTTAGAGAATATCTCAAAACGTGATTGGGCTAAGTTCGTAGAGAGTGTGGAAAAGCAATCCAAGGATAGCTACTCATACGATAAGATACAGAGATATAAGGAAAACCTGCTCAAAGGATTGAACAACGCATTCGGTGAGAAGGGCAGAACCTTAATAGACTTAGCCTCTCAGATACCGGCTGAAACGCTTGTAGAAATGTATTACAACGACCCTGTACTACAGATAGACTTTATATATGACCCTCTGGAAATGGAAGTTATCATAGAGAGCATGGAAGAACATCTAAATGATTATCTTGACAGCGTAGAGTAACTGTATTACAGGGAGGTAAGTTGCATGGCATTATACACAGCGGATTTTGAAACAACTACCGACCACTTAGATTGTAGAGTTTGGGCTTATGGGATATGTGAGATTGGGAACCCTGACAACTTCATATATGGAAACGATATTAGCGGTTTCCTTAACTGGTGCAAGGAACAAGGATCAGTAACTACATACTTTCATAATCTCAAGTTCGACGGAGAATTTATACTGTGTTGGTTATTCGAACATGGATTTAAATTCGTAGAAGATAGAAGAGACTTAGATACAAATACATTCACAACGCTTATCAGTGACAAAGGTCAGTTCTACTCCATGGAAATATGTTGGTTCCGCAAAGGAAAGACTCGATGCGTAACTACAGTGTATGACTCCTTAAAGATACTACCTTTCAGCGTTGCGGATATTGCTAAAGGATTTGGATTACCTATTAGCAAACTTGAGATTGATTACGACGAATATAGAGAAGTAGGACACATACTCACACCACATGAAGTTGACTATTTAAGAAATGACGTTGATATCGTAGCACGAGCGCTTCACACCTTGTTTGAACAAGGCTTAACCAAAATGACACAGGGTAGCAACGCTCTATATGATTACAAACGTACCGTAGGAACAAAGAACTTTGCGAAATGGTTTCCTATCCCAGATTACGATGCAGACATCAGGCAATCATACAAGGGCGGATTTACATACCTAGCGGATAGATTTAAAGAGGTCGATCTGGAAGAAGGCATAGTCTTAGATGTAAATAGCCTTTATCCATCTGTAATGTATTACCAACCTTTACCATACGGAGAGGGGATTTACTTTAAAGGTAAGTACAAGGAAGATAAGCTTTACAATCTTTACATTCAGATGATAACGTGCCAATTTGAACTTAAACCTAACCACATACCAACTATACAACTTAAGAATAACCTATCGTTTATTCCAACCGAATATCTAAAGTCTAGTAATGGTGAAGATGTTACGCTGTGCTTAACAAACGTAGACTTAGAGTTATTCTTAGAACATTATGACGTGTTTAACATAACGTATCATAGCGGCTGGAAGTTTAAGTCAACAGTAGGATTGTTCAAAGATTACATCGACAAGTGGAACACCATTAAAGTAGAAAGCACAAAGAGCGGTAACTGGGCTATGCGTTCTCTAGCCAAACTTATGCTCAATGCATTGTACGGTAAGTTCGCGTTGAACCCACACGTTCAGTCTAAAATACCTTTCTACCATGATGGAATCATTAAGTATAAGTTAGGAAAGGAAGAAACGAGAGACCCAATTTACATACCTGTAGGAACTTTCATCACCGCATGGGCTAGGTACAAAACAATCAGTTCGGCTCAGAAAGTTTATGATCGGTTCGTTTACGCAGACACAGACAGCTTACACTTAACAGGAACGGAGATTCCGGCAGAGTTAGAGATCGATGCAACAAAGCTAGGAGCATGGAAACACGAAAGTACATTCAGTCGGGCTAGATTTATCCGGCAGAAAAGCTATATTGAGGAAATCAACGGAAAGTTACACATCACCTGTGCAGGTATGCCAGAAAGATGTTACGAACACGTTACATGGGATAACTTTAGAAGTGGTAGCGTTTACAGCGGTAAGTTAGGAATGCAACACGTTCACGGAGGAATTGTCCTGAACGACATTCCATTCACGATTAAGAAAGGAGCATAAAATGGAATTGACATGGTTTTGTGCAGGAGTTATAACCGCTAATATTCTTTGGGTTTATATTTTGGTAAGAAAGAGTTGACAAACAGAATAAAGTATGGTAGCATAAACATGAAGGTTACATAGTTTAGTTGACTAGGAATGTTGGACGCTACGGGGTGAAATCCGCTGACATTACCGTTCGGGATAGCACCTGTGGTCAGCGAGTATGTAACCTTTTTAAATGGAGGTGAAGCAATGAAATATGGTGCTCCGTATTGGAACATTAAAGACATCTTACCTTATCAGCGCAATTTCAACTTTATAAACGGTGAACGTTCGATCGGTAAGACATACACAGCGGAAGGCTACTTCATTGAAAGAGCATTAAACAACGGTGAAGAATTTGTCTATATATGCAGGACTCAGGAGGAAAAGAAAGGCGGCATACTTGAAAAGTCATTCGCTAAAGTCCTAGCGTGCGAGTTTCCGAACCAGCCTATTAAGAGCACTACTGAGGTGATGGAGTTAATCATAGAAGATGAGAACGGAGACGTGATCGAGAAGAAAACTCTAGGTTACTGCCTAGCGTTATCAGAAGCAGTTAAAATTAAGAAAAGGTCATTCCCGTTTGTAAGATGGCTCATGTTCGATGAATATATGTTGGAGGAGAAACAACGCGCTAGTTATGTGAACGGCTGGAAAGAACCTGACTTGTTGTTATCGATCTATCACACGATAGACAGGGAAAGAGACTACGTAATTTGTTTCATGTTTGGTAACAACACATCGTTCTATAACCCTTATCATATGCACTCAGCGTTTAATATCCCATACATAGAAAAAGGAGGGATATGGTATAATGAAAACGTATTGTTTCAATGGGCAGAGAGTACAGAGGAGCTAAAGGATAAGAAAAGCAAGTGTAAGTTCCTTAAGATGATCGACAAGACCGACTATGGACAGTACGCAAAACATGGCGACTACGTGGACGACAACATTAACTTTATTGGAGATAGAACGGGCAACTCCAGACACTTGTTTACATTTGAATATGAGAAAGAGATTTACGGAGTATGGCAGGATATGAAGTTAGGGTTAGTCTTCATTGATAGCAAGTATGATAAATCATGCACACTTAACTATGCCTTAACCATCGACGACCACAAGGAAAATACGATGTTTACTCGGAGCAAATCAGACACGTTGCTTATGTGGCTGGGTAAAATGTTCAAGCTGGGTAACGTCAGATACACCAGCATGAGAGTGAAGGTTAAAGCGGAGCAGGCTATAAAGCTTATACTTTAGGAGGTAGCTTATGAAGATTAAAATAGAAGACGTGATTGTAGACGCTGAACCCATGAGGTACAGTCAATGGCACAATCGCAAGAAACAATATGTTGGTAGTGATAACGATTTCGACGTTTATTTCATTGAAGGGAGATTTTATTATGCGGAAGCAGACGACACATACCAGTTTTGAACCATCGGATATGAAAGACTATGCTTATATGGTAGTTGCAAGGCTTAATCCTTTAATTAAAGGTAAGGCAGAACCAGAGTACGACAGAGACGGAATATGGTACATTAAGGTATCATTCAATAATTTTAACTTTAAGTATAGGGGTGATTTATCCCAATATTTTTACTACAAATTTGATATCGACCTTGTAGCTAGAATTATTAGAAATATCATTATTAAAGAAATCGTAGATTCTGTGGTAACTGAGGGTAATAATGTTGATATAATATCTGGAAAGGAGCATTAAATATGGACGACGGATATATGTCTACATGGAATGATTGTTACGCTAAAATCAACGAACTGTATAAAGAAAACTTAAATCTAAGAGAATCAAATGGTAGGTTAGAAACTAAACTATCACAAGCACAAAATGTAATTAATGAACTTGAAAGGTTAA
>ERZ791667.701-NODE-701-length-15920-cov-10.8768_pt1 | contig 15920 bp, 21 predicted proteins | sample MGYA00509959_ERZ791667 | MGnify/ENA primary metagenome ERZ791667 (study PRJEB30046, sample SAMN00715196) | human gut metagenome | study: EMG produced TPA metagenomics assembly of the A metagenome-wide association study of gut microbiota in type 2... | reverse complement strand
TTATTAGCGGATAAGATCAGAATGGAGCAAATATTACAAAAGGGTTATAATAGACACTACAGTAATAATGATATTACCTATGATGAATATTCAGAGTTAACTGATCAAAGCAATATTGTTATTGACATTTTATCTGAAGTAATTGAATTTATCAACTCACATAAATAAGTCGAAACACCTCAAATGAGGTGTCGTCGGGAGATGGACTACCCGGCCTGATGATGACAGTCCAGAAAGGGAAATAACAATGAAAAAATTGTCAGAAGTAAATCAAGTTATGCTGGATGATATCGCCACATATATGGTTGATGAAATTAGAGAACAAGTACACTGCGAGCTTGCGCCTTGTACGCCGGAGGAATTTTTAACAAGATACCTACACCTTGATCCAGAATTTGAAGAATTATTATCAAGTGAATTTAATATTGATGTCGTTAGATGAAAGGCCAAAATAATTGGGGCTTGAAAGGAGGTAAGATGACAAACATATTATTAATAATTATCATAGCTGAGTTAATTATGGTAATTGCCAATCAGTTCGGGGATTGAAAACGTAATACATATATAGAAAGGTTAAAAGGTGGGAATTATGACAAACACAACTTATAACTATAACGAAGCAGTAAAGAATGACGTTTTGGATTATATCAGAAATGAAGTAAACTTCTCAGAATTTGAAGACTTAGAAGAGTTAGAGCAGTCACTTAATGATGACTTATGGACAGTGGACAGCGTAACCGGAAACGCAAGCGGAAGTTATACATTTAATCGCTATCAGGCTCAGGAATATGTTATGGATAACATCGAGTTGTTAAATGAGGCTTGCGAAGAGTTTGGAACTAATACGGAAACAGTCGGAGAAAAATTCTTGAATGAAGAATTTGAATGGATGGACGTTACTGTCAGATGCTACTTGTTAGCTCAGGCAATCAGTGAAGCACTAGAAGAAGTTGAAGACGAGTTTAACGCGGCACACGAGAACAGCGAAGAAGAATAGAACCATGACGCTTACCAATTTGTGGAAAATGAAATTGAAGTGATGGCAATGTATGAAAAATGGCGATGAACTGTATAAGGAGGTAAATAAAATATGATTAAATATCTTAGAGAGAAATTATCTGAAATAACTGAGCAACTCAATGACGCAATATATGATATTGGCTTGTTTTATGATCATTGTGAAGAATTGATATTAAGGCATCGTACGATCACAAAAATGCTATACAATTATGAAGAATTGATATTAAGGCATCGTACGATCACAAAAGTGCTATACATGTGTATTGAGTATAAGAATGTTGATATACTAAAAGCATTATTAGCGGATAAGATCAGAATGGAGCAAATATTACAAAAGGGTTATAATAGACTCTACAGTAATAATGATATTAACTATGATGAATATTCAGAGTTAACTTATCAAAGCAATATTGTTATTGACATTTTATCTGAAGTAATTGAATTTAATATCGAGATTGATTAAACGCTCGAATAATCGGGGCTTGAAAGGAGGTAAGATGACAAACATATTATTAATAATTATCATAGCTGAGTTAATTATGGTAATTGCCAATCAGTTCGGGGATTGAAAACGTAATACTTTTGTAACACTTTTGTAACCATTATAGCACTAAAATATGCTATACTCTAATTGTGGCAGAAAATGAAGCCCCCGAACTCCTGAATAGGCCGGGCCGCCACACCCGGCCAGAATAGTGAGGTAGATATGTTAAATGATATTGTAGGGCAATTTATTGAGTCTCAAAATATGAAACTGTGCTATCAGTTTTGGGAAGAGAATACAGAGACATTAATTGTCGAATATATAAATACAACTTATAAACTCAGGTTTTTATGCGAAACTAGCACACGTATACCAGAACTATTGATTTTGAAATATATAAATTGCAAATACATTGATGTTCAATTTTTTTCAATCAATAAAATTTAAGTCGAAACACCTCATCTGAGGTGTAGTACGGAGATGGACTACCGTACCTGAAGATGACAGTCCAGAAAGGGAAAACAAATGGCAAAAATGGTAACACGTACAATCTTATCAACAGAAGTAAAAGCAGTGACAGCTAATCTATCTGAAAACGTACTGGAAGAAGTAACTTACAACATTCCAGGGAAAATTACAAACAAAGACAAGGCGATGAACATTCTTAGAAAGAGCTACACAAGTCCCTCAAGAATTCCAACAACGGTAGTTGAACTCACGATTTGTGAAAAGCTTTATGGAATGCCGGAAGAGACTTTCATCGAACACGCTGTGGAACTTCCGCCCAGAGCGTCTAAGAAGGAGGTTGAATGATGGACACAACATACAAAGCAATGGTAGAGGATGCCTCATGGACGATGACAGCAAGAGAAAAGCTTAGGTATACTGATTTAACGGATGCAATTCAACTCGACGAAGCCACGCAGTCTGGTGATGTAATTATTGACGTAGATAAGTGGGCAGTAATTAATGTTCACAATGAAAAGTCTGATACTGTCGACTATATGAAGTATGTAATAATTGATAAAGATGAACAGGTGTATGTTACAGGCTCAGAAAGCTTTTGGAAATCATTTGTACAAATTTATGAGGTCATGAGCGAAGAGGGAGAGACAACTTATAGTATTAAGGTATACCGGAGAGAGAGCAAAAACTACAAAGGAAAAGATTTTCTAACATGTAGAATTATTTAACTAAAAGCCCCTCCCTAATAAGGGGGGGCTTTATCTCTAAAAGGGGGCTTTCAGATGACGGAACTACAAAAGCAAGAACGTCGTATAAAACGCTTTATTAAAAATGCAAGTAAAAGAGGATTTGAGTTTGATACTAACCGCATATCAGAGTTTATGCGCACATTAAACCCAAAAGAGATTGAACAGATTAAGACTATCAGTTTATACGAATTTTCTAAATATGTAGATCAAGATACAGGACAAATATTATCAGGACTTGAAGGAAGAAAATTAGAACGTAGACGAGCGGCTTATAAAGGTCAATTACGAAAAAAACAAGCTAAAAAAGCTAGAGCATCTTTTGTTGATATTGTTATCCGTAATTATCGTAGACAGATATTAGGTTTTCCAAAAAAAGTGTCTGATATTGTTATACAAGCACTTAATAACGCAATAGACTTATCAGGACGTGATGCAGTGGCTACTAGGCTTGAAAATAATGCAGAATCATTATCAGACTATCTAAACCGCTCAAAACTGTTTGGAGATAGCATCTCAGCAGTTATATCTTATTGTCAAGCAATGTTTGGAGACTTGCCCGGAATGACAAATGAGGATGTAATTAATGTCTCAGACATTTTAGACGGTTTAGAATCGTATGAAACAACGTGATTTTACTTACTTTGTAGGAGATTTTGAAACTACAGTATATGATAATCAAGAGTATACAGAGGTATGGGCATCTGCTGTAGTTCCGTTATATTCTGAAAGCGTGATAATACACCACTCACTACTTGATACGTTTAATTATTTAAAAGCGCTTCCGGGTAATATATGTATTTACTATCACAACTTAAAATTTGACGGTTCTTTCTGGCTACCATTTTTAATAGAAAATCTAGGATTTAAACAGGCTTATCTCAAGATAAAGACAGAACAAGGTGAGCTTATAGAATGGAAGTCAGAAAAGAAAATGTTCAATAAGGAATTTAAATATTCTATTTCAGATCGTGGAGCATGGTATAATATTATCATAAAAGTGAATAATAAGATAATAGAAATACGTGACTCCCTGAAGCTTTTACCATTTAGCGTGGCTGAAATTGGCAAAAGTTTTGGGACAAAACATAAAAAACTTGATATGGAATACAAGGGATTTAGATTCTCAGGTTGTGAAATAACGCCTAAAGAGAAAAAGTACATTGCAAATGATGTATTAGTCGTAAAAGAAGCTCTTGAAATAATGTTCGATCAGGGCCATGACTCGTTAACTATAGGCTCATGTTGTTTAAAGGAATTTAAACGTACATATGACAAGGAATATTACAACATATTATTCCCAAATATGTATGATATATTACTAGATAAAAAAACTTACGGAGCTGAAAATGCAGGCCAATATATTAAGCGATCTTATAAGGGTGGTTGGTGCTATTACGTAGAAGGAAAGCAAGGTAGGATATTAAAAAATGGTTTGACAGCAGATGTTAACTCGTTGTACCCATCTGAAATGCATTCTGATTCTGGAAACTATTATCCAGTGGGAAAACCGAAATTTTGGAGCGGTGACTATATACCTGACATGCCGGAACATGCGTATTATTTTGTGCGTGTAAGATGTAGATTTTATTTAAAAGATGGCATGTTGCCGTTTATACAGATAAAAAACTCATTTATGTATTTAGGAAATGTGTGCTTGACTACAAGCGATGTATGGGACGACGAGCAAAATAGTTATTGTCAGGAATTAATTATGTCAGATGGATCAGTAAAGTCAACTGAGGTCACTCTAACTCTAACAATGATAGACTGGATATTGTTTAAGGAGCATTACGAACTTGTCGACTGTGTCATATTAGATGGGTGTTGGTTCCATTCAGAGATAGGGCTATTTGATGAATACATTAATTTGTACAAAAAAATTAAAGAGGAATCAAAAGGAGCCATACGGACATTAGCAAAGCTTTTTATGAATAACCTCTACGGTAAGTTAGCGGCTTCTGACGATAGCTCATTTAAAATTGCATACATTAAAGATAATGGTTCTATAGGGTTTAAGCCCATCAAAGAAAACAAGAAACAACCTGGTTATATACCGTGTGGATCAGCTATAACATCATATGCAAGAAATTTTACCATACGTGCGGCACAAAAAAATTTTTATGGTGCAGACAAGCCAGGTTTTGCGTATGCTGATACTGACAGTCTACACTGTGACGATATGTCGCCTGAAGATTTAGTTGATATACCTGTGCATGAATCTAAGTTTTGTCACTGGAAATTAGAATCGTTTTGGGATAGAGCTATATTTACACGTCAGAAAACATATATTGAGCATGTGACTCATGAGAACCAGAGAAAGATTGATACACCTTATTATGATGTAAAAGGCGCCGGAATACCGGAAAGAAGTAAAAAGATATTTATTGATAAAATAGAAAAAGGTGAATATGATTTAACAGATTTTAAGGTTGGATTAAAATTAGAGGGTAAATTAGTTGCAAAAAGAATTAAGGGCGGAACTATATTGAAGGAAACAACATATGAAATGAGGTAAAATAAATGATAAAATATATAGAAGAAATGGAATATTGTCTTGAAGATTTAAAGGATACTATAAGAGCGATAGCAAAAGAATTTATTCTTAAACCATTCCCTGAAGGTGTCTATTCTGCTAATACCACGCAATATATTTACACTCAATTTTTTGAAAAGTTATATGATAAAATAGTAGCTCAAGACATACTTTCAAGGCAATTGGATGAAATAACTAATTATTTGTTACGTCAATATGAATTAATCGCACATTTATTAGAACAAAGGGATGATTTAAAGCAAATTAATATAAACTTAACAGAGAAATATGAAGAATTAGAAAATAAATATAAAACAATGGAAAGAAATTTTTACGATGCTTTTTCATAACATTAAAGAGAGGGATTGCTCCCTCTCTTATTATATCTTAATAACCGGTGCGTATAAGCATCTGACATTGATGGATATATAACAGGCGTTACATTTAAAACGTGTCTCCCTACTACATACATATACGCTGGCGGTTTTAGATATCAATATGATAATGTTTTTAATATAGCTTCTTTACATCTAAGGTCTTTAAATCTAAAGCAACCTTTTTCAAAATAATATCTAAGGGTGTTAATCAAAAAGCCACACCTTTTAAGCATTATGTAATTAATATTATGGTCTTCTGTAGTTACAGCTATCTTTAATTTAAACTGGCTGTCTGCCTTTGAATCACAATATATAACACCTTCTGTAGCATACTCTCTTACACCATAATCATTTCCATTATACCTAATAGTGCATAAATAATTGGACGAGCCTTCAGGCTTTTCTATAAAAGATGTATTGTCATTGAGATAAACATTTTCAGAAGAATAAGCAACGTAACTGTTATTACTAAAAGCCCTGTTGAATCCGCTGGCTTTTTGAGCTTCCGAAACACTTTCAAGAAAACTTTGTTCAAGCACATAACCATCGCCCCTTAAAAATTTAGTTTCATTTTTCAACCGATCTGTTATACCCATTTCAACATAATACGGATTGATGATTGTTACTGCATTAGAAAGCATATATACGGGAACATATTTAACTTGCTCACCATTACCACGTGCAATTGAAGTGTGTAACGATATAAATTTTCTTATTTCATCTGAACAGTAGTGGTTAGTTTCACTTTGAAATTCATCAAATAATAGTTTCGTTATGTCAGATAATAAGTGACTGTATTTTTTAATTTGATCCGAACTATTCAAAGAAAGAGCATAACCGCAACTAACCTCATCAACAAAAAGCTCATGAAAAATTCCGCCAGCTTTTCTTTCAGATTTCATGGTAGTACCAGGAAAAAATAAATTAGATAAGTCCTTATAAAATTTGTCTGAACAATCATCTAACTCATAATTATATCGATATATTAACCCAAATTTTTCTTTATTCTTGAAAAATCTATTCATAAAATATCGTCCGTAATAAGTAGTTTTACCTGATGAACGATTTCCCGTTGTTATGAAAAGCTCAGGTCTCTTACCGTTTATATCTTTCATTGACAAAAGCTTTGTTCCATCGTAATACTTTTGTAACATTTTTGTAACACATCCTTAATAAATATATGAATATTCTTTTAATTAATTATAACATACATCTTGTAATTATGCAATACTTATGATATAATTAATAATATAGATCAAAGAAAGGAGCCATTTATGGACTGGAACGGTATAGCAAGCGTGATTTCATCATTAGGTTTTCCGATTGTCATGTGTATTATATTAGTATGGTACATAAAAGATTCTAACGACAAGCAAAGACAGCAGATAAAGGAAATAAACAATCAGCATAGTTCTGAAATGTCTGGAATAACAGAAGCATTAAATAATAACACTTTGGTTATTCAGAAATTATGTGACAAGATGGACTTAATCAACAAGGAGGTATAGCATGGGTGACATTGAAAAAACTGTACAGCATATGGTTGACTTAGCCAACGATGATAAACACGGATATTCACAGGTCAACAGATACGGCCCAGATTATGACTGTTCGTCATCTATATCTGAATCACTCATAGTAGGTGGGTTTAACGTATCTAAATTTTCCACCACTAGAAATTTATATAATCAGCTTATTAATGTTGGGTTTAAATCTATACCAATTAATACCACTAGAAAGCGTGGGGATATTTTTCTTGCTGTAGGTTCTCATGTTGTAATGTGCGTTGATGCTGATAATATTGTACACGCTTCAATCGATGAAAACGGCGATATTATTGGAAGACAATCTGGCGATCAGACTGGTAAAGAATTTTGTATCCGCCCCTATTATAGTCACCCGTGGGATTATCATTTGAGATACTCTGAGCAAAACACAAATACAGGTTACACCTATAATGAGGGTTATGACTACACACTACAATATAATATGTGCGTTAGAACAGGTGCCGGAATTATGTTCAGGGCTAAAACACACGATGAATTAACAGTAGATGGGCGAAGGCATGACAAGGATAAAAACGGATGCTTAGACTCTGGAACAGTAATTACAGCTTTAGAGATTAAAAAAGTTGGAAAAGATATTTGGTTAAGATGTCCGTCAGGGTGGGTAGCAGGTGTATACAATGGTGAGGTGTATGTAAAATAATGCCAGATATAACCGCCGCTTATAATTGGGTAATAAGACAATGCAATGCGCCAAATGTTGGATATAGTCAAGCTTACAGACAAGGGCAAATTGTAAATGGGATTAAATATTATGATTGCTCTAGTTTGATGTCTGAAGGTCTAACTGTTGGAAACTTTTTTCAGACAAATCCATGGTTCACAACGGCCAGTGAACCGGATTATTTATTAGCCGCTGGCTTTACGCAACACCCGGCAAGCGTTGAATGGAATGCTGGTGATATAGTATGGAGGCGTGGTCATACTGAAATGGTGTATCAAAATAGAATTACCATGGGTGCCCACACTGACACATACCCGTTAGAACAACAAGTATCCATCAATACGTATGCAAGTGATCCAGCATCATACACATATGTGTATAAATATGGAAACGGTGCTACGCCAGCAAATAGCTACAATGTTTGGATGGGATGGCTTCCCAATGAATGTGGATTCCCTTACGGAAGTACACAATCTCTCGCAGTAATGGGTGACAGAGGAAGAGCTTATGGTGCGTATCAGTTTGATTATAGATATGGTTTAGTTCCTTTTATGCAGTATTGTGTGAATAATTACCCACAATTTAACGGGTTCACGCCATTCATAGCGATGGGTGCTGGAAATACTCAGCTAGTAAATAACAATATACTACATTCATTATTTGCGAATTACGCAATTAATTATACATCAGATTTTCTAGCGGCACAAAACGCCGTAGCTATAGAACAATACTTACAGCCAGCTATTGATTATATTACTAACAATTATAATTATGATATTAAGGATAAAGGCGCAGTAGTATTAGGTTCACTGTTTTCCATGGCTATCCGTAGCGGGGCAATAACAGCGGCTAGAAAATATGCAAATTGCGCAGGTATGTCACCTGTAGATATTATAAATTATACTTATGATACATACGGGGACGGGGATGCCGGAAGATGGCTACCAGGCACAGCTATATCACAAAGAGATAAAGCTTTAAACGCTTTAGTAACAGGCGATGATATTTTCGACCTAAATGCAGGCGGAGGGGAACAACCGAAACCGCCTCAAATACAAGAATCAAAATTAATGTTCATGTATTTAAAAAATGAAAGGAGAAACAAAGGTTATGGCTATAAGAACCACAGACGAATTATTGGATAGTGTTAGAAGACGTATTGGTGATGATATATCAGATGACGCTATTCAGCTTGTAGAAGATGTTACCGACACGTTGAGAGATTGGGAGAGTAGAGCTAGCGTTGATTGGGAATCCAGATATCGAGAGAATGATGATGAATGGAGAAGACGGTATATGGAACGCTTTAATGCTTCAGCCGATGCAATCACAACGCCGGAAAGAGTTGTAGAGGAACAAAAAGAAAATGTTTCAGACGATGGTAAGAAAAGAACTTATGAAGAATTATTTGAAGAAAGAGAGGGTTAATAATTATGCCAACTAAACCTCAGGTAAAAACGCTTAATGCTAATTCAGTAGAAATTTTAAATACTCTTAGAGCAAACGCAAGCCCCAACTATCAGGATATGATCCCCTACGCAGAAGGCTCACTTGATTCTGTTAGAGAAATTGGTGCCATTATCATGCAGTATCCAGCTTTACAGAATGAGTTTTTATCTGCTCTTGTAAACAGAATAGGCATGGTGCTTGTAACGTCTAAGTTATATCGCAATCCCTGGGCATTTATGAAACAGGGAATGCTTGAATTTGGTGAAACAATCGAAGAAATTTTTGTTAACATTGCAAAACCGTTTGAATTCAATCAGGAAGGGTCTGAAACCACAATTTTCAAACGGGAAATTCCCGATGTAAGAGCGGCTTTTCATGTAATGAATTACACCAAATTCTATAAGGCCACTATTTCCAACGATCAGCTTCGTCAGGCATTTTTGAGCTGGAACGGAATTACTGATTTAATTGCTAGAATTGTAGATGCTATGTACACAGCTGCAAACTACGACGAATTTATAACCATGAAATATCTTCTTGCAAAACACTTGATTGCTGGAAATATTTATGCTAATCAGATTGACACAGTTTCTACCGAAAATATGAAATCTATTGTAGCAACTATTAAGGGCGTTTCAAATTCTTTAGAATTTTTGAGCAATAAATATAACTACAATGGTGTAGAGACTTACACAAACAAATCAGATCAGTATATACTGGTTAACGCAAAATTTGACGCAACCATGGATGTTGAAGTTTTAGCATCAGCGTTTAACATGGATAAAGCGGAATTCATGGGTAGGCGTGTACTTGTAGATAGTTTTGGAAATCTTGACAATGCCCGTCTTAAATTGTTGTTCGCTGAAGATCCTAATTACACGGAAATATCAGCAGATGATTTACAGGCGTTGGATAATATTCCGGCTGTAATGGTCGATAGATATTTCTTTATGATCTTTGATAACTTTTACAACTTTACAGAGCAGTACAACGGGGAAGGGCTATACTGGAATTATTGGTACCATACCTGGAAAACATTTTCTATTTCTCCGTTCCATAATGCTGTCGCATTCGTCCCAGGTGCGCCGACTATCACTAGCGTAACAGTAGATCCTTCAACGGCTAGTGGTTCTGTAGGTTCAACTATACAGCTAAGCGCTAAAGTTGTTAGCACAAACTTTGCTCCTAAAACTGTTACCTGGTCTAGCAGTTCGGAAAACGTGACAGTAAATTCTAACGGACTTGTAACAATTGGAACTGGGGCAAGCGGCTCAGTTACTATTACAGCTACTAGCACATACGATACGAGTAAATCTGGAACCTGTACAATAACAATATCATAAGGGATGAGGGCGAAAGCCCTCTACCTTAGAAAAGAGATCATATGTATATAACACCAAATACGCAACTAAGATTATTATATGATATACCACTTGATAATACATATAAAAACACGCTATACTTTGAAAGTATGACACAACAGATTAATTTCTTTTTAGGAAAAACTAAACTCAATTTTACTGAATTGTCATATCAGAGAATAGATGACGGTGTATTAAGAATAGACGTTAATCCGGGCGATGTCTATAATTGTAACTATATGATGTTCCAAAACACAGCATATGATAATACATGGTTTTACGCTTTTATTACAAATGTAGAATATGTAAATAATGCATGCACATATATCTATTATGAAATTGACGTAATGCAGACATGGTTTTTCCATTGCACATTGAAAGAGTCGTTTGTTGTTCGTGAACATCCATTAACAGATAAACCCGGCGATAATTTACAGGGAGAGAGTCTTCCTATTGGAGAGTATGTGTGCAATTACACATCTAAAGCGGGATTAAGCCAGAGTCATATTATAATCATGGCTCTATCTGCCGGAGTAGTGTCAGGCGGAGCAAGAGGTATGATGTGCGGTATATATCAAGGGATAGAATACTATGGATACGACATCACCGAAGACGGAGTTAACAGGCTGAACAATGACATTGATACTGTAAGTGAAAAGAATCAAAAAGATGGTATTGTGTGCATATTCATGGCTTCAAAAGAATTTTTTGATATGACTCCCTTTAATACGTCAGTTGTTAAAAATTATGAGCATAGCAGAAGACCATCAAATTTAGACGGATATACGCCTAGAAATAAAAAGTTGTTGACATATCCTTATTGTTTTGTTTTGGTTAATAATTCAATGGGCGCAACTGCAACTTATAGGTATGAATTTTTTGACGAAACAAAAAATAATATGTTGGTTACATTTGAATTGTCTGGTGAAGTTAGTTGCAACCCTAGTGTTTTACTACAACCTAAAAATTATAAAGGTGCAACAAACGGATATAATGAATGTTTGGTTATAGACGGTTTTCCACAATGCCCCTACGCAATTGATTCTTACAAAGCATGGGTAGCTCAAAACGTTGGTGTTTTTGGAATAAATATGATTACTAATATTGTGACAGGTCAACTATTACAAATGGCTATAAATGGGCCATCTAATGATGGACTCAACCTAATGAACTACTTAGGTGATGTGAATAATCAAGAGCAAAAAAATATAACTTCAACTATGGCCGCGGTGCATACTGCTGGATCACTCTCTAAACAAACTGCTTCAGCAATTGCGGAATCTAGCAGAGGACTTGCCATACAAGGATCTATCAGTGGAAATGCCATGTATGCTAGAGGTGCACTTGACTTTTGGTGTTACAATATGTCTATTAATGCTGAATATGCTAGAAAAATTGATTCATATTTTGACATGTTCGGATATGCCACAAATGAAGTAAAAGTTCCTAGAATATCTGGTCGGCCACACTGGAACTACGTCGAAGTAAAAAATTGTAATATAAATGGACATTGCCCATCTTCAGATTTATCATTAATAAAAAGAATATATGAGCGTGGAATAACTTTTTGGAGAAATGCTGATGAGGTGGGTGATTACTCGCTAGATAATAGCGCACCATTATAAGGAGCTTATATGGGTAGAAATAGAAACTTTTGGGAAAGTAGAAAAAGAAATAATCAAACCTTTATCATGTATTATGAGCGTCTATTATCTATAGCTATATCGCGGTTTAAGTGGAACAATTTACCACCTAGCGTAGATAGTAGATTTTTAGAGCTAGTATTGTGTTGTAAAGGTTATGCATGTTTTTTCAGAGATGACGTTATGGGGTATTTAGCATTGGAATCTACGATAGGTGGTGAGTTAACCGTCTATAGAATACCAAAGTATAGAATGGCATATGCCACAAACGGTTATCAGATGAATTTAACAAATGAAGATAGTGTTTTAATATTTAACAATTTAATTCACACCCCTAGTATGCTTGATATAGAACTGTATGCTTTAAAACTATATGAAATAGATAGGACAATTGATATTAATATAAAAGCACAGAAAACTCCTATCTTAATCACATGCGCAGAAAATCAGTTACTTACACTTAAAAACTTATATCAACAGTATGATGGAAATGAGCCTGTTATATTTAAAGATAAATATATTGACACAAAAAATCTAAGCGTGTTAAAAACTGATGCTCCATATGTGAGTGACAAACTTACAGAACTTAAGACGCAAACATGGAATGAGTGTCTTACAGCATTAGGTATATCTAACGTAAGTTACCAGAAAAAGGAAAGGTTGATATCCGATGAAGTTTCAAGGTCAATGGGAGGAACCATGGCAAACAGGTTCAGCGTTTTAGAAGCGAGAAAACAAGCTTGCGATCAGATAAACAGAATGTTTCCTGAATTAAACATAAGCGTTGAATTTAATGAAGACCTTAATATAGTTGATGATAAAGAAATTTTGGGGGGAAGGGGTGAGGAAGAATGAGTGTATATACGGCTCAGTTAAAAACAATATGCGAGTCATTTGCAGGACTTACTTCCCCGGCTGGATATGATGAAATTGATAGCGTTATTAATCTGGCTAGGCCTAAAATTTTTAGATTCAATTACCCTATATTTGATAGTGACTATAAACCTGTGCTTGAAACAAAAATAATAAAACATTATTTTACAAGAGAAATATGTTGGGATACGGTTGGCCGCTGGTTACTTGAACTAGATTCTAGGTTTAATGTAATCATGCCGTATTATAATAAATTGTATGAGTCAGAGTTAATCAAATTTAATCCCATGTTTGATACTGATTTATACAGGACTTATAACAGGAAAAGGGATGAAAAAAGGGATATTAATGAAAACAGGAATGGGGAATCTAACACTAATACCACAAGCAATTCAGAAAGCTATAATTTATTCAATAATACACCACAAGGCGGGCTGGATGGAATTGACAGCATGAAATACTTGACAACAGCCACAAAAGACACGGCTAATAATTCTTCTAACGCAACAAGTAATTATACTGGAACTGTGTTAAACAATCAAACGCTTAATAACTTAGAGGATTATATAGAGCATGTGTCAGGAAAAAACGGGACAGAGAATTATTCAGATATGCTGAATAAATTTAGAAGCACGTTTTTGAATATAGATGCGGATATTATTGGAGAATTAAGCGATCTCTTTTTCGGTATTTATTAATCAGAAAGGAGGTTAAAATGTTAAAACCTTATTATGGTTGTTGCAGATTCACAAGAATTCTTCCCGTAACTTATACTGATTCAATTTCTCCATACGATCAGATGTGTAAAATACAGGATAAAATCAACGAAGTGATAGAAGCGTTGAATAATATCAATGTTGATTTTGAGAACTATGTGAATCAAAAAATAAATGAATTAAAAACGTATGTTGATAGTGAAAACCAAAAACAAACCATTTTGTTGGAAAATGAGATCAATGAAGTTGATGGAAAACTATCGACATTCATAGAAACAACCTATGCGGAATTTGTTACTGAAACAGGGCAAAAATTCACTGAAGTATATGAAGAAATCTCAAAAAGAATTTTTGAAGTATATACTTATATTGATAACGCTGATAACAGTATCAAACAACTTATAGCCGTAGAAATAGAAAAGCTTAAAAAATATGTGGATGAAAGCATTCTAGGAAAAATACTTATTTTTAATCCGACTACAGGTTATAAAGAAAGCATTGATAAAGTTGTAAATGATATCTATGATACATTGAGATATTGGGGAGTTACAGCTTTAGAATTTGATGACTACGGTATAACATGCACATCATTTGATAACATGGACTTAAGTGCAATTAAATTTGATGTGTATGGTAGGGAATGGTTTGGGAAATATTATCCACACTATATTTTCGACTTTGAAAATGGGAGTTATGATCGAATACAGGATGTGCTGTATAGATTCGTTCAGACTACCAGACCACTATCAATAGATGCTAGTGCTTTTGATGGAAAAGACAAAGACGCTACTACACTAGATGGGTATGCTTATACTGCATATACATTTGATAGTACAGCATCTCAAATTATTTCATAAAGAAAGGAAAAATGAGTGCTACAAATAAGACAGCTAATTATGAATTACCGGAATTCGTTGGAACTGATAAGCCTAGTTGGCTAACAGATTTTAATGGAGCAATGACTAAAATCGATACCGCTTTGCACGAACTAAGTCAGGGACAGGCAAGCGGCGTTACTAAGCAGTATGTTGATGAACAGATTGCTACAGTTACAACGGCTTTAAATAATCTACAGAAAGATGTGGACGCTATTACAGCTAAACTTAAAAATTACCTTACTGTTGGTACTGCTAAGGATGGCATCACGGCTACACAGTACGACACACTTAAAGTAAATGAATAAAGAAAGAGAGGTTTAATAATGGGAGCTACAAACCATACGGCTAATTATGATCTTCCACAGTGGATAGGAACAGATAAGCCTACTTTTTTAGGAGACTTGAATGACGCTTTTCTTAAAATAGACACTGGAATGAAGACAAATCAGAGCGAAATTAGTGGCGCCGCCAGTGACGCTGGAAATGCGCTTGCAAAAGCAACTAGCGCTGAACAGGCGGTAAACACGTTAACCCCGCTTGTAAATACGGCTAGTGAGAATGCAAGTCAGGCTTTAACTACGGCTAACAATGCCGCTAGTACAGCTAATACGGCTAATACAAATGCTAATGCGGCTAAAACAATAACAGACCAAATAAGCGTGGGGGGAGGGTGGACAACATTTACAAATTGCACTTTAAATGAAAAAACTTTTACTCCTAATTCTGCTATATCCGGACTGGGACATAATCTTGATCCTGCCCTTAAAGTTAGCTATAACAGCACTCTACAATTAATGGCATTTGTTGGATCTTTGAGTGTAAGTGAAAATGGTGATAGTTGGATATTACTATGCACATTACCATCTGGAATACCTAAACCTAGTGCTGAGAGAGGACTAGTAAATTTTGGGTGGTATGTAGCCGGTTATAATAATTTATTTCAAGTTAGGTATGCCTATATAGCTGGAAATGGAAAAATTTACTTAAATGGTACATTATCACCTGGTACATTTTGGATTCAGTCAACATATGTGACAAAGGGATGGTTTAACTAAATATAAATAAGATGGTGGTATGTAGGATGGCTGAGTTACTCTATCCTGCATACCATCATTTATTTGAGGTTTAAACGATTTTATGAAT
>ERZ791667.692-NODE-692-length-16014-cov-2.3415_pt1 | contig 16014 bp, 9 predicted proteins | sample MGYA00509959_ERZ791667 | MGnify/ENA primary metagenome ERZ791667 (study PRJEB30046, sample SAMN00715196) | human gut metagenome | study: EMG produced TPA metagenomics assembly of the A metagenome-wide association study of gut microbiota in type 2... | reverse complement strand
TTTAAAACTAATTAAGTATTTAGTGTATTTTATCTCATCATACGAAAAAGTAACATCTTCTTCCACCAGTTTGGGACGCTTTGCTCCTTCCGGTTTCACTTTTCTCTCAATAGTTACAGTAAAGTTATCTTCGTTAGCCTCCTTCAACACACCTTCCAGCTTCTTGCCGGTCTTAGTCAGCACTTCAACGTCCTTACCAATGTGTATCAGGTATTGTTGTAACACCTTAAAAGGTTGTCCGATACCAGCCGAGCCTACTTCCAACTCATAGTCTTCCTCCTCACGGTCTAGCTTAGACTCAATGTAGCGGCTGAGTTCCACACAATCATCAATCCATACCCCTTCGGCATGGTCAATTTCTACCACAATTTTGTCATCCGGGTTCACTGTGACGTCTACTTTACCTTCCAACCATTCATCAACAATCCGGGTTACTACATTCTTATCTATCATTTATTAGTTATTAAGAACAAAAAAAGGGCTTAATCAAGCCCCACCATTCATCCATTTCGCTGCAAAGATACAAATTATCTATCAGTGCCACAAAATATTCTATTAAAAAATTGTAGTTTTGCAGAAACTTATAACACTATGGGTAAAAACAGTTTAAATACCAACAAACAATTCATGATAGGCAATGGCATACTTGCCTTCGGAGTCTTGGCTGTAGTCATTATCTTCCTTTATATGTCTTTCCGTTTCAAGCGGGATGCAAATAAGGTCGTCACTTACGAAGGCGTGTACAACATCGAGGTAAGTAAAGACTTTGCCGGTGACAGCATTGCAATATATGTAAATGACAGCCTACTGATGGACCGCACCATGCCCGATGCCAGCCTAAAACTGGAAATCAATCGGTTTGCAGAAGGAAATGTCCTAATGGTGGTGGACAACAAAACGGATAAAACCACCCCTTTCAATCTTAATCCAAAGGGAAGCAAAGTGATTGTCAAAAAGGATGGAGACGTGATTTATATACTTGAAAAAGAAGCGGATACAGCCTCGGGATAAACAGGGCCCACAACAAATTCCGACAAAACAACAAACACACCGAGCATCCTAAATCTTCCCCAATAAAATTGGAACTGTCTCTCCAACAGATGAGACTGTTCCAAAGGACATATTGTACTATTTTTTGCTCTATCATTCTTCATGCGGTTCAGAATGACAAAATGCCAGAACAATTGAGTCTTTTAGACAGCCATAACTCACGGAAATCATACCGTTAATTATGACTTTTAGACTGTTCAAAACCATGGCCACTAAAAAGAGACTGAAAATATATGCTCAAAAATCGTTTCCCCATTACCATGAGGAAACTTAACACAAAGCATAATCGCTATCAAAATAGTAAATATAATAATAATGATAGCCATACCCCATCGTACCAATCCGTTTGGTATTGTACCAAGTATCTCTCTGACTTTTTCAGATCGAAATTCTATTTTATCACGAGCTGCATTATTCATATCAATTGCCCAATTCAAGTTGATTTTTAACTAAATGGAAATATATACTTTGTTTCTCAATAAGTTCAGAATGCGTCCCTTTTTCAACAATTTTTCCATTATCTATAACCACTATCTGATCTGCATTTTTTACAGTAGATAGACGGTGTGCAACTACAACAACAGTACGTCCTTTATAGTATTCATTTAGATTCTCTACAATAACACGCTCGTTCTTGGCATCTAAAGCATTCGTTGCTTCATCAAGAAAAATGTAATCTGGATTTTTATACACAGCCCGTGCTATCAGAATACGCTGCTTTTGTCCTTGGCTTAGTCCCACACCATCACGTCCAATCTTCGTGTTATACTTCAGCGGAAGCGACATCACATAATCATGGATATTGGCAATGCCAGCTGCTTGCTCCAATCTTTCCACATTAACTTCTCCATCATCAATAGCAATATTACGAGCTATAGACTCAGAAAAGATGACACCATCTTGCATTACTACGCCACAATGACGACGCCACCATTTTAAATTGTAGTTGTCAATATTCTCCCCAGCAATAGTTAGCTCTCCCGACAAAACAGGATAGTAACCTAACATTAGTTTAATGAGCGTAGTCTTCCCACTCCCACTAGCCCCCACTATCGCCGTTATTTTCCCTTTTGGAATAAAAAATGTAATACCATCTAAAGTTTTTCCTAGAGCATGCGGATCATATTTAAAATCAACATCTTTCATCCATATCCCGAGTTCCGAACTAGAAAATTCCTGTCGTTGAATATTGCAACTTTCTTCATTTTCTGATTGGTGAATCTCATTGATACGTTCTAATGATATTTTTACATCTTGAAACGAATATATAAAAGACATTAGCTGTTCTACAGGGGCATTAAGCTGTCCAACGATATATTGAATTGCTAGCATTGCACCAAGAGTAATATGCCCATTGATGACTGCTGTTGCCGCAAAGACTGTTATCAATATATTCTTAATTTCATTGATAAAAATGCTGCCAGCTTCTTGTGTTTGTTGTAGTTTCAGAGAGTCCATCTGAACTTTAAACAGATCAGCTTGTACATCTTCCCATTCCCAACGACGACGTTGTTCGCAATCTTGCAATTTTATTTCTTGCATAGAAGTGATGAACTGATAGGTCTTATTTTGATTGATTGCTTGTTGCTCAAATAACGCATAGTCTAATATTTTACGCTGAGAAAGGAAACGAGCTATCCAAAATCCATACACAATGCTACCTATTAAAAAAATTGCAAATATAAATTCGTCATAAACAAATAGTACAACACCAAAAACAATAAATGACAACATAGTAAACATTACACTCAGTACCTGATTGGTAAGAAATGCTTGAACACGGGAGTGATCGCCTATGCGTTGAAGTAAATCTCCCATCAACTTTGTATCAAAATACGACATTGGCAACCTTAACAATTTAATAAAAAAATCTGAGACAAGAGAAATATTGATACGCATAGATATATGAAGCAATAACCATCGGCGAATAAAGTCTGTAGCAGTTCTCCCTATCACAATCATAAGTTCCCCAAGGAGAATTAACCAAATTAACTCTACATCATGGTATTTAATTCCCAAATCAACAATACCTTGGGTAAGAAAAGGCATAATCAATTGCAATAGACAACCAAGCAAAAGGCCCAAAAATACTTGAATAAAATAGTGCTTATATAGCAAAATATAATCCCATAAAAAAGTCATAGAACATCTATTTTTATCCTTTTCGGGCTGTTTTTTCCAAAAAAGTTCAGTGGGTTCGAACAACATAGCAATGCCTTTTTCTTCATTGCCATGTTGGATGGAAATCCAGTGTTTCTTAAATTCATCGAGAGAAAGCCGATATTTCCCTTTACTCGGATCTGCTATCCAAAATTTGGTTCCTCTTTTATTTGTTTTATAAAGTACAACAAAATGATTCTGATTCCAATGTAGAATACACGGAGATACATTTTCAAGCAACACTTCAATGCCAGCTTTAATAGGATAAGTATTTAAACCAAATGATTTAGCCGCATCTCCAATCCCTTTTAAAGAAACCCCATCAGTGTTCACAAAGCACTTTGTTGCTATTTGTTCTATAGTATAAAATTTGCCATAATGCGAACATATCATTGCTAAAGAAGCAACTCCGCATTGCATGGCATCTTTCTGCTTATAAAATTTAATACTATGTTTAAACATCTTATTGACAATCAAGTTACAACACGCTTGATTTGGAAGAACCGCCATACTGCAAGTTGTTGCCATGCTTGAGTTTCTTTCCGAAGTCGACGGTATAACTTGCCGAAAGAGTGACATAGCGGCCATCCCACGGGCGCGACACATAGCGATAGTCGTGAATATGCTCCCCGTCCAACCAGCTCTTCACCCAACCGTCCTTGCACGGGATTGAGTTGACCGTGAGCGAAGCAAAGAAATTGCCGTTGGTGTATTGCACCTTGGCAGACAGATTGTACGAACTGAATTGGCTCATCTTTGAGCTTCCCCTCATATAGCCTTTGCCCGAAGAGTAGCCATAGGTCAAGGAAGTAGAGAAATATTTGTTCATCCGATAGGTAACGGCGGGATATAGCCCCCAATAACCGTTGTTGACATGATACAGTCCCGTGTGCCATTCGTGCGTATATGCCAATTTGGAAGAGATGTGCAATTTCCCGGAGAACAATGACAAGGATGGGGAAAGCGACAGATAGAGCGGATTGAAGTCGCCGCTGTTAATCATTTCCTTCACGATGAGGTTGCCGACGGGATGCCAGTAGGGTACGATGTCATTGACAATGTTGTCCCATGAAGCGGATGCATTGAGCGAAAATTCGTTGCACGGCATCCATGTATAGGACAAGAGAGCCGAGCATTGTTGCATGGTCTTCAGGTCGGGGCTACCTTGCGAGCCTTCCAATTCCGTGTCTTGCCTCACCACCGAATTATAGTACGACGGCTTGATTTGGCTCTGGTTGATGCTCGCTTCCACAAAGAAGGAGTGGTGGCTTCCGATGCGACCATTGAGCGTAAGTCGCCCATTGATGTAGGGCGTAATTTCCCAGGAGTCGTCATTCACCTTGAAAGCCTCCACGGGAACGTTCAGCATGAGGGTGCCGCTCCATGTCTGCGAGAAGGTGTGGTCATAGCGTGCGAGCAACGAATAATAAGCATTGTTCAACTTTTGGAAAGTGTCGCTTGTACCTGTGTATTGGGTGCGATAGATTTCATTCATGGCAGAGAGTTGCAAGGTCAGGGAGCTATTCTTCAGCATGGAACGAGTGTAGGCCATCCAGAGTTCTGGCAGATAAACATTTTCCTTGTAGCCGTTCGGCAAAAGTACATTCTTATTATCGACTCCATAGAGTGAATTCGCCTTATTGCAGTTGTAAGAAAAGGAAAGCCCTCCATACACTATCTGTCCGTGAGGCAAACCTTTGGTTTGAAACACACCATTGATGTAAGGTGTCAGCGTGCTCGAGCTCAAATTGGAAAACGAGGAAGTCAATTCATCCTCTTTCTCCGGCTGCCGGTAGGTAAGGTAAGTCAGGGCATTATCCTTCGGTGTTTCGTTGTATCTGATTCCGCTTTGCACAATCCATAACCATTTGTCTGAATCATACCGACCGCTGACGGCACCGAGGTAACGCCGCTGGTTCTCCGTTCGTCGAGTGGAAGACTGCTTGTTTATTTCCTTTCCGTTGCCGAAGAGGTAAGTGACGTCCTGATGTTCGTCAATGTCATTCGCATTACGATAATAAGCGCTTCCCGTGGCTTGCCAAGTCATTTTATTGCGTTTGTATTTACTCGATACGAAATAATTCCCGAAGTTGTTGACGAAACCTTGTGAACCATTGGCATAAATATATCCACCATAGTTATAGTGCCACATGATGAAATTGACGACCGCCTGATAATTTTTATATTGCGCCTGTGAGGGAGACAGCAGATATTCCACATGCGCCACCTCTTTGGGTTGCAGGGATTTGGCTTCCCATTCCTGCGCCTCTTGGCCGTCAATGAAATAGTGCACCTTGCCGCCCCACGAGGTTTCCACTTTATCATTGAGGGCATCTACACGCATACCCGGAATCATGAGGTGTTGCAATAGTTCGGTGGAGTTGGAAGCGTGCCGCTTGTCTGAGTCTGTGAGCATTACTTTGATACCGTGGTCTATGGCCTGACGGTGTTGTGCCGTGATGACTACTTCCTGCATCTCCTTGTGAATCATAATGATGGAGTCTTCCAAAGTCTGTGCCGATACTTCAATGTTTATTCCGCATAAGGCAAACAAAGCTAACAATATACATATATTTCTATTCATAACTGTCTAATTATTTATTTGCTAAATATTCAAGAAAATATCTCATTTCAAATTCTGAGGTTAGATATTCTTCAATATCTACATCTATTGAATGTTTACTGCATATTTGCGGAGAAAACCCACCTACTTCTAATACTTTCTGCGTACATGGTCCCATGCATAAAGGAAGCATTTTACAATTCAAACAATTAGGATTACTATAGGTAACTAATCCCATTCTTTTGTCATACTTACTCGCTTCCCAATGGATCTCACCAGTCTGAGATAAAAAGCCTTCTTGCGTTTTTTCATTTAATGTCCTCCCATTGCATTTATGGATACTTCCATCATAATTTACTATATAAAAACTATTAGAATCTGATGGGCAAGCTATATTTTTTCGTCTAAACACCCCATGTGTTATAGTGAACCCTTCATTAATAAAATGAGCAAAAGTCTTCATTAATAATTCTTGTTGTTCTTCATTAATAGAAGAACGAGTTTGCCACACTCGTTCAAAATGAATTCGTACCTTTTCCTTATTAACTTCTCTCAAATCATCAAGCAGACCAGATAAATGACTTAATGTCTGATTGTCATAATTAATCCTTAGCGTTATTAAAGGATCATCTGTAAAAGAACTCATATCGACTTTTTCACACAACAATTTTATAGAAGCTAATATTTGATCGTATGTACCACCATTATCCTTTTTCCATATTCTAATTTTATCATGCCTACTTTTATCGCCATCAAGCGTAATTTGAAAATATGGGTTCAATAAGGATAATTCATTAATTATATGTTCATTCATTAATGATGCATTAGTCACAAAAAAAGAGCTAAAAGAACAATTATAATTTTCACAAATTTGTTTAGCTCCAATAGCTAAAGGGAAAGCTATTTTATCAAAATCCAACAACGGTTCACCGCCAAAGAAGCCTAAACGCACACTATTATACCTACAGAGATGTTTATGTACCCTTTCAATAACTACAGGAGACATTCTAGTTCCAACTTTGTGAGACTCATAACAATACCAGCACTTAAGATTACAATCTTGTGTAGGAAAAACCATTAAATATAATTGTTTATTCTCGAATTTTGCTCTTTTATAGTTTTCTTCAATTTGTTCCAACTCATTAAACTTATCATCAATTATGCAACCTAAGTTTACAAGCTGTTCAAATGACCTAGGATAAAATGTTTCCAATGTAGAAATTGCATTAGATGCAGAGAATAACTTTGCTATATCAGGTGATATTCCTATAAATTTATCACTAAAAGAATTGTATAATATGACAAAATTCTTTTGTTGTATTAAATAATTATATTTGCTAAATTTCATATTTTAAGATTTAAGTAGTTTAAATAAGGCACCAACTTATTTCTACAATATTGTTAAACAATACCAATGCCAAAGTCACAAAGAAATATCCTTCGTTTATCTTAATGCCATATTATTATTCTTTTTAAGAGGAGGAATACCATTAAACTTTATTTCTGTAATAAAAATCGAGTAGATTAAATTGAATAAAGATAAACTACAATCTAAAGATTCAATTTAACCTACTTAATTTGTTAACATTTAAAGATTTAATCAATAAGCACGTCTCTTACAAATCGATTATTTTCCTTTCTCTGGAGTAGTGGGCACAGTCTCTATAGGCTTGTTAGTAGTACCACCACCTCCGCTACATGTGTTGCCACAATCATCTCCGCAATTTGTGCCACAATTGTGTCCACAATTGCTACCACAAGAAACAGAATCTCCTGTGCCGCCATGGATTTCCAGCATTTCAGCCTCTTTAAGGATAATGCTGTCAAGTAAATGTAAATCTTTCATATAACAACAAATTTAAATTAATACTACCGCATCATTAATATAATATTTGTATGCGGTTTAGCTAACTTATAATTAGTTGTTTGCAATGTAGCATGTTTTTATAAGCTTTCCTAAATATCCATTAGACAATAGTGTAATTTGTTTATTTTTAAATAAAAAACCAATATATTAACACATTAATTTAATCAATAAAATGTTTTCCATCACGATTTATATACTTGAAAAAGAAGCGGATACAGCCCAATAAAGAGCCGGAATGACAAAGAAGGAGATGTGTCAACAGTTATGTTTATGATTGGAACTGTGACACATCTCCTTCATTACTAATGATACTCTTCAAGGCTGCTATATTTACCCCTAACAAGAAAAGTACCTATTCGATTTCTTGATACAATGTACTTTTAACATTGAATAATCATTTATTTATCAAATTTCTTTTCAGTACTTGTCTCTTCACTCTGTTTTTATCACTTCTGCAGTTTCAACTTACGCGAAGCCTCCAAATTCCCCGAAACAGCCTTTAACACAAGCGTCTGAGAATCGGCCGTCGCAACAAGAAACGAAGCAACACCAGCTTCAGCTTTTATTGTAGCCGGGCCGCGCACCTCGCCGCCTTGTAATACTTCCAGCCTTACTTCACGATTGTTCTCTCCAAAACAATCGGTACCATGCAAATCCTTCAAGTTGACATAAACAATCAGTAAGTCACAACACGAGGCAGGCACACCGCTTTCAAAATAAGTGATATCCATCGCCTCAACTGCACCCGGTGTGCGGACAACATGTTCGGCCACAGCTTTTCCATCCTTATATCCTATCGCTTTTAATTCACCCTGCTCCCACTTGACATTGAAGAACGTAAAGGGAGGAAAGTCGATATTCACAGCATTTCCGCCATCAGGACGCGATACATACTTTGCAGTAGACGGTTTGTTGTCAGGACGCTGACGTGCCACTACTCGCCCGTTTAACAACAGTTGCACTTCATCTACATTACCATATACTTGCAATGTATCCGAAGAATCTTCCAGCCAATGGCTGTTGATAAAAACTTCGTATGCCATAGGTCCGGCAGGTGTAAAACTTCCTTTTTTTACCTGCGTACGGAAATAAAGCAGACCGAATTTAGGCAAACGGAACACATCAGCCAAACCACTGTAACAGATATTGTCGCAACATCCCCGATTATAGTCATACATACTCCACACTGCGCCACCAATCGTCCAAGGATAATAAGCACGATAACGGTTATGACTCCACTGGGCATTCCAAGCGTTTTGCGTCATTGCATGGTCACCGTCTCCACGAGTCACCCGAGTCGTGCTATAATGTCCACCAAATTCATAATCATAATATTCACGGATAAAGCCCGGTTTTCGGGTTGTATTGGGACGATTATATCCTTCCTCCCAATCATTATAGCATACATCGAAACCATCATATCCATAAGTATCGCCCGATGTATAACATTGGTCACCGGGAAATTCCTCATGAGCAGTCTGCACCGCTTGATTTTTCCAATTTTTGGGAGGCCATGATTCATTAAGGGTTGTTTCCCACATAATGATAGAGGGATGGTTACGGTCACGGCGTATCAAATCACGAATATCCTTGTATGTATGATTAATGAACCCCTGTGCCTTATTGAAGAATTGCCATCCGGGAATCGGTTCAATAACCAGCAAACCCAACTCATCACAAGCCTCCAGCACAGATGGGTCTTGCGGATAATGCCCCAAACGCACCGTATTAAAACCATTGTTACGTATCTGATACATATCGCGGTATTGCGCTTGGTCGGAAATGGCATTCCCCACATAAGGATACTCTTGATGCCGGTTGCTTCCTTCCAGTATCAGAGGCTTGCCATTAATGACAAACCCTTTCTCGCGCGTCATTTCAATACGGCGTATTCCGATACGCGTATTCTCACAATCGGTAATTTCCCGACCGTCCATCACCTCGGTACGCAATACATAGAGAGCAGGCGAGTCGGGATACCATAATTTAGGATTGTTCACTGCAAACTGCTGCGTATGATGCAGCGTAGTGCCGGCAGCCAAGACAAGCGGACTTTCCACCGAAGCCACTTTCTTGCCACATCCTCCTTTCTTCTTGCTCCATTCATAAAGAGTATGTCGTATAGTCAGATGTTTTTGTATTCCGGTTTTATTACTTACCTGTGTTTTCACCTTTACCTCAGCTTCCTGCTCCGATACCCGGGGATAAGTGACAAAGACTCCTCCTCCGGCCACTTCGTCCGCCATAATAGGATGAGTAATATGCACAGGCTGTTTTACGATGAGATTCACATCGTGATACAATCCTCCGTAGTAACAGAAATCAAGCGTCTCCAAAGGTTTACCGGGAGGTATGAGCGGATTGTTCCGATTATCCAAACGTACCAATATTTCATTGGCGCGGTCGGCATGAAGCATTCCGGTAACATCCGCCACAAACGGAGTATAACCACCGGAATGCTGTGTCAAGTGTTGTCCGTTCACCCATACGTCTGCCAGATGCATCGCTCCTTCAAATTCCAGCCAAAGTTGCTTATCTATTTCTTTTCTACTGATATTTAACTGCTTACGATAATAGCATATCCCTTGCCACTGATGAAGTACAACAAGCGGTTCCACAAAAGGAGTATGTGGCAAATTGACCTGCTCCCATTTTCCCATCGAAAGCTGATTGAGTTCCAGTTCCAAAGTGTCCGGATGTACTGCCAAAGCCTGATTTTGTGCCTCTACATGTTGGATATTGAATTGTGAACTCCAATCAGAACCTTGATTCTTTATTTCAGTCAATTGTTGTTCCTTCTTCAAACGTTGGAACTCCCAATCAGCATTGATTTTTATGCTTTGTGCGCCAAGCGGTAAAGCAAACAATAAAACGAATGCGAAAGATGCAATATTCTTTTTGTTCATATATATTTATATTAAGATGCCTTCCCAAAAATTAAAGCAATATTCAATTGAACAAAGTTAAATAGTTTTCCGCTTATTAGATGTAGATTCATTAAAAAAATGGTAAGTGGAGATTTACTAGTGAATAGTCTTTCAATAAACAAAACAGATTGATTTATAAACAGAGAGAGCATAGTGCCCTATCAAACACTACACTCTCACATTCTATCATTTAGCCAAGCAAGTTTTTTCAAACAAGATATTTCCCTGTTTATCAACTACTTGTAATTTTAAGCCATCCTTAGCAATCTTACCTTTTAAAGCTGTTACACTCTCATTTACCAAAACTGGAAAATGAACTTTTTCCGATGGTTCATAATAATAATACCCCGGCTTGTTAATATGATAATGCCCTGATATCATTACATCTATTTTACCTCTATTCAAAATAGGTATAAACTTCTCTAATACTTCAGTTGGACCATGCCATATATCACCCTGCCAATCTACCGGAGGCATATGACCGATTACAATTTTATAAGGAGCTTGTTTAAAGTCATCAGATTCTATAACTTGTTCCAACCATTTAGCTTGTTCTGTCCGATAATTATCATAATCAGTTATCCCACTATATTCAATATCAGAGTCCGGTTTATCTTCACCTGTATCAAGAAAGATAAAAAAAGCAGGCCCCTGACGCAGAGTAAAATATAAATGCGGTTCTTTTACTGAAAAATAATTTTGGAAAGAAGTTGCAAAAACCCCTCTCGTTTCATGGTTACCACGAGCATAATACATTGGCTTTTCTTGAGCAAATAATTCTATTGACTTATTCATAAAGCTATCAAATACTTGTTCTTCACTCTTGGATTGAGAAACCATATCCCCATTATAAATAACCATATCACTCTCTGTATAATTTGCAGCATTCAATAATTCAGAAATATCATTTGTCCGACCATGAATATCATTTAGAACAGTAAAAGATATCTCTTTCTTATTACGGTTATTCGTAGTAAAGCATAACGGTTTCTTACTCCAAACATCTGTTGCAGCTATTCTTCCATAGATAACTTCTACTCCTTGGTGATCTAATATTTCCTGAGAATAAACCCTATAACGATAAGTTGTGCCAGGCTTTAAGTCTGAGATTTTTACGCTATGAATCAGACTTGTATTTTTCACTCCATTCTTAGAATCAAAATACCTACTTCTCTCCTTTTGATAAAAATTAGATCCATCATCTGGAGCCAGTTCTACCCAACCTATTGAAGGTTTATTAGACACCCAAACAATCGTAGTTTCCGTTTCTTTCAGATTCTGCAAATACGGACCATATTTAATCTCTACACGTTCTTGAGCAAATACTACCACCGCTCCAAAGCATATCAAAAGAATGCTTATCAAAAAGCGCTTGATTTTTTCCATTTCATTCATATTTAATATCTAAATCTTCATCTCGGTTTTAATAGCCTTCATTCTGTTTTAGGTTGGGATTCCGATCTAATTCCGTTTGTGTAAAAGGTAAGTATCGGTTATATGGCTCATACTTAAGTTGTTCCAATTTACGGAACTTCTCATTCTCCGCTGTCGGTAATTCTACTACTGCCCTACGAGTAGGATCTGTTTCTTTCATATCCACTGTACCTGAAATACGATACAATGTCTGATTCATAATTGTTTCGGCCAAAGGCTTTCCTGTTGTATCCTTCCAGCGAAGCAAGTCTGCCCTACGTAAACCTTCTCCTGCCAACTCGATACAACGCTCCCTACGTACCAACTCCCGCAATTTATCTTGAGTATTATACTTGTTTCGATCCACTACGATATGCCCTCTCGTTGTTCTCAATTCATCTAATATATCAAAAACTTCTTCTGTATTCTCATTCTTTTCTACATTAATTTCCGCTATGGTCAACAAAACCTCGGCATAACGAAATAAAATAGGGCAAATAGCAGCATTACTTAATGAAGGAGAAAACTGAGTTGTTGGAAGAATATATTTGGCCCAAAGTAATCCTGTATGTGAAGCATTAGTAGCCGCATCCATAAAATCAGCATTTGCACTTTCACCTATTTTTTTATCTAATGTATTAAAAATGCGCTTCACCCCTGCAGGCGATGTAAAATCCATACCCGGATAAATCACGGTCTTATACAAACGTGGATCACGGTTATAAAATGGATGAACAGGATCATACCCCGAACCTTCTTCATCAATAGTTTGTCCATTGTTCATTTCATACATATCTACAAAGTTCTGGGTAGGCACCCAAGAGGCCCATCCTCCATCTTGATTATTAAACATACGCACTGCATTATCGAAAGCATAAGTATCCTTTACATGTTGCATTGCACATATAATTTCATCAGAATCAACACCAGCTTCGCTGAACATTGTCAAGAAATCAGGGTCCAACTTATATAAATCTAAGTTCTGTATATCACGAGCAGCCTCCATAGCCTGATCTAGATCTCCCCAATACAAAGAAGCCCGCATTTTAATAGCTAAAGCAGTACCTTTAGCTATCCGACCTCGTTCTTCTGGCCTTTTATTCAAATCGGCTATGGCCACATCAAGTTCATCATAGACAAACTTCTTAACATCATCTTCCGAACTTCTAGGTAACTGTGCGTCTTCCGCAAGTTCAGGAAGACCAGTTATTAATGGAATACCTCCATACCAAAAATTCATCTGAAAATAACGCCAGGCTCTAATCGTACGAACCTGCGCTACCAAATCTTTCTTTTTAGCTTCATCTGCAAAAAGCACTTGTCCTGCATTCTCCAAAACGAGATTACAACGGCGAATGGTTGTATAGCTATAATATCCTACAGTAGAAGTCGATGATGAAGAGCCGTTTGACACATTCTTATAAGAACTAGACCCAGTAAAACTATAGGATATGTCCGACATACAATCAGCAAAAAAAATGTCACTGGAACCTGTTGCCGGATTATTCCAATTTTCGTAGCAAGCCGTAACTGCATTTATTACATCAGCTTCTGTTTTCCAAAATGTTGCCGGAGATAATTGATCATTGGGAATCGTATCAAAGAAATCATTACATGCAGATAATCCTCCACATAAACAAACAGATACAATCAAATACTTTATCGTTTTCATAATATAATTCATTTTTAGATTAGAAAGTCAAATTAACACCCACTGAATGAGTTGCAATCTGTGGATAATGAGAGCCTCTTCCTGATGGAGCTTCAGGATCAACATCAACAGGGAGACTGTCAAAACAAAACAGGTTTTCACCTGAATAGTATACTTTTGCATTAGAAATGCCTAACCCTTTTAACCAATTTTTAGGAAGTGTATATCCAAACTGCACATTCTTTATACGTAAATAATTAGCAGACTGCATCCAAAAGCTGGAATAATTAGAAGGGTCACTAGCAGATTTTCCACCTAATGCCACACGTGGGAAGGAACCATCAGGGTTTTCCGGTGACCAAGCATCTAACCATATAGTAGAAGGATGAGAATCATCACCATAAAATTCGCCAAACACTTCGCTAGTAAAGTAACGTTCTACTCCAGTAGCCCCTTGTAATAATACAGACAAATCGAAATTCTTCCAAGAAGTATTCAAATTCAATCCAAATGTAACCTTAGGCTGTTCTGCTCCTCCAACACGACGGTCATCTGCCGTTAGTTTTCCATTACCATCTGTATCTTTATAGCGAATATCTCCAGCTTTAAAAGCCTTTCCAAAGGGATTCCCATAAGTTTTTGTAAACTGATCAGCTTCTTCCTGACTTTGAAAAATACCGTCTGCCACATATCCATAAAAAGAATTATACGCTTCTCCTACCCGATTGATATAGTAGCTTGAAATCTTATCTCCTCCAACTCCCAGATCTAAAACTTCATTATGATTAAATGCTACATTTCCAGATGCATTAAAACGCCAATCTCCCCATTGTTTATGAAACGATGCTGTAACTTCAACTCCTCGATTTTCCATTTTCCCTACGTTATCTTTATAAGCCCCTAATCCAAAGGTAGCAGGAACAAGTACATCCATTATAATACCATCAGTCACACGGCTATAATATTCAATCGAGAAATCCAAACAGGAAAATATACTAGTTTCAACAGCAATTCCCCAGTTAGTTGTAGTCTCCCAAGAAATAGACTCAATCTTTTGACTCGTTTGAGTTACTCCTGTATTGGTTATGCCATCAAATGGATACTTAGATCCTATACTATAAGTCACCATCCAAGGATAAAAGTCATCCAAAGCATCTTGATTTCCTAACTTTCCCCAAGAGCCACGTATTTTTAACGACTGCAACCAATCTTGTGTGCCTTCCATAAAAGACTCTTCTGAAATCCTCCAAGCAGCAGAAACTGATGGGAAATATCCCCAACGGTTACTTTTGCTAAAACGAGAAGAGGCATCCGCACGGAAATTAGCTTCGAACAAATATTTTCCAGCATAATCATAATTTATCCTGCCAAAATAAGACATCATAGCCAACTCCCGAGTAAATCCAGAATTTTTCTGAGTAGCAACAGCACCTGCATCAATATCCGTCAAGTCGTTAGTAGGAAAACTTTCACGAGAAGCCCTTACCTCATCTTTGTTATATTTCTCTATATGATATCCTAATAACCCTTTTATGCTATGCTTTCCAAATGTATGATCATAATTAGCCAATAAATCGAAGTTATAACGATTCCATTGATAAATTCGTTTATCAACAGAGTTAGGTCCATGATATTTATTAGCATTATACTGAATGTCTTTCACATAATCTTTATAATCCTGAATATTAGAAACATAAGAGCCTTGTGCTGTCAATTTTAAATCTGGAAGAATATCATAATCCAAAGCCAAAGTTCCTGTGAAATTCTGATTCTTACGAGTAACAACCTGATCTAAATCTAACCACGCAATTGGATTACCATCTCCAATAGTTCCATATGTTCCATCTGCATTTTTATACGGAATCCAAGGAGCAATACGATTAGACTGACGAATTATCTGATCTGACCCCCCTCCTACATAAGAGTTGGTTGGATCATCATAGTCATTATGTATATATGCCATATTCGCTTTCAGGTCCAACTTATCGCTCATTTTCACATCCAAATTCATACGGAAATTAAACTGTTCCCTGTTACTATTAACCATAATACCATTCTGATGCTGATACCCAATAGAAGTCATGTATTTTACATTGTCAGCTCCGCCAGAAAGATTTACATTATGCTTATGCATAAATCCATTTCCTTGAAAAGCCAAATCCTGCCAATCCGTATCAGGATGTCCATAAGGATCTGTCCCATTACGAAACAATTGAATATCTTCCTCTGTAAATCGCGGAGATTTTCCATCCGATTCTAAGGCTTTATTATATAAGGTAGCTGCATCTGCCGAACTTACCCGATCAATCATACCTGTAGCCTTTTGCCAACCAAAACTTCCACTATAAGCAATTGTCGGCTTTCCACTTTTACCTCTTTTTGT
>ERZ791667.689-NODE-689-length-16156-cov-2.70213_pt1 | contig 16156 bp, 18 predicted proteins | sample MGYA00509959_ERZ791667 | MGnify/ENA primary metagenome ERZ791667 (study PRJEB30046, sample SAMN00715196) | human gut metagenome | study: EMG produced TPA metagenomics assembly of the A metagenome-wide association study of gut microbiota in type 2... | reverse complement strand
AAAATGTGATTCAACAACAAGCCCGCCTAAGCTGATCGTAGTCGCCGTGCCGCTGCCCGCAATTTTCAGTCCTGTCGCTTCAGCGTTACTACCGCTGCCGCCATTACTACCGTTACCACCAATGCCGCCTGTAAGGCCAACAGCTCCCACAGTGCCAGCAGTACCGCCAGCACCAGCCAGGCCATCACCGCCAGCACCGCCTATAGTACCATTAGCGCCGGGAGTACTAGGAGTTGTGCCCGAAGTAGTACTGTCAGCTCCATCATTGCCTTGCGCGCCATTACCTGCTTTAGCAGGAACAGTTGTTATTGCTGCCGCAGTACCGCCAGCGCCGCCGTAACCGCCGTGACCGCCGTCACTGCCTGTAGCAGTCACAGTCAACACGCCGCCGGTGACAGTATTATTGCTGCCTGTAATGTCAACACCGGTAGCTATGGCAAGTCCGCCGTTGCCGCCATTAGCACCGGCGCCGCCATTTAAGTTTTTATCACTTGCCCCATCGACACCCGCTTTACCTTCATGGGTATATTTGCCGGAAGTGATTTCCTGGGAATAAGTATTGCCGCCAATGGCTTTAATTGCAATATCACCAAAGGTAATATTGGCGTTTAAGATATTAGTAGAATAAATACCTACAGCAGAACCGATACCGCCATTTTTGCCTGCGGTACTTTCTTCAACTGGCAATCCAGCCGCAGCGCCTTTGCCGTCAGCACCGATAATACCTTCTACAGTCATACTTTTAAGAGTTATAGTTTTACCGCCCATATCGTCCTTGGCACGAAAGGCCAGATCAGCAAAATTCTCATGGTATTGGGCGGCGTACATATCTTCACCGGTTTTTTGCTCTCTCGCAATCGCAATAGCACGATCACTATCAGCTGTATAGCTGGAATATTGTCTCGGATGATCCTGGCTGCCGCCATCGGCTGCCCACACCTGTCCTGGCACAGCCACCCACGCCGTCCCCATTACAGCCAGCGTTACTGCTGCTGCCAGCTGTTTTTTATTACTTGTTTTTAAATACACTAAAATCAACTCCTCAAAATTTGTTGAACAATATATTTCTTCGGCTGACGCCGCAGGAACCAAAGCTTTTACCTGACTTCAAGAGGCTGTTTTAAAATAAATATTTTAAAACAAAAACCGTATTTAACTTGTTTTAGATTGTATTTTTTAACTATTTTATATAATTCTTTAGTTATTTTATCACAGATGTCCCCCCCGACAAGACACGAGAAGGTTATTTTTAAATTTTTTTCTGCGCCGCGTTATTACGCTCCGCGGCACTTGCGCTGCGGCGCAAGTGCGTGTGCGTACTTCACCCGCAGCCAGGCGAAAACATCGAAAAAAAATAGCCTGCCAAAGCAGACTATTTTTTGATCATTATGGACACTTCAAATTCCAGCACCTGCTGCAAACGTGTCAGTACGGCTACAGTGGTGCTGACCTCGCCGCGTTCGATACAGCCATAGTGCTTGGCCGATAAACCTACTGCTTCAGCGATCTGTTCCTGGGTCAGCTTTTTATTTAGCCGCGCTGTTTTCAGCTGCCGGCCTATATATTTTTGCATGCTATCCCTCCCGCCATTATTTTAAGCAGTAAAGGCATAAAATTAACACCTGATTGTACAGGGTGTTAATTTTCGTCGAAAAAGTTTAGACTGTTTGTTGTTGCGCGCGACGTTTTACAGTATAGCCGGGTATCATAAAATTATAGAGAGAACTGATCGTTATAAAAAATTTACCTGAACAGGCAGAGAGATTGAAAGCATTGATAACCGCCGCCCAGGCTGGTGATAAAGCAGCACTGCTGCAGTTATGCACGGATTTTAAGCCGCTTTTAAAAAGCGAGGCCCGCCGTGAGATGTTTTACAGGTCGCTGGGAAAAGACGCAGAAGGTATCGCCGTTCTGGCCTTTATCGAGCTGGTTTTGCAGTATAAGGGCGCTGATTTTGAAAACTGGCCCGGACTGGCACGCTGTAAGGTGCATTTTGCTGTTTTTGACGCGATGCAGAAGCAGGGCCGAATTTGGGAAAACGAAGCCCAGACAGATACGGACAGCGAAGCCGGAATCGCCCTGCTGGAGACAGGCTGTGCAGCAGGTGAGCGTCTGGACGAGCTGGCACGTTTTTTACTTTCACTGGAACTGCAGGAAGCGCTGCGGCAGTTAAGTGCAGAACAGAGGAAAATACTGACGCTGCTGTTTTTAGATGACCTGAAGCCGACCGAGGTGGCAGGACGTCTTGGCTGCACTGTACGCAACGTTACTAAGCACCGGCTAAAAGCACTTGATAAAATGCGGCAGCTTTTGGCACATTAAGGATCAGGCAAATAAAAAAACAGACATTCACGAAACGTGAATGTCTGTTTTTTTATTGATACAACTGCAAATTGCTCAATTATTGCGGTAATGCTATTGATATTTCAGCCGCTACTTTTCAATAACTATTAAGTAAGATGCGCATTTTTACTTACCTATATGGTAATGCTGTTTTTATCCATTATGGTAGAATTTATCTTGATTAAAATACAAAAAGACCCTTTCAGCTGAACTGAAAGGGTCTTTTGATTTACAATCTGTAATTGGATACCGATTATCTGCGTTCGCGAATACGAGCAGCTTTACCGGTAAGGCTGCGCAGATAGTAGAGTTTTGCTCTGCGAACGATACCACGACGGGAAACTTCGATTTTCTCCAAACGTGGGCTGTGGATCGGTAATGTTCTTTCAACGCCTACGCCGTAAGAAATACGACGAACGGTGAACATTTCACGAACGCCGGCGCCGCTGCGTGCAATTACTACACCTTCGTACATCTGTACGCGTTCACGAGTACCTTCGACTACTTTTACATAAACTTTTACGGTGTCGCCTGCACGGAAGTCAGGGATGTCGGAACGAAGCTGTTCTTGTTCCAATACTTCAATAATATTCATAATTTCCTCCTCGAATCATAGACGTTCATGTGCGAACACACCACAGCGGACCGTCCGTTTTACACAAATGACATTATATCATACTGTTCAATTAGTTGCAATTATTTTTTAAGCATTTTGACAGTTATTTTTCCCACCAGGCCTCACCGGCCAGCCGGTCTAAAATAATCGCAGCCGCAGAGCGCACACACAGGTGATTATAGTCGCAGGGACCATAAACAGGTTCAAGTACATAATCAAAACTGTTCATTGTTTCCTGTTCCATACCAAAGCCGGTGCCAAAAAGCAGCAGCAGAGGTTTATCACCGCTGTGCAGCAACTTTCGTACAAAGCCATAGGTCACTGTATTAGGATAGGTGCGGGCATCGGTAGTAATCGTAACCGGCGCCTGCCCCTCTATTTCAGTAACCGCGGCAATAGCCGACTCAATGCTGGACGTATAGGTTACACGTTCCAGCGCGTTGCTGCGGTCAGGATTATAGGTTTTGCCGTAACCATGCTGCCAATAGTCAGTTATCCTTTTGATGATTTCAGACTGTACCTCCAGCGGATGGATCAAAAAATATTTTTTGACATCATAGGTGCGAGCGGTACGCGAAATATCGTGGATATCGAAGTTAGTGACGGCAGTAGCAATGACCTGCATATTTTTATTGTAAATAGGATAATGCACCAGCCCCAGATAAAGGTTAGCCATTATTATCACCTGCGAGTTCCTGTTTGATTTCGTTAAGCAGCAACACATCCTCTTTGCCAAGCTCTGCAAGCAGATCAGGCCTGTGCAGATAAGTCGCTTTAAGGGCTTCTTTACGGCGCCAGCGATTGATCAGAGCGTGATTGCCGTTACGCAGCACTTCCGGTACTTCCAGTCCTTCAAATTCCACCGGCCGGGTGTACTGAGGATATTCCAGCAGTCCCGTACTGAAAGAGTCTTCAACGGCACTGGCCATTTTTCCAAGCACGCCCGGTATAAAGCGCGCTACAGCGTCCATAACTATCAGTGCCGGCAGTTCGCCGCCGGTAAGTACATAGTCGCCAATGGAAAGTTTTTCATCGACCCAGTTGAAGATCCGTTCATCGAAGCCTTCATAATGACCGCAGACCAGAATGAGATCCTGGCCGCTGCGGGCATATTCTTCAACGATATCCTGCTTTAATGTGCGCCCGCCCGGGCACATGGCAATAACCCGCGCTGCAGGCAGCTGCTGTTTGGCCATGCGGATAGCCGCTACCATCGGCTCTGGCTTCAAACCATGCCGGCACCGCCGCCAAAGGGCGTATCGTCCACTGTACGGTGCCTGTCAGTTGCAAAATCGCGCGGATTGATGCAGCTGACTTCTACAAGTCCCGCATCGGCGGCGCGTTTGATAATGCTGTGACCGGCCGCTTGTTCAATTTGTTCAGGAAATAAGGTAATAAAGAGAAATCTCACGGTGCATCTGTCCATTCAGGTAATTCGACCACGATCTTACGGTCTGTAATATTGATTTCCTTAACGTGCTTTTTGAGGGCCGGGACGAGGATATCCTTGCCTTCCGGTACAGCAATAACGTAAACGTCGTTGCTGCCGGTGCTGAGCACGTCTTTCAATGTGCCGAGCTGTGTTCCTGCCGTATCGAATACGGGCAGTCCGAGCAGGTCGGCTACATAATATTCGCCTTCTCCAAGCTGAGGCAGATCTTCACTGTTGATTAAAACCTTTTTGCCGCGCAGCAGTTCGGCATCGTTCATTGTTTCCACACCCCTGCATTTCATCAGTACCATACGTTTATGGAACCGGGCAGAGGTGATCTGAAGCGAACGGCCGTCTTCGAGCAGCAAAGAGGAAAGCTCTAAAAATTGTTCAGGATGATCTGTCTGCGGCAGAATACGAATATCGCCCCGCACACCGTGCGGAGCGATAATAGTGCCAATAACTACTTGTTTTTCCATATCATTCGCGGAAAGCAATGATCTTGCCATCCTCAGTGAGGATCTCGGCGCCCATCAGAGCGTCGATATCAGTGCCTATGGTGATCTCGACAGTACGTTCAAGTGTACCGTGACCGATCTCCGCACCGATCTCCAAGGCTTCAGCGCGTTTAAGTTTATCTTCGGCTTCTGCTTTAGCGGCATTGATCTTGTTTCTTTCCATTTCAATCTGCTCACGCAGTGAAGGAAGTACGCTCAGGTCGCTGGCGGCCTGAGAAAGAGCTTTTTTGGCTTGGAATTCGAAGTGCTCGATATCCAGATTAATCGTTTTTATGGTGTTTTGGACATCTCCAATAATTTTCAACTTGAGATCTTCTGTTACTTTTGCTTTTATTGCAACCGGAACACGTACAAACATTTTATCCATATCGTTTACCATCCTTATACGTCTTAGACAATCTCTACGACAACTTTTACATTCTCACGGGTTGCAACAGCTTTCATGACAGTTCTGATTGCTTTAGCAATGCGGCCCTGTTTTCCAATAACTTTACCCATATCTTCAGGAGCAACATGGAGGCGAAGCACCGTTGATGTTCCGGTGGTTTCCTCCTCCACGACTACTGCAGACGGATTACTCACTAGAGACTTGGCCATGACTTCTACCAATTCTTTCATGCAAATCACGCCTCATTTCTTATTTTGCTTTAGATTCAGCATATTTTTTCATGATGCCGTCTTTGCTGAAAAGGTTTTTAACGGTATCAGTAGGTTGTGCACCTTTAGCCATCCAGGAAAGAGCTTTCTCTTCGTCGATCTTTACGGTAGCGGGTTGTACAGTGGAATCATAGAAACCGATGCTTTCGATGATGCGGCCGTCACGCGGAGAGCGGGAGTCAGCAACAACGATACGGTAAAAAGGAGCTTTTTTAGAGCCCATACGTTTTAAACGGATTTTAACTGCCATGTCTATTTCACCTCCTTAAACCAGATGTTGATTTAAATTTATTTGTTCATAAAAGGCATTTTGAAACCGCCTTTTGAAGCAAACTTAGCCATACCCTGCATCTTTTTCATCATCTTTTTGCTTTCTTCAAAGTTTTTGAGAAGCTTGTTGACATCCTGCACGCGCATACCGCAGCCTGCGGCGATACGTTTACGGCGGCTGCCGTTGATGATATCGGGATGACGGCGTTCTTTCGGGGTCATGGAACGGATGATGGCTTCAACGCGGTCGAATTCTTTTTCGTCAACGTTGGCTTCTTTCAGCTTTTGGCTGATGCCGCTCATACCGGGGATAAGCCCCAAAATAGTTTCCAGCGAGCCCATTTTTTTGACCTGCTGCATTTGTTCCAGGAACTGCTCGAGCGTGAATTCGTCTTTGCGCAGTTTCTTTTCCATTTCCAAAGCTTTGGCAAGGTCGGTAGTGGACTGGATCTTTTCGATCAGAGACAGGATATCGCCCATGCCCAGGATACGGGATGCCATACGGTCGGGATGGAAAGGTTCCAAAGCGTCAAGCTTTTCACCCATACCGACAAATTTGACCGGGCGTCCGGTAACTGCTTTTACTGACAATACAGCACCGCCTCTGGCGTCGCCGTCGAGCTTGGTAACGATAAGTCCGTCTATGCCCAGCTCGCCGTTGAAGCTTTCGGCTACAGTGACTGCGTCCTGGCCTGTCATCGCATCGACAACCAGCAATATTTCATGCGGATTGACGGCAGCTTTGATATTGCGCAGTTCGTCCATCAGTTCTTCGTTGATATGTAAGCGGCCCGCGGTATCGATGATTACCGTGTCGCAAGCCAGTGAGAATGCTTTATCCATTGCCTTGCGCGCTATCTCGACCGGAGATACCTGATCGCCAAGAGCAAAGACAGGCAGTGAGAGCTGTTCGCCCAGAACCTGTAATTGTTTGATAGCCGCAGGACGGTAAACGTCGCCCGCTACAAGCAACGGCTTTTTGCCTTTTTTCCGCAGCAGGCTGCCAAGCTTGCCGGCGGTAGTAGTTTTACCAGCGCCCTGCAGACCTACCAGCATAATGACTGTAGGCGGTTTGTCCGCTACGGTGAGCTTACTTTGTGTGCCGCCCAAAAGCTGGGTCAGTTCGTCGTTGACGATCTTGATGATCTGCTGACCGGGAGTCAGGCTTTGCTGAACTGTTTCGCCCAGCGCGCGTTCTTTGATATTGGCAACAAAATCTTTAACGACTTTAAAGTTGACGTCGGCTTCAAGCAGAGCCATCCGCACTTCGCGCAGAGGCGCTTTAAGATCGTCTTCTGTTATTTTGCCGCTGCCGCGGAACATTTTTATCGCATTTTGCAGTCTTTCAGATAAATTTTCAAAAGCCATTTTTACCTACTTTCGCCGCTCAATTCGTCTAAAATGCGGCGTACTTGTTGAAGTTCTGCCGATCCACCGCTTTGGGCAAGGTGGTCAGCCAGCAGCCGGCTCATTTCTTCCAGCAGCTTTTTATCGTGATCATTGCGGGCCAGCAGCGCCAGTTTGCTTTCATAGCGTTCCAGAGTATGCTCTACCCGTTTGATAAGGTCATGTATCGCTTGTCTTGATACTTCAAGTTCATCGGCTATCTCAGCCAGCGAAAGGTCGTCGCAGAAATACAGCTCCAGACATTTTTGCTGTTTTTCGGTGAGCAGGCAGCCGTAGGCATCGAACAAACGTCCTAACCGTACTCTTTGCTCCAAACTGTTTTCCTGCATTTCAATCACCAAAATCTTTACATATTTTATCCGACTTTGGTATTATATCGAAAATCGCAGAGGCTGGCAAGCATTTTTACTTGTCACCATCAAACAAGGCGTCGACAAATTTATCGGCTTCAAAGGGCCGGAAATCCATAATGCCTTCGCCGACACCGATCCACTTAACAGGCAAGCCAAGTTCTTCTTTGATAGCAATAACGACACCGCCTTTAGCCGTACCGTCGAGCTTGGTCAGCACAACACCGGTGACGTTGGCGGTTTCCATAAAGACTTTGGCCTGATTGATAGCGTTCTGCCCTGTCGTTGCATCCAGCACGAGAAAGGTTTCATGCGGAGCTTCTGGTATCTCGCGTTTGATGATGCGGTGTACTTTCTCCAACTCGTTCATCAGATTGGTTTTATTATGCAGCCGTCCGGCAGTGTCAATAAAAAGTACGTCGACATTGCGGGCAATAGCGGCTTTGACAGCGTCAAAAACCACGGCAGCCGGGTCAGCGCCTTCTTCGTGACGGATAACTTCGCAGCCGGCACGCTCGCCCCAAATCTGCAGCTGTTCGGCAGCGGCGGCACGGAAGGTATCGCCGGCAGCCAGCATGACTTTGTATTTGAACAGATGAAAATAGTTGGCCAGCTTGCCGATAGTAGTGGTTTTACCAACACCATTGACGCCCACGACAAGAATAACCGTAGGTTTGGCACCGATACGGGTACGCTGTCCTTCGTCCTGCAGCATTTCGGCAATATATTTTTTGAGGAACGGCATAACCTGCTCCGTCCCCTCGATTTCTTTCTTTTTAGCAGCCTGACGAACAGCATCGATAAGCTTTTCTGTGGTTTTGACACCAACATCACCGCTCAGAAGGATCATTTCCAGTTCTTCCAGAAAGTCTTCATCGACTTTAGCCGACATACCTACAAGTTCTTCGATGCGGTCAGTAAAGTTGCGGCGGGTCTTGCTGAGTCCGTCTTTCAGTCGTTCTAAAAATCCCATGTTCTCACTCCTTTTCGCTCAATTTGACAGATAGTAATTTAGAAACACCGGATTCTTCCATGGTAACGCCGTGCAGAACATGCGCGGCTTCCATAGTGCCTTTGCGGTGTGTGATAACAATAAACTGCGTGCTTTCGGCATAGGCTGCCAAGAATTTCGCAAAGCGGTCAACGTTAGCTTCGTCAAGCGCCGCATCTATTTCGTCAAGAATACAGAAGGGCGAAGGCTGATAGCTGAGCAGAGCGAACAGCAGGGCGATAACCGTCAGGGCCCGCTCGCCGCCTGATAGCAGGAAGAGGCTCTGCAGTTTTTTACCGGGAGGCTGCACTTCGATATCGATGCCGCTGCCTAAAACATCATTAGGGTCAGTAAGTTTTAAAGCAGCAGTACCGCCGCCGAATAAACGCACATAACAATCGGAAAAATATTCGTTTATTTTTCCGAAGGCCTCTTTGAAGCGTTTGGCCATACCGGAATTGATTTCGCTGATAACTGCTTCCAGATTGGCTTTGGCCTCTGAAAGATCGCTGTATTGACGCTGTAAAAATTCGTAGCGTTCGCTGACAGCTTCATATTGTTCGATTGCCGCAGGATTTACCGAGCCTAAGGTTTCAATTTCACGCTCCAGACGCAGTTCACGCCGACGTAAAGCCGCATCGCTTTCATCCAGCAGATCACCGCTGGCACGTGCTTCGTCCAGAGTAATACGGTATTCAGTCGCCAGCTGTTCCAGAGCATGGTCATAGTCGCTGTTTTGACGTACCATTTCCATCGCTGCCTGATTGCGCCTGGTTTCAGCAACAGTCAGTTCTTTTTTCAAAGAATCCAGCCTCTCGCCTGCCACTGCCTGCTTTTCAGTAATGGCAATACGTTTGGCCCCGAATTCATCTTTACCGCCGACAACGGTCTGTAATTCGGCCAGTAATGCGGTACTGCTGGCAGCCAGCTGTTCAGTGCTGGTTTTGCTGGCCGTTATCACGTCAAGCAAATGCTTTTGCTCGTCTTCATTAGCAGCGAGTTCCTGCTGCATACGCCCCATATCGGCATCAAGCTGCTGCATCCGCTCGGCCATCATCGTAGTCCGTGCGGCAGTCGATTCCAGTTCGACCCTGGCATCCTGCAGACGATTGCGGATAGATGCCAGAGCGCTGTGGTCTGCGGCCGTTTGTTTCTGCAGATCATCCAGCAGCTGTTTGCCCTGTGCGTCTTCGGCTTCCAGAGCCGTTAGCTGCGGGCGCAGGTCGGTAAGCTGCTGGCGAGCTGCCATATATTCCTGAGAAACCTGATTACGGTCATCCAGCAGAAGCTCCAGCCGTTCCGCAGCCTGACGCTGCTCTGCGCTTAAACGCTCCAGAGCTACGCCCAGCTCAGCTTTGCGGATTTCCTTCTGTTGCAGGTCCTGGCGCAGTTCCACCAGTTTGTTGTTATAAACTTTTAAGGTGCCTTCGTGTTCTTCAAGCAGCTCCTGATATCCCAACAGCTCACGGCGCAAGACACCCGCCTTTTGTTCCTGTTCGTCGATCTCTTTGCCGCGCGACAGAAAACCGGCTTCCTTCTGCTGCCTGCTGCCGCCGGTCAGCGAACCGCCGGCATTGACGACATCTCCCGCCAAAGTAACGACTCTGGTACGAAAGCTGCTTTTTTTGGCGGCTGCCAAAGCGGCATCCATATTGTCCGCTACCAGCACCCGACCCAGCAAAAATTTAAAGATCGGCGCCAGTTTTATATCATAGCCGATCAGATCGGCAGCAAATCCCCGAATACCCGGCAGTTTTGCCAGTGCCTCTTCTTCACTGCGGCGTTCATAATATTTGATAGTATCAAGCGGCAGGAAGGTCGCCCGGCCGGCCTGACGCTGTTTAAGATAGGAGATAGCCTTTTTGGCGGCTTCCGAACTGCCCATAACAAGGTTCTGCGCCGCTCCTCCTAATGCAGTTTCTATTGCAACTACATATTCAGGCTGCACTTCGATCAGTTCGGCGGCAACACCGATAACGTCACTGCGCCAGGGTTCCTGCGACTGCAGCACTGTTTTGATCCCATAGCCAAAGCCTTCATAGCTTTTCTGCATATTCTGCAGCAGGTTCAAACGGCTTTCCAGCGCTGTGATCCTGTTTTGACAGTCTTTATGCTGCGACAGAACTTTATTCAGCGCTTCGGTTTCTTCGGCAGCTTTAGCACTCACTTCCCTGCCATCGCGTTTAATAAGCTCCAAAGAGTTTTCTACATTGCTCTGCTCATCGTTCATATTACGGTAACGGGTCTGCAGTTCTTCGCCTGCGGTTTCTGCTTCGGCGATGCTCTTTTTAAGGGCATCACGCTTACGCATCCGCTGTTCCTGCTCCTGCTCCAGTCTACGGATCTCATTCCGCAGATTGACCATTGTACGCATATTATCGAAAGCAGCTGTTTTCATATCTTCCATTGCCGCTTCAGCTTCTCTGATACGTGTTTCTTTTTCTGCCTGTTCTCCGGTCAGCCTGCTTACCAAAAGCTGTGCGGCAGCCTGCTGCGCTTCTAAACGGTCATAATCCACGACCATCGTTTTGAGCTGAGTATCCAAAGCTGCGATCTGTTCCTGCAGCTTTTTGCCCTGCTCTTCCAAACGCAGTCCTGATTTTTCGCTTTGCCGAACACGCTCTGCCAACACAGCTTCCTGACCACGCAGTTTTTCCAGAGCTGTTTCTTTTTCTTTGATATCGTCCTGAATACGGTTATAGGCTTCACTGAGCTTATCCAGCTCCATTTGTAAGGCACTGCATTCAGCTTCCTGTGTGCTGACGGCAGTAGCGCGTTCCAGTACTTTATTTTCAAGTTCGGCATCCTGTGTGTTCAGCTTCTGCCGAATATTTTCAATATTTTCTATCTTGTGCACAAATTGGGTCAGTTTGCAGGCACGCAGTTCTTTATCCAGCAGATTGAATTTGCGTGTTTGTTCTGCAGCAAGGCGCAGAGGCTCGACCTGACCTTCGACTTCGGCTTTGATGTCGTTGATGCGGGTCAGGTTGGCAGCGGTATCGTCCAGACGCCGCATAGCTTCTTTTTTACGCATCCTGAACTTGGCAATACCAGCGGCTTCTTCAAATAAAGCGCGGCGTTCTTCAGGACGGCTGTTCAGTATTTCATCGATCTTATTCTGACCGATAATGGACATAGAACCACGTCCCAGACCAGTATCTGCCAAAAGGTCAAGAATGTCTTTTAAACGGCAGGTCTTTTTATTGATGGAGTATTCGCTGTCACCGCTGCGAAAAACGCGGCGGGTAATGCTTACTTCATCAAAATCAAGGCTGAGGCGATGGTCGCTGTTGTCAAAAACCAGCGTCACTTCGGCAACACCCAAAGGCCTGCGCTTGCCGCTGCCGGAAAAAATAACATCTTCCATTTTGCTGCCGCGCAGATATTTGGCGCTTTGCTCGCCCAGTACCCAGCGGATCGCATCAGAAATGTTGCTCTTGCCGCTGCCGTTTGGTCCAACGATTGCCGTAATGCCCGAACCGAAGCTTAATTCAATTTTATCTGCAAAGGATTTGAATCCATAAGTCGAAAATGACTTTAAATGCACAAAATCACCCAATCTGCAATATTCTATCAGTATATTTTACCATAGATGAAGGTTTCATACAATTATATGACTCAACGCACTTTTTTAATCAAATGCTGCCGTTATGCTTGAGAAGTAAAAAGTATTTTTTGAAACACTTTTGCTGTATTTCAGGCCGTTTTGTAAAATATTTTTACATTTTTTTATCCTGATGCTAAAAATAACGATTTAATTATGATATAATATGAACACTTGGCAAGACAGCAGAAATGCTGCCAAGTGCCATAATAACCCCGGGTCCTGGCGCCCGGACAAAATTTATCAGCAGTGAGGGGATTTTACATGAAACTTTCAGCACGTATCCAAAGTTTGACTTCTTCACCTATCAGAAAGCTGTCGCCGTATGCAGATGCAGCTAAAGCGAAGGGTAAAAAAATCTACCATCTGAATATCGGACAGCCCGATATCAAAACTCCTGACCAGTTTATGGAAAGCATCCGCACTTATGACGAGCAGGTAATTGCTTATGGCAATTCCAAAGGCGAAGGTTTTCTGATCGAAGCGATACGCAAATACTATGCCGAAAAAGGTATGGATTTTGCTGCCGATGATATTTTTATTACCAACGGCGGCAGCGAAGCTTTGATTTTTGCTGTCATGGCCTTATGTGATCCAGGAGACGAGATCATGGTATTCGAGCCGTTTTATGCTAACTATACTACTTTTGCCAGAGAGTTCGGCGCTAAAATCAACGCTGTACAGACAAATGTGACTGACGGTTACCATCTGCCTGACGCTGCTGCTATCGAAGCGCAGATCACGCCCAGAACAAAAGCTGTTTTACTGACTAATCCCGGTAATCCGACCGGTGTTGTTTATACACAGGAAGAAATGGATATGATTTCAGCAATCGTCCGCAAATATGACCTGGCTTTGATCGCTGACGAGGTATACCGTGAATTTGTTTATGACGGCGCTTACCGCAGCTTTGGCACAATGCCCGAGCTTGCCGACAACCTGATCATCATTGATTCGGTTTCTAAACGCTACAGTGCCTGCGGCGCCCGTATCGGCTGCATAATTAGCAAAAACAAAGAGCTTGCCAAGCAGATTATCAAATGCTGCCAGGGCCGTCTGTGCAGCCCGATTCTGGAACAGGTCGGCGCAGCCGCTTTATATACTACTCCCGTCAGCTATCTGGAGGAAGTGAATCAAGAGTACAAAAAACGCCGCGATACGATCGTTGCCGCCCTTAAAGAGCTGCCTGGCGTAGTTGCTTCCGATCCGAAGGGAGCCTTTTATATTATGGTGCAGCTGCCCGTAGACGATGCTGAAAAGTTTGCTATCTGGACTTTGGAAAATTTTGCTATTGATAACGAAACTGTTATGTTCGCTCCCGGCAACGGTTTCTACAGCGACCCTGAGTTGGGGGTTAATGAGGCTAGGCTGGCCTATGTTCTCAATTGTGATGATTTGAAAAAGGCAATTTATATCCTTGGTGAAGCACTGAAGGCATATCCAGGAAAAACTAACTGATAACTAAAGTAAAAGCCTTGAATACAAAAAGTATTCAAGGCTTTTTTATTTTTTAACGGTCGGTATTGATAACCTGCCACGCTTCCAAAAGCTTAGTCAGGCTCCAGCGGGCATTGGCCGGGCTGGTAGAAGGCAGGAAATGCACAGTAATCCTCTGCAGATCGAGCTGTCTGGTATATTTTTTAAAGGCGGCGGCAGCTTTGCCTCCATTACAGCAGATAGTATGTATCTGCGGATGATTCTGCAAAAATCCGGCCAGATCGTTAGGCTGCTCGCAGGTAATATCCGAATCAAGACTGCCTTCACGTTCGCAGTAACCCAGTACGTCCCAAAGAGCTATACGGTTATCTAAAAGCATCTGCTTTTTATCCGCATAATCCAAAGGAACCTCAGCATAGCCTAAAAGCATCGTCACCAACGGCCAAAAACGATTCTGCGGATGGCCGTAATACTGCTGCATCTGCAAGGAACGAACACCGGGCATGGAACCGAGAATGAGCAGCCTGCTGTCTGTGTCAGCGACCGGGTCAAAGCTCTGACATTCACTCATCGTCCAACCTCCAGCTTATCATAATACGTTCTGCATCAGGCCCGGCCTTGATATTTACAGGAACCGGTCCTGCAAGCTGCTGCCAGCGCCGCAGATTATTGTTTTTCAGCCCGCGCAGCTTTGATTCCAGCTTGCTCGGGCAGGTTATTACTATGTTTCCCGCGCCTTGGCAAAACAGCCTCTGCAGCTGCGGAGTCAGTTCGGCATAGAGCAAAAAGCTTTGCACAAGTTCACCAAAAGATGGGTGGAACGGTCCAGCAACAATATTACCTTCACTGCACAACTCTTCATCGGCCTGCAAGCCAACACGAATGACTTTGATCCCCGCCAGGGTTAATTTGCTGTATACATAAGCACTTTGCTCAACTGCTGCTTCCAGTGTCAGAGGCTCAAATTCACCACGTTCGTAAATATGCTCAAGCGGCGTGCCTTTTATTACCAGCAAGGGATAAATACGGGCAAAAGAAGGACCGAGCCTGAGCACCTGCTCAACCGTAGCTTTGACGCTGTCAAAGCTTTGACCAGGCATACCTACCATTAACTGCAGACCGATCTCAAAGCCATACTGTTTCAGCAAAGAAACAGCCTTATAAACATCGGTGGCCTGATGCCCCCGCTCTGCCGCTGCCAGAACATTATCGTCCAGCGACTGCACACCCAGTTCTACCGTTTTTACGCCGTGTGCCTGCAGCAGCTCTAACCGGGCGGCATCAATATAATCTGGTCGGGTAGATAAGCGAACACTGCCAATAACACCTTCCGCCAAAAGTTTATCTACAGGTCGGAAAAGTTCTGTCTGCAAGTCGGCCGGCAAACCTGTAAACGAGCCGCCGTAAAAAGCCGCTTCGTTGGAAGGGCCCGGTTTGATCCATTGCAGATAGCGTTCGAGCTGCTGCTCTACGTCTCTCGACGACGCAGTCTGCTGACCGCTGATAGTTTTTTGATTACAGAACACGCACTGGTGCGGACAGCCCGCATGCGGTATAAACACAGGTATGATTGCCACTGCCCTGCCTCCTTGCATTAAACGTTTATTATAATGCGGCTTATTAGTGCGCCTGCATTTTTATCAACATGCTTGATAATTGCATTATACCCGTATCACCGCTCCCGGTCAATGCCAGCCATCCGCCCTGGTGTCATTCACAAAATTTTACTTGCCTTTTTTAGAAAATGTTGTTATAATTCAATTAGTCCGATTTCGGACTTTATTAAAAAAGGAGGGCGCTTATGCATAAAGAGCTGCAACGGATACGCCACGGCTACTACGACCTTTGGTTCGGCACAAACGCCGTCTATGAACGCTGGGCCAAATCACACGGACTCAATAACAATTTACTGCTGACCCTGTATTTGCTGAAGGAATTTCCAAATGACTGTACCCAGCATCTGATCTGCGAAAAACTGATGCTGCCCAAACAGACGGTCAACAGTATTCTGTCCGGATTGGAAGAGAAAGGCTTCGTCGAAAAAATAATCAGCCCTACTGATAAACGCGTCAAGCTGTTGGTTTTTACCAGTCAGGGTGCTGCTTATGCCGACGGGCTTTTACAAAAAATGGATGATTTTGAAGAACGGGCGCTGCGTAATATGACTGACGCCCAGCGCAACGCACTGCTGGAAGGCGGCTTTGCCTGGATGAAGGCTTTACGTGACGCCATAGATGATTAGGAGGATATCATGGGATTTGTATATTTAGGTTTAGCTATTGTTTTGGAATTACTGGGCACAACATTTTTGAAATACACACTGGGCTTTACTAAGCTGTCACCTTCGCTGGTAGTAGTTGCAGCTTACACAGGCGCTTTTTATTTTCTGTCCCGTTCACTGCAGTTTATTGATTTGAACATTGCGTATGCAACCTGGGCAGGCATCGGTGTCGTTGCCGCAGCCATCATTTCAATGCTGGTCTTTCACGAAAGCATCAACGCCATCGGCGCCGTCGGTATGGCTTTGGTCG
>ERZ791667.687-NODE-687-length-16191-cov-2.67526_pt1 | contig 16191 bp, 10 predicted proteins | sample MGYA00509959_ERZ791667 | MGnify/ENA primary metagenome ERZ791667 (study PRJEB30046, sample SAMN00715196) | human gut metagenome | study: EMG produced TPA metagenomics assembly of the A metagenome-wide association study of gut microbiota in type 2... | reverse complement strand
TGCCGTTGCCGGTTCATAATCACTGGCAAAGCGAGTCACCAATGTATTATAACAAATGGCACGCATTAAATAGGCCTCGCCTTTAATCATGTTAAGAGTTGCTTTGTCTTCTTCGTTTTCAGCTGCTATTTTATCGATATTGGTTATAATATTATTGCAATTATTAATTGTATAATAATTATATTGCCAAATATCCTCAATATCATATTGAGCTGCCGTAAAGTCCCAACGATGCATATCTCCCCCACGGTTAGAGTAAGAGATTGTTGCATTGAACAAATCTGACTGCTGGTCTGCAGTATAGGTATAGATTCCTCCATTGATAGACTTAAAGTAAGAATAAATACCATTACGGAATTTAACCGCATCATCTACAGTTTCCCAAGATGTTTCCGTAGAAATACTATCATTAGGATATTGGTCTAAGTCACACGATGTCACTGTCAAGACAAGAGATGACGACAATATTATAGTTTTGAATATTTTACGTATCATAATTTAAATATTTAGAATGTTAATTCAGCACCAATTGTAAATTGCTTTGTATTAGGATAAGCACCGTAAGTCAAATTAGTATCCAACTCAGGATCTGCTCCCTTATAATTTGTTATAGTAAACAAGTTACGTGCTGTAGCCATTATTCTTACTCCTTGTATTACTTTGGTTGGCAATAACCAATTTTTAGGCAAAGTGTATGACAATGAAATATTTTTCAAACGTAAGAATGAAGCATTCTCCAATAAGTGGGTATCAAATTGCATGACATTTCCAAAAGCAGGAATATCAGTAACATCCCCCGGTTCTTTCCATTCGTTCAGAACGTCTTTTGATTGGTTATATCCGGCAAAATTATAAGGGTTTGCAGCAAAATAATAGTCATTGTTTACCATATATTTTCCTAACACCCAGGCAAAATCAGCATTTAGGCTCAAACCTTTCCAAGATACATTTAATCCAAAACCACCATTATGAGGTGCATAACGTTTTTTACCGGTGGCTTGCTGAAGTAGTTCTTCATCATATTCTTTGGTTGTCTCACCGTCAGTTCCCGGCACATACCACATTTGCTGACCGTCAGCAGGGTCTACTCCGGCCCATTTAGCCATATAATATTGTACAGGTTCACCGACATTGTATGATACCAGATAATTAGGCATAGCCCATTCATCATAGCCATAAAATAACTCAGTAATCTTATTCTTATTATATGCATAGTTCATATTAAACCCAACAAACCAGTCTTTTGTCTTCAGCAAATCAAGTGAAATTGCTATTTCAACACCAGAGTTGGTCATTGAACCCACATTTTGAGTAATAGAACTGAAACCGGAAGTATAAGGTACAGGTACATCCATTAACATGTTAGAAGTCTTCTTGTTGTAATAAGTCAGTTCAATGCGGTATTTATTCCAGAAGCTGGCTTCCACTCCTATATTAGTCAGGGTTTGCTTTTCCCATCCCAAATCTCCATTACCGGGAGTATTGATTTTCCAACCTCCTTGTGCATTATATAGATTAGTTCCTACTAATGCCAAATGTTCATAGTTGCCGATAGAAGAGTTACCAGTAGTACCAATGCTGGCTTTTAGTTTTAAATCAGACAGAAAGTTTACATCCTCTAAGAAACTCTCTTTCTTCATATTCCACATCAAACCTCCCGACATAAAAATGGCATTTCTATTATTTTTACCAAAACGAGAAGAAGCATCGTTGCGAATAGAAAAGTCTGCAAAGTACTTATCATTTAAAGCATAGTTGATACGTCCGAAGAATGATAGGAATTGATAAGTATAGAGATCATTTTCATCAGCTCCCAATAAAGTAGCTACTGTACCGGCTTCCAACATACTTAAGCGGTCATCGCTTTGTCCTGTTGTCTCTGAAGCAAAACGTTGATAATCATTTTTAATTCCTTCTTGACCAATCAAGATTGTAAAATCATGTTCATCTTTAATCTTGAAGTTGTATTCGGCAGTATTGGTGATTGTCAATTTAGCATTTCTTCTAAATCCCTCATAAGTATATCCTCCCTGAGTAGCATTAGGATGTGAAGCTAAACGTTTAGAAGTTTGTCTGAAATCATAAGCTTCTATACCAAACTGAGAACGTATAGTCAAGCCTTCAATGGGATTCAATTGAAGGAAAGCAGTACCATCCAATTGCGCTGTGTTTGAAGATGAAGGTTGTTTGTCAGACAAATAATATGGACTATATCTGTTTAGGCCTGGAATAACTTCCAGTTTAGAACCGTCTTCTCCATAAGGATTATAATAAGTAGGGTTCAAAATGGTACCAAAGATACCACCATTCAGGCTATTTGAGCCTTGATATGTAAACAGTGAAGTTTGTTGTTCATCATAAGTCGCACCGAAATTTACACCAAAACGCAACCAATCTGTTGGTCTTGACTCCAAATTAGACCGGAATGTATATCTATTATATTCCGAGCGGGGAGTTATACCATCTTGATAATAGTATGAACCGGATACATAATATGTAGTTTTATCGCTACCGCCTTGGATGGATAAGTTGGCTTGATAAGTTGGCGCATCATCTTTGAAGAAATAATCCTGCCAATTGGTGTCGATGCCCGAATTGATATACTTATCATAAGTTTCCTGTTTGATGATACCATGCGACAACTGATAGCCAAGCAATTCTGTCGAATTCATTGGATTGCTTACTCTTCGTGCTAATCTGGCAGTACCATAATTACCGGACGCTGTAATCACAGCCTTTTCGCCAATTCTTCCTCTCTTTGTAGTAATATAGATAACACCGTTAGCAGCACGTGAACCGTAAATAGAAGTTGCCGAAGCATCTTTCAATACAGTAACGCTTTCAAAGTCATTTGGATTCATCATTACCATGACACTTGAACTAACCGGAGTTCCGTCCAATACATATAACGGTTCGTTATCTGCAGTTAAAGAGCCTACACCTCTAATGTATGAACTAGAGCTAGAGCCTGGTTCACCAGAACTAGTATAAACTTGTAAACCTGAAACCTGCCCCTGTAAAGCATCCATAGCATTAGCTACAGGTTTTGCAGATAATTTTTCTGAGTTTACTTTTGCAACAGAACCGACAATACTACCAATCTTTTTGCCGCTACCATAACCTAAAACGACAACTTCTTCAAGTGTTTCTGTATCAGGTTTTAGTACGATATTCATAGTCTGTTTTATAGGTAATTCCTGAGACTTCATACCTATAAACGAAATTACCAAAGTTTTTGCAGAACTTGGTACATTTGGTAATTGAAATTTACCATCCATATCAGTAACAGTACCTACAGCAGTACCTTTTACTAAAATAGAGGCGCCAACTACGGGTAATCCGTCCTCTTCCGAGATAACAGTACCTGTTACCTTCGTGACCTGAGCGGTTACCAGACCTATACCTATAAAAAGGCAGGTCAATAACAGCATAAATTTTCTTTTCATAAAATTCTCTCTTAAAGTTTAACTTTACATTAATATAAATTCATTCACTCTAACAATTGGCAAAGGTATGAATAAAATTGTAAAATCAAACAAATAATGGTAAAAATCACAAGTTTCTCCTCTATTATTATGCTTTTAGGCACTTTTATCTCACAAAAAATGAAAATTTACTTCATATTTATTCGAGTTTTTAATATATGCAATAAGACGACTTTCAATCTGCAACTTGAGTTTTAAAGGTCTGTTAACTTATAATTGTTAACATATGAAGGCTATCTTTCTAAGTTTATATAAAGAAAAGAACAAAAATATCTTCAAATGCTTTTTTAGTGTTCACTTTACGTCTTATCATAGAATTATAGTATTTCAATTTTAGAACTAAGAATTATGAGAAAGATTAGTTATCGTCCTGTTTACAACCGGAAAAAATGTTTAAATTCCAGAGGAACGGCTCTGGTTCAAGTAGAAGCTTACCTCAACAAGAAGAAGATCTACTTTTCTACCCACATCTATTTACGTCCAGAACAATGGGATGTAAAAAAGAAAATTATCAAAGACCATCCCAATCAGGATGCGCTTAATGGAATGCTTAAAGAGTTTATAATTGAGCTAGAAAGAAAAGAACTGTCTTTGTGGAGGCAAGGTAAGATTATCACATTAAATCTTATAAAGGATGAATTCAAAAACAGTACAGATGTTTCATTCTTAAGCTTTGCGCGTAAAGAAATAGATGCATCTCAATTAAAGGACAGTACCAAGCAAAATCATTTAACGACTATTGGGTTGCTCCAATCATTTAAACCATCAATAGAGTTTAAAGATTTGAACTACAATTTTATAACTAGTTTTGAGAAGTATTTGTATGACGCCGGTTATCAGATGAATACTGTAGCGAAACACATGAAACATTTGAAATCGTTCGTTAATGCAGCAATAAATAAAGGATATATCGATTTAAATGATTATGCTTTCAGAAGATATAAAATTAAAATGAAAGAGGGAAAACATGTATTTCTTTTGCCTGATGAAATGAAAAGATTAGAAGAGCTGTCTTTGATGAATCGAGATATACATTTCCAACATACATTAGACGCATTTTTATTCTGTTGTTATACTGGATTGCGTTATTCGGATTTTACCAATTTAACTGAGAAGAATATTGTTAAAATAGACAGAGAACTGTGGCTGATATTCAATTCTGTAAAAACAGGTATTGAGGTTAAGCTTCCTTTAAACCTACTATTTGGCGGAAAAGCTTTGAACATACTTTATAAATATCAAAACCAGTGGAATACTTTTTTCTCGCTGAAAAGTAATTCCAATGTTAACAAAGAATTAATTCGTATCGGTAAATTGGCAAATATAGACAAGCACTTTTCATTTCATACAGCCCGACACACCAATGCTACCTTATTAATATATAAGGGGGCTAATATAACAACTGTACAGAAACTGTTGGGACATAAAAATCTGACTACAACCCAGATTTATGGTGAAGTAATGGGTAGTACCATTGTTCGTGATTTGAAAAAGTGTCAGAAAGGAAAAGATTGAATATTGCTGACATATTGATTGTACTGCCGGACCAGGTAGAAAATAAGTAGAACAATCACTTCTCTTATCTGTCACACAAAGAAAGGTTCTTCGAGTATTTGTACTTTTATGTGTGACAGATTTTTCCTCTGCAAACATTATGCATACTTGCTTTGGTAAGGTCAAAGGAATGGATGATTCCATTTTAGTAAATGACTTGCTACACGATGGCTGAAACCATAAAAAACAACGGTGTTTTTTCGCTCCACAAGTGAAAATACGTTTCTTCCTTCCTCCTTTCATTAGTCGTTAAAACGTCCTGTTGGTGGGGATTACGGTAGTGAATGGGCATCCCATCACCGCCCTTTCAGCCTCCTTTCATCTATAAAATTTCTTCTGGTAGGATAAATACTGAAGGCAGATTGTGAAGGGACTTGGAAAGCACGGATGAAGGGAGGATGAGGGGATGTGCTGTCATCTTTAACCGGTTGTTCGTCAGTGCATTAAATTTAAAATGTAAGGATGAACGGACAAGAAGGAATGACCGACTTTATGAGGGGGGGGATAATCCCATCTGCCCTTACATTAAAAACATGCCGAGCTTTTTTAAAAAGGTGCTGAAGTTTTTTGAAAACATAACGAGCTTTTTTGAAAACACAAAGGTCTTTTTGCAACATTCGGTGTGGGCTGTATATTTTTAAAACACTTCACACATACGGTGGCATCGGTCTACACATACGGTGGCATCAGCCCACACGTATATACGCATCGGGCTACACGTACGTACGCATAAGCCTGCACGTATATATGTCATTGTGTCAGGTTCCGTCTATTGTGATACAAAACTTTTATAATCTGATTCATATCATCTACTGAATATTATAAGGCTAATTTAGTTAAACGCCACCAATACAATCTTATTTCATGGTAGAATGAAGGTAGGAATTGTCTATTGATTATAATGCTACAGCAGTATTCAGTGGATATAGGCATCATACGACAATTTTAATAATTAATTAATTATCAATGTGTTATATATAATTTTAGTTCTGCAAAGACTTTGGTAATTTCGTTCATAGGTATGGCGACTCAAGAAGTGGCGATTAAGCCTAACTTGAATATTACATTAAAACCTGATACTGAGACCCTTGAAGAAGTAGTCGTAGTTGCGTATGGTACGGCTAAGAAGTCTTCTTTTACAGGTTCTGCTGCCACTATAAAAGCGGACAAAATAACAAAACAACAAAATTCAAATGTTTCAAAAGCCTTGGAAGGAGCTGTATCTGGTGTGCAAATTACCTCTAGTACAGGTCAACCGGGTAGTGAAGCAAGTATTTTTGTACGTGGTATTGGTTCAATTAGCGCTTCAAAAAAACCATTGATTGTCGTGGACGGTGTGCCATATGAAGGCTCATTGAACTCTATCAATAATGCTGATATTGAGTCTATGACAGTATTGAAAGATGCTGCAGCCAACTCTCTGTATGGTGCCCGTGGTGCCAATGGTGTAGTTATGATTACTACTAAAAAAGGCATTAATGGTAAAACTACAGTTTCATTAGATGCCAAATGGGGAGTTAACTCTCGTGGTGTAAAGGCATATAAAACAATTCGTGATGCTGGTCAGTATTATGAAATGTTCTGGGAAGCTTTAAAGAATGCCAATATTTCAACAGGTATGGGACAAGCTGCTGCAGCTTGGGATGCTTCACAAAATTTGGTAGCCTCATTGGGTGGTTATAATGTTTATGATGTTGCAAATAACCAATTAATAGATCCGACTACCGGGCGTCTTAATCCTAATGCTCGCCAACTTTATTCTGAGGATTGGCAAGAAGACCCTTTTAAAAATGGCTTGCGTCAAGAATATAATATATCTATAAAAGGAGGTTCTGAAAAGACTTCTTTCTATGCATCTTTAAATTATCTTGATGATGATTCTTATCTCCGTAATTCTAATTTCAAAAGATATACAGGACGTTTAAAGGTTGATAATCAAACAACAAGTTGGTTGAAAACCGGATTTAATATGGCCTATGCTCAAACAACTACTAATTCTCCTAATGTCGGTGGTTCCAATTACTCGTCTTTGTTCTTTTTTGGACAGAATATTGCACCGATCTATCCTATCTATCGTCATGATGCCGAAGGTAATATGATTTATGATAGTAATGGTAATCCGGCGTATGACTATGGAGTAACAGACGGACATACGCGTCCTTATGGAGCTAATGCCAACCCATATGCACAGTTAGTGAATGATATACGTGAGTATACATATGATATTATTTCCGCTAAAGCATATGCTGAAGTTAAATTTTTAAAAGACTTCAAATTTACTTTCAATTTGAGTGCAGATAATATGAATCTAACGCAAGTTGATTTTCAAACTCCTATTGGTGGAGATGCTTTAAATGTGAATGGACGTAGCTATCGTTATGCTCAGCGTTATTTTGCATTAAATACTAATCAATTGCTGACTTATGAAAAAGATTTTGGAGATCATCATATTGATGTATTATTAGGTCATGAAGTTAAATCAGATAAGCTTACTTATTTGATGGCTATGAAGGAACAATTTTTAATTCCTAACAACCCTGAGCTGTCGAATGGAGCTTCTCTGAAAAATGCAACTTCTTATACTAATAAATATAATTTGGAAGGCTTCTTCTCACGTTTGCAATATGACTATAGAGACCGTTATTATCTGACAGCATCTTATCGTCGAGATGCTTCTTCTCATTTTCATCCGGATAATCGATGGGGTAGTTTTTGGTCTGTCGGTGCCTCTTGGCGTATTAGCGAAGAAAACTTTATGAAAGAGATAGATTTCGTGAACAACATTAAGTTAAAGGCCAGCTATGGTACGCAAGGTAATGATAATTTGGGTAATTCAACTCCTTACTTAGATCAATACGAAGTTGTACCGCAAGATGGTGCAATCGGTATTAATTATACATGGCGCGGTAATAAAGATTTGACTTGGGAGAAAAGTAATAATTTTAATGTCGGAGTCGAATTTGGATTGTGGGATAGACTAACAGGAAATATAGAATATTTCATCAAAGAAACCAAAGATTTGCTTTTCTATCAGGCAATGCCTCCTTCAGCCGGTTTGCCGGGTACCAAAGCTGTTAATGATATGTCAATGAGAAATAATGGTTTCGAAGTGGAATTAGGCGTTAAGATTATTAATACAAATAATTTCAAATGGAATATCGATGCTAACATCACTAAGTATAAAAATACGGTTACTAAATTAGCAAAAGGCAAAGACCCCAATGGTTATTATACCGGTTCATGGTGGAGAAAAGAAGGTGGCAGTCTGTATGATTGGTATACTTACAAATATGCAGGAGTAGATCCTGCTAATGGTGATGCATTATATTATGTAGATCAAGAAGATGAAAATGGTAATATTGTCATGGGCACAACAAATGATCCAAATAAGGCAACTCGTTATCAGATAGGAAAGTCTGCCATCCCTACATTCTATGGTGGTTTATCTACTACAGTAGAAGCATATGGATTTGATTTAAGTATTGCAACTGCGTTCCAAGGAGGTGGTTATTTAATGGATAGTGGCTACTCTGCATTGATGGCTGGTGGTACTGCCGGAACAAACTGGTCTCCTGATATCTTTAAACGTTGGACACCAAGTAATCCCAATACAGATGTTCCTCGTGTTCAGCAAGGCTATCTACATGCAAATCAGAGTTCAGACCGTTTCTTGACTAAAAATGATTATTTCAGTTTAAAGAATATAACATTAGGTTATACTTTGCCTAAAGCATGGACTAATAGATTAGCTATTCAATCATTACGTGTGTATGCATCTGGGGATAATCTTTGGTTGTCTTCCAAACGTACAGGACTTGATCCAAGACAGGCTATTGACGGTTCATTGAAAGACGCTGCATACTCGGCTATTAGAACCATTTCTTTTGGTATTAGTATGAACTTATGATAAAAATAAAACATATGAAGTCATTAAAAATAACAGCGATATCTATGCTTACCGCAGCTTTAACTTTATCATCCTGCGGTGAAGATTATATAACAGTTGACCCTACGAGTGTGGCAACTGGAGAGCAGATTGATGATCTTGCTACCAAAAACCCGGACAAACTAATGATAGTTATTGATCCATTGTTGGCCGGTATGTACAATTATATGAATCAATATAATACACAGGGAAGCTCTGGTACTGTGCATAATGATTTTGGACTTACTTCATTCTTCCATTTAGGTGATGTAATGACAGATGACTTAGCTTTTGAAGTACAAGGCTCTGGTTGGTTTACTTTCGATTATCAATTCCAATATCGGGGAGAACAATACATTCGTACATTTATGTATTGGAATTTCTTCTATACGTTAATTAATAAATCTAATGATATTATTAGCAAGATACCAGAAGGAGCTGAAAGTGCTGAAATAAATGCTGCGAAAGGACAAGCGTTAGCTATTAGAGGTATGGCTTATTATTATTTAATAAGTATGTATCAACAAACTTATTCTTCTTTGCCTGATCCGGCAACAGCTTTAGGAGTACCTCTTATTTATACTCCTAATGAAGGTGAATCACGTTTAAATCGTGTTCCGGTGGCAGAAGTTTATGCACAGGCTGAAGCTGATTTAAAGAATGGTATTAGTCTTTTGGAAGGCTTTAAAAGAAAAACAAAAACGAGCATAAATAAGGAAGTTGCTCAAATGTTACTCTCTCGTATTTATTTAAATATGGAGCGTTGGCAAGAAGCTGCAGATTTGGCGCATGCTGCACGGACAAACTCTGATGCACAATTAATGAGTTTATCAGAAATTGCTACCGATGGATTTAATAATATCAATAACAAAGAATGGATGTGGGGTGCAGATATTACAGGAGAAACTACCACTATGTTTGCTTCATTCTTTTCATTCCTTTGTTCCTATGACGCAGGTTACGGAGGGGCTGTTGGACAATATAGAAAAATAGATGCACGTTTGTTCAGTAATTTTTCTGAGACAGATGCGCGTAGAAAACAATTTGCAAATCCTGGAGAAAAGGTTATTATAACTTATGATACAGGTGGCAGACAGGTACCTGATTATACTAATTTAAAATTTAAGAAGGTAACAGGATGGGAAGCCGATTACGTTTTTATGCGTTTGTCTGAAGCTTATCTGACAGAAGCGGAAGCCTTGGCGCATTTGAATAAAAATGGTGAAGCAGCTTCTGTATTGAAAGAATTGATGGTTAACCGTGATCCTTCTTGGAATAAAACATCTGTAACAGTGGATGAGGTTTATACTCAACGTCGTTTGGAATTATGGGGAGAAGGTTTTTCTTTCTTTGATCACCTTCGTTTAAAAAAGGATATTATACGTAATTATGAAGGAAGTAACCATTGGGTCGGTGGTAGACTAGACTTTAAAGCCGGAGACTGGACGTTACTTTATCAGATTCCGAGACGTGAGTTCCAAGAAAATGATCAGATGGATGAATCAGAACAAAATCCATAATAACCAATGATAAAATAAGAGAATTATGAAAAAATATTTATTCTTATCTATAACTTCTCTTTTGCTTGCTTCCTTTATGGTTGCATGTGAAGATGAAGATACTCCTTCAAAATCAGATTTTGATATAGAGTATGATGCTTCAATAGCACCAACAATATCTACAACAGATGTTGTCGTACTTAATTTTTCAACTGTAAAGATAACCGGTTCATTAGAGGTAAAAACTGATAAAGTATTGGAAATTGGTGCAATGTTGTCTACGGACGAGCAATTTACCAATTCCATTATCTGTGCTGCAGCAGACTTAAATACTCCATTTACTGTTAATGCATCTAATTTGAATGAAAATACTACATATTATGTACGCACTTATGCCGTTACTGCGAACAGTGGAATTGTGACAAGTGAGTCGAAAACGATAAAGACTCCTGCTGCTCCGGTATATAGTATAGATGGGACATATACAGCGATTCAGTATGATGCTCAAGGCAAGGAAGAACCGGAAAGTTACAAAGTTCAGATTAATTATGTTGCAGGAAGCGAAACTTCTGTAGAAATTTTCAATATATTTAATGGTGGACAAAAAATTACAGGTACTTACAATAAGGCAGATGGAACTCTTGTTATTCCAACTGATCAAATTGTAATGCTTCATCCGTCCTATGGAGAAGTTCTTATGAAAGGTGTTGATGATGCGATTGAAAATTATACAAAGACAATAAGCTGTTCGTTTACGGCTAAAGGCGGCACTTTAATTACTGGAAACTGGCAGGCTTCTTGTAGTGCGGGTTCGTTCGGGTTCTTTTATTTGAGTATGAAACATGAATAGCACTTTTTAAAAAATCATAGGTTAAGGTCATACATCCCAATGTTATTAAGTAGGGATATATGACCTTTCTATTTAATCCAAATAACCAATAAACTCAATCTTATGAAACACTTCGTTCATGTCTTTCTTCTATTATCAATGTGTTTCTGTTTTCAAGCACAAGCACAGGGTCTAAAGGCCTTTAAGTTAAAAAACGGCATGTCAGTCTTTATCTGGGAGGATGCCGGCAAGTCGGATGTCTTTGGAGAAATCGCCGTCCGTACGGGTGCCGTCAATGACCCCGAGCAGTACACGGGTCTGGCCCATTATCTGGAACATGTCATGTTCAAAGGTACACAGAAGATCGGAGCCCTGGACTGGGACAAGGAAGCTCCGATTTATGAGGAAATCATAGCCAAATATGATGAAATGGCGGGGGAGAGCGATCCGGTCCAAAAGGAAGCTATCGGAAAGGAAATAAACCGCCTTACTATTGAAGCAGGCAAACTCAGCCTTTCCAATGAGTTCTCCGAACTCATTGAAGGGATGGGAGGAACAGGCCTTAACGCCGGAACGAGTCTGGACTACACCGTGTTCTATAACACTTTTCCTCCCTATCAGATAAACAAATGGCTGGAAATCTCTTCCGAACGGTTTGTGAACCCTGTTTTCCGTACATTCCAGAATGAGCTGGAAACCGTTTATGAAGAGTATAACCGCAGCAAGGACAATCCCAGCCGCCAGACCAGTGAGTTTATGATGCAGCAGGCCTTTGCCGGCCATCCCTACTCACGGTCAATACTTGGTTTGGGAGAACATCTGAAGAATCCCCGCCTGAGCCAGCTTATCAAATTCTACGACGATTGGTACACCCCGGAGAATATGGCCCTTATTCTGGTGGGGAATGTCGATACCAAGAAAATAATGGGACGCATTGCCGCAGCTTTCGGCAAGCTGCAGCCCAAGGCCACTCCCGAGCGTAAGGTGTATCCTGACTTGGACATCAAGGGGCGTGTGCAATACAACACCAAGTTTTCCCAGTATCCCTCTGTCATGCTGGTCTATAAGGGGGTGAAGAACGGCCATCGGGATGAGACCGCGCTGGAGATTTGTATGCAGTTGCTCAGCAATACCAACCAGACCGGCCTGCTGAACAAACTGACGATTGACGGTGAGCTTTTGGGAGGGGATGCCTCCCCCGTGACCTTCCGTGAGCAGGGAAGGAATATCATTACCGGTGTCCCTTCCTATGATAATAACCAAAGGCGTTTTGAATCCAATAAAAGTGTCGAGAAGAAGTTGTTGAAGGCTGTCCAACAGATAGCCAGAGGTGATTTCGAGCCGTGGGTTGTAGAAGCCGTCAAAGCCGGCATGTGCCGGGATTTCGACTTGCGTATGGAGTCCAACAACTTCAAGGCCAGCCTTCTGGAGGATGCCTTTATCAATGAGCGGGACATCAACCAGGTGTTGAATTATAAGGATGTTGTCATGGGAATATCCGTTGATGATATCAAACGGGTTGCGAGAGAGTATCTGACGGACAATTACCTTGCCATTTACAATGAAAAGGGCAAGCCGGATAAGGGTCAGAAGATTAAGAAGCCTGACTATAAGCCCATCGAGCCTCCCGTAGGACAGTCCTCCCTATATGCCCGGCAGTTCAAGAACATGGCCATCAATAAGGTGGAGGAAAAGTTTGTTGACTGGAGCAAGGTGCAGGAACGCAAACTCAATGACTACTCCCATGTGTACTATACCCGGAATGAGGATAACGAAGTGTTCACCTTATTATTGAAATACGGTGTCGGCTCGGAAGTCTTTCCCCGCCTTGAATATGCCGCCTCGCTGATGAACAATGCCGGTATCATGGGAAGTTTCGAGCCCCAGGAGCTGAAGGAGGAGTTGAGCAAGCTGAATGCGACGTGTGTCGTGGATGCCGATGACAGCTATCTGTATGTGACACTACGCGGTTATGAGAATACACTTCAACAGGCCTGCCAGCTGCTTACCCGCCAGTTGCTGATGCCCAAACTGGACGAAAGACAGCTGAAGAGTCTGGAAGGGAATGCGATAAGCGGCCGTATTACCCGCAAGGAGAATGTCAACCTGCTGGCAAACGCCCTGCGGCAGTATATCATGTATGGTGACAAGTCTGATTATAAATCGGAGCTGACCGACAAGGAGCTGACGGAGCTGAACCTCTCGGAATTGACCGGTGACATCAACCGTGCTACGGCCTATGCGTCGGAAATCCACTACTCGGGCACCTTGCCTTTTGAAACCGTCTATCAGGTGCTGAGCACTTCACTGCCTTTGGTGGCGGGCGAGAAGCAGAGTTCCTCACCTGTCATGAAGGATATGGTAAGTCCGACAGAGAATACGGTTTATTTCCTTCCCAACACTGATGCCCAGCAGAGCCAGATTTATTTCTATATTCCCATGGGGGATTATAACCGGGAGGAGAACGTGAGGCGTGAGGCTTTCAACCAGTATATCAGTGGCGGTTTCAGCGGATTGATAATGAATGAGATTCGTGAAAAGAACTCGATGGCGTATACCGCTTACGGTTTTGCCTCCTCGCGCGGACTGCCGGGAGCACAAACTTATTTCTCCGGTTATATCGGTACCCAGAACGACAAGGCGGTCGATGCCGTTGATTTATATATGAAACTGTTGACGGATATGCCTGAGCGTCCGGAACGTATTGACAACATAAAGAGTTACCTGCGTCAGTCTGCCCTGACCAGTCATCCTGACTCTCGTAACCTGAGTCTCCAGATAGCGGAATGGAAACGCAGGGGCTATACGGACGATCCTGCCAAAGAGGAGCTGCCCCGGATTGATTCCCTGACATTCCCCGATATTGTGGAGTATTACCAGAAGAATATAAAGGGAAAGCCGATTGTCATTGGAATTATGGGAAATCCCAAAGATATAAGTGTTGAGGCGTTGAAAAAGTTCGGAAAAGTGATAAGAATGAATGAGAAAAAACTGTTTAATGAAAAAGATACCATGTTCTAGGGCTTTTATAGAATTAAACAAATCAAGACAGTAAGTGTTTGAGAAGTAGCTGCCTCAATATTTTATTTTGAAACAGCTACTTTTCTTATAATATCTTCCCTATTTCATTCCAATCCTCTATTATCCCCGTAGGCTGAAAAGGAAACTTTGTCGTTTTATTCACATTATAAAATATCTGTCCGAGTCCTGCATCTTTGGCACCGACTACGTCATTTTTCCAATTATCTCCTATCATCAAGGAAGTATGCAATTCCGACTGCGTGGCCGACATCGCAAAATAAAATATTTCAGGAAAAGGTTTATGTACACCAATATCCTCTGACAAGACTACTTTCTTAAAGAATTTATCAACTCCTGCCGAACGCATTTTTTGCTCTTGTAACTCTCTAAAGCCGTTGGAAAGAATATACAGATTGTATTTTGAAGATAAATACTCCAATGCTTCAACAGCATGCGGCATTGTCTTTTTCTTATACACTATCTCAGCAAAGAAATCATCTGAATATGCTTTTACCAATGTTTTATCTTCCACACCGACCTGCTGCAGAGGGTATGAAAAGCGCATATCATTCAATTCATCTTTTGTGATATGTCCGGCACCATATTCTCCCCAAAGGATTTCATTCCGTTCACTATATATAGTATAAAACTGATGAAAAGAATCAAAGTATCGTTCAAAGTGATACTTCTCATACATGTCCTGAAACGTATCGCAGGCATTCTCGGAGAATGCCCAAACCGTATCGTCCAAATCTATAAATATGCTCTTATACATATACACTCAAAAAGATTAAAAAAGGGGTTGTGTCTGATGGAGACGCAACCCCTTTACAGGATAATTATTTATTATTTTATTTTACCTGAATAACAAGATATCTTGATACACTCCAAAACTGATTAGGATTGGTTATCTTCAGAATTAACTGACCTTTTGCATCTTTTACCAGTTCGTAAGAACCTGCAGGATGAGTAGTCAACAGTTCTGCGCGTTTTGAATACAATTTGATTTCCTTGTCTGTACGGATATCAATCTGAGTAAAATAATCTTTATTGAAATCGTCATTCTTTAGTACGTCACCATTCTTAAGAATCTTCTGATCTTTCAATTCCGATTTTGTACCAAACACAAACCATGCAGTGTTCAAAGCCTTATCCTGACTGGCAACAGTGGCAGATTTAGCTTCATTTTCAGCAGTTAAATCACTTACATTCTGACTTAAACCGGCTACTGCGTCATCCAATTCCGCTATACGAATATTCTTTGAAGCAAGCTCTGTCTGCAAAGTTTCAATTTGTTGTTGTTTAGCTTCCAACTCCTTGGTCAAATTAGCAATAGCTTTCTTCAACTGTGCGGAATTATACCTGCTGTTCTTCAATTGCTCTTCCAACTTAGCAATCTGTTCGCGATTAGCCTGCAATTTTTCACTAATAAAACGGATATCATCTTTTATCTTATCTGCACTATTTTCACGAATAGAACCACTCTGCAAGTCAACACGGTTTTCTGCTTCGTTTATTTGTCGAAAACCTTCTTGAACCTCATTGAATGCACCCATAATCTCGTCCAATTCAGCATTTCTGTTGGACAGTTCCACCATTAAAGAATCATTCTGAGCCTTCATAGCCTCATTTTTTGCCCCATTACCACAAGAGCTTAACAGGGCAACAGACAACAATGATAAAATTACTAACTTTTTCATCTGCTTTACTTTTTAAAGTTCATTATTTTTAGTCCTCTTTTCCACCGAGCACAATAACAATCTCGCCGCGCGGTTCGTTCTCTGTGAAATGCGCTATAACTTCTGTCAATGTACCCCGTACACTTTCTTCGTGTATTTTAGAAATCTCACGACATACGGAAACAGGCCTTTCGGCACC
>ERZ791667.685-NODE-685-length-16243-cov-2.62645_pt1 | contig 16243 bp, 17 predicted proteins | sample MGYA00509959_ERZ791667 | MGnify/ENA primary metagenome ERZ791667 (study PRJEB30046, sample SAMN00715196) | human gut metagenome | study: EMG produced TPA metagenomics assembly of the A metagenome-wide association study of gut microbiota in type 2... | reverse complement strand
GTGCAGTGACTAACTCTGCTTTATCTGTAGCCAGCTTGCAGGATGCTCTTGATAATCAGCAAGCATTATTCAGAAAAATGTCTAATATTGGTGCAGTGACTAACTCTGCTTTATCTGTAGCCAGCTTGCAGGATGCTCTTGATAAGCAGCAGGTATTGTTTGACATCACACAGAAACACTTTAAAGGATACGAAACCATCCAAGAAAAAATACAAGAATTCTTTGAAGCGGCTGACGAGCGACAACGTCAACTAAATGAACTTTTAGATAATTCGGCTTTACCTTTATCCCAACCGCTATTACCAGAAGACTTCTTAACTACTCCCGAAAAAACAGAAAGCACATTTCCAAAACCAATTACCAAGAAAGTTCGGCATAGATCTCAACAAATAGCCCATGATTTATGTAAAAAATACAAACATCAAAAGGCAAAAGCATTCTATACTGAAATCTCATCACTACCTATTGCCAAATTAGATAAAACTAATACTGAAATTTTGATCATGATTTTGGCATACTTTAAAAATGACATTTATTCAGAAGAACTAAATTGGTTAGTTAATTTTTTATTTATGGCGCTTATCAGTAGGCTGGTTTACCTTGCAAACCAGCCTACTTCCAGCGAATCAACGCATATCCAATAAAAAGAACCAGCATTATTACTACATAAAAATAATCTTCTGTTCTCAGATATGCTGCTTGAAATATTACGCATATAATTAGCACTTCTAAAGCATTTCTTATTTCTGCTAAAATTTTTAACATTTTTTCGCTCTGTTCTTGCAGAGCTTTTTCTTTTTCCATCCATATACCCCCTAATATTCAAACAGTTTTATGCAACTTCTTTTAGTGTTAAAATATAAGTACCACCAAATATAAACAGAAAAGAAGTGAATAAAATGACGATTGGTGAAGCAGACGATATATCAAAACAACCTTCAAAAGATTTACAGGATATACTTAAACATTTACAACCACCAGAAATTCCAGATTATAATTCATTAAAACAAGACCGTTTGGAAAGAATAGAAAATCTAATAATAGAACAAGCAATTCAGAATCAGATTCTACAGAAGCAGGAACATACAAAACATATTATAGAAAGCTTTATTATTGCTGTTGCAGCATCTGTGCTGTCAGCTGTCATTGTTAAATTTTTGTTATAGCAGTTACAACAACTGCACCTATAACGCCAGCAGATAAAGCAATTCCCACACACTCTAAACTTCTGATCCATATCGAATGTTTCTCAACCGCATTTATCCTGGCATTTACTCGCAAAAATGTAATCAAAATACGACGTTCCAAAAGAATATATTTTTCTTCCGGTAGCCAAGCTTGCATTTCCTCTGCAAGTTTGGCATCTTCTTTTTCAAACTTTTCATTTCCCTGCACGTCTATGCCCCCTTTGCTGATTTTTCAGTAGCCACCTCAAATAGGTACTCAAAGCTTTTCCTATATTTTTTCATAAGAAAAGTTATTTCAGGTAACTCAAAACTTTTGAATCCACGTAACCTAGCAGATAGCGCTTGATAATTCATTCCTAGCTCATTAGATATGCTTTGCAAGCTACCGCCTATTTATCTCTTAATAGCTTTTCTAAACTACATTTACAAGATATAATAAAATTACACATTACTATATAAGGAGCACACTATGGCAGATATTATTACCGTTATCGTAGCCGCAGCTATAGGCTACCTTTTTAAATCACTGGAAAATTTTAAAAATGATAAGGCCAAAGCTAAAGCCTACAAAATCATCTTAACAATGGATTTCGAACAAAATCTTTCAATACTCAGCGAACATGATTTATCTGAAAATCCTTTCAAAGACATAAAATATAAATTATGGAATAAAAATAATATTGCATTTGCTCAATATGTGCCTAAAGAAGCTGTATTGTATGGTCAGTGGCTTGCAGAATGCAAAGCACTTATCCGCGGTGTCGAAAAATGGGACGATCCGCAAGAATGTATAGATTATATGGTAAAATATGGTCATGAATTATTAAAATCCATTAAATCATAGACGTTTCAATATTTTGCTATATTTTATAAAATGCAAAATATCTTTTATCTTTTTTATTCCCGGATTAAAATCTGGGAATTTTTTCTTATTTTCTTCTTTTAATTCCGCGACAGCTTTTTCCAAATCGTTAATGGCTGTATCAATTAATTTTTCCATACCTATGCCCCCTTTGCTGATTCATTAGACTTTTCAAAAAGGTCTTCCACTGGTATTCTGCTATTCAAAGCTTTTTTTATTGCAAAACTTTCATCTAACGTAATAGATGTTTTCCCTGAAAGCTTTAATAATAATGTGTTATAAGCAATACCAGTTTTTTTCGATAAATCTTTTCTTGTCATTCGCATTTTAACCAGTTCAACATCAATTTTCGGGTACATATCACCACCACCTTAAAACGAAATATCGTGTTCTTGTGGTAAATATAGCACGATATTTCGTTGTTGTCAATCGCAAAATGACATTTAAATAATAATATTTCGTGTTTTAAACTTGTAATTTTGTGTTTTATATGTTATCCTTTCACCAAGAGGTGAAATTTTTATGACTAGAGAAGAATTTATAAAACAACTAATAAAACAAAACGGCTATAACATAAAAAGTTTCGCCGCAGCTATAAGTATTCCTTATTCTACATTACTCTCAATGTTGAATAATTCAATAGGAGGTGCTTCAGTAGAAAGTGCTATTAAAATTTGCGAGAAATTAAACATCCCTGTAGAAATACTGAAAAAGGAAAATTTCTCTAATACTACTAAAATATTAGAAAAAGAAAAGTTAAATACCAATGAAAAAGAATTTATAAAAAAATATCGCCAGCTTACTGCTGAGCAGCAAGGGGCGATAGAAAATAGTATAGATTATTATATTAAAGCAAATAAGAAAGATGAAACAACGGAAAACGGCGAAGACCCGTTCGAAAACAAGGTCGGGTAATATATGTTGATTTCAATAAAAATAAAGGAAGTGTTTATTAATGGAAAGATGCCCAGATTGTGGTTGGCCCTTAGAAGGAAAAACTTGTAAACATTGCAAATTAGAAAATTATGATAATGACACTTATATGAAATTTTGTACACCATCTGTTATTGATAAAACATTAAATACTTTGGAAGGAATTTTAACTGGTATCACCATCGATAAGCAGCTAAATGAATTAGAAATCGGTGAACTGAAATCGTGGTGTAATTCCCATGCGATACTCGCACAAAAACAACCATATAGCGAACTTTTTCAAGTTATTATAAAATCTCTAGAAGATAATATTTTAACACTAGAAGAAAAAGAAGATATCCTATGGCTGTGTAAACGTTTGCACAGCAATGGTTTATACTATGATACTGTTACATCAGATTTACAAAAACTTCAAGGTATTGTACATGGTATATTATCTGACGGAAAAATAACTAAAGAGGAATTAGAAGGATTACGAGAATGGTTATCAGACAACGAACAGCTTTCTACTTATTATCCTTACGATGAAATTTATTCTTTGATAACAGCTGCATTAGAAGACGGAATTGTTTCAAAAGATGAAGAAAATTTATTAAAAGCATTTTTCTCTCAATTTGCTGATATAAAAACAGAAGAACTTAATATTACTTCCGAAATAAAAGATTGTCTATGCAAACATGGTATTTGTGCACTTGCTCCTGAAATAACGATTCAAGACCATATGTTTTGTTTCACAGGAAAATCTACCAAAGCTACCCGTCACGAAATTGCTGAATTGATAAAGAAAAACAATGGTAATTATCACGACTCTATTACTAAAAAAACTAACTATTTAATCATAGGTGGTGAAGGAAATACTTGCTGGGCATTTTCATGCTATGGTCGAAAAGTCGAAAAAGCAATGGAAATGAGAAAAAATGGTGCTAATATCGTTTTAGTCAACGAAATAGATTTTTGGGATTCAATATAATTTAACAATAAGTAAAGGTGATTATGCATGGTTGAAAACGATAATTATATATTATACGATAAAAAGTTTATAGAACATAGCATACTAGAAATCGAAAATTTTTTATTTTTAAACAATAAAAAATTCCCTGAAATAAATGAACTTAATCCCTCTTTACAAGAATTGTGTAATTTTCTAAAAAAATATATTCTAGATCATGATTTTTTTTTAAATATATCATCCATAAATGACATAGATTCTTCTATATCGGGAAACATAAAAGAAATCATAAAAAGAATAAGATATTTACAAAAAATAACTTATAATACTAATTCTTCAAAAGATGTTCAACATGAAGAAGAATTAAAAAATTTACAACAATTAATTAAAGCAACAAATAATATTTTACTAAGATTTCAATTACTAAGTTTAAAAGCAGTTGAAATGCAAAGCATAGAATATAAAAACTTCTATGACGCTTTATCTGCAGTAAGTAAATTAAATGCTTCATATGACAATTTTAAAAACAACCTTGCTATTTTAAATTCAAATTATGAAAGTGCTTTAGAAGATTTAAAACTATTAAATAAAGGAATTCAAGAAACTGCATTATCAAAACATTTCAGTTATGAAAGCGAAAAGCTAAAAGAATCAGCATCATCTTGGCTAAGATGTTCTATACTTTTATTTATATTTCTAATTGCATTTTCAATATGGTTTTTCGATACCAGAAATTATATTGCTAGTGAAAATCTCGTACCAAGTATAATATATCGTTTCCCTATATTTATTATTTTAGGAGCGGCTTTATTTTTTTGTCTAAAACAATATTCTAATATAATAAAAGCTTCACATGAATATGAGTATAAATATGTTCTATCACTCTCGTATTTTAATTATAAAAATGAAGTATCTGAATTGAAAGATTCAGACACTTCCCCAATTTTACTATATCTTATGTTAAATTCAATCGTGTCTAATCCACTAAATAACAAATTACATGAACAAAATTCTAATGATTCAAATATAAAACAATTACTAGAAATACTTTGTAAAAAAATACCACCTAACTAATAAAAATAGCCGCCCGGTGTTGGCGCACCGAACGGCTGTGTAATAACCCCACCTCTCAAAAGTAAGGCTGATTACGCTAATATTATAACATATTGCAACCAGCCTTTACTACTTTATACACAATTTTAAAGAAAGGCTGGTTTTTTATATGAAAAAAAGACGATCAAACGGCGAAGGCGGTCTATCATGGGACAAGGAACGCCAAAAATGGTGTGGTACACTGCGTGATACTAACGGCAAACCGCATAAATTCAGGCATGTTGATAAAGTAGAAGTAATCAACTGGCTCAATAAAATGCGCCTTGTGTACAGCAGTTTAAATCCGCTCTACAGCTATGATACTACTTTGCAGGATTTTGCCTTTGCCTTCATAAAAAATAAGGCTGCCAATCCTAAAATAGCTGAAAGCACTGTTAATTATTACACCTACCTGGCTTCAAAGCTTTATCCGCTGGCAAACGAAGTGATGAATAAAATCACGCCTGAAGATATCAATGCCTTTATTGCAGAAGCTGATCTATCAGCTTCCAATAAATCAAAGGTATATAAATTCTTAAAAATCCTATTTGGAGCTGCAAGGAAAAATAACCTTATTCTTGAAAATCCTATGGATATAGCCATTGTTCCGGAGTATGAACCGGAATACGATGAACCGTTTACACCGGAAGAAATAAAACTTATTATCACTAAATTAAAAAACACGCCTAAATTTTTACGCTATTATGCCCTCTGTTCACTTGAAAGTGTTATAGGCGCACGTATAGGCGAAATTTTGGGAATTGAACGCAGCACACTAAACTTCGAAAAAAATTACTGTAAAATAAAAGATGCCGTAAAAGCCGATATAAATGGCCGGACCTATGTAGGCAAAACCAAAACCAAAGCTTCTGTTAGAATACAATATTTTGATGCCGGTATAGGTAAAATCCTGCAAGACTACTTGGCAGCGTGCAATGTAGATAGTAAATATTTATTCTGCACAGCCAACGGAACGCCTATCAGCGTCCGTAATATGCAAAGAGCATGGAAGATGATTTTAAAGCATGCTAACGTGCGTTACCGCAGCTTTCACTATCTGCGCCACAGCTTTATAACAGAAATGTTTATTCAAGGCTATGCTGCAGCAGACATTGCCGCTGTAGTAGGTCACAGCCGTTTAGAAACAACCAACAAATATGCCCTGCGCCGGCAGGACAAAGTTTTAGAGATTGCCAAAACAGCCGCCAACATTTATAATATTGCATGAAAAAATGGAACCGTTATTACAAACGGTTCCAAAATTATTCCTAGCTATTTTATACTAAAACTTAAGTAACATATATAATCAATGACAATGAATATTATAAAAATGATATTAAATTCACTAACATGGAGCTGAACAGTATCAAACTTTTCTTTTCTATCTGTTATCCTTAGTAGAAAATCAAATAATGCTTTTAATGCATTAAACATAAACATCGCTACTAAAATTACTAAAAAAGACAATGTATAAAAATTCTCACTGCCGTCCTTTAAAGCTGATAATGCTGAATTAGCTAAACTAATTCCAGCTACAAAAGTTATCACTACTGAAGCAAAAATCCCCAATATAGCTACATAATCTTTTTGCAATTTACCTATTCGATTTTCTGTAGTCTTACTAAAATCTTCTGTTGCATTTTGTATTTCTTTTTGCAACTCTGTTTTACTTTGTTCTATCTGCTTCTGAAGTTCTTCTAAATTTTCCCTAGAACTATCAAATTTTTCTCTCAGAGCATAAATTTCTTTATTATTATTATCCCTAATAGCCTTTACATATTCTATCCTAGCATAATCTAAATTTATATGGTCATACAATTTTCTAACTTTTGATACAAACTCATCTTCATTACTTATTTTTTTATAGGATCTTTCACAATGCTCATAAACCAATTTTATATTTTGAGCAATATATGAAATATCTTTCCCCGTTTTATTGCAACTACCATCAATCAACGCCATAGCCGCAAAAATTTCTGAATATAGATGCCTATAATTATACGAATATAAAGTTTGTAATTTTATAGAAATTTCTTCCAGTGAAGTTTCATTCCGCTCTTTGCTTCCATCAGAAAGCTCATCAAGTATCTCTTTCAATAAATCATTTTTTTCTTTATCCATCAGTTTTTAGTAAATCTTTAGGAATCACACACCCATTCCCAAAACCTCCTGAATAAATCTGATCCCAAGCTTTATCTGGCGCATGTGTATCACGAACTAATTCCCAAGGCATAGACTTTCGCTTTTCACTTACAATCCTATCAACAATCGTTTTTTCTTCTGATGAAAAAATATTTTCTAACTCATAGAACTCACAAATTGGTAAAGCTCCAAATCCACAATATTTATTGTACACATCTCTTACTACTGGCCCAAACCTCCAAGCTTCTATCTCATCAGAAAAGCATGGTTTTCCATTCCAGCGCTTTAAAAAAGCAACTTGTACATAATACAAAATTTTTTGTAATTGCAAATTACTAATAGGTTTCCCCTCTTCACAGCACTTATTAATAATATACTTAGCAACACTTAACGCTGTTCTTTCCATCATTTCACACCTCCTGTCAAAAAATTTCAAATATAAAACACAATTTCATTCAACTTTTCTTATAATAATTTTAACATTATTATCACAAACTGTAAACATTGTCAAGCGAAAAATTACGGGGAACAGTCGGGGAACTTGTACCCCAAAACACTGTCTTTTTAGCCAAAATTTAGGTATTACCACGATTAGACAACAGATCACATAAAATACCTTAATCGCTGTATTTATGCGCTTACAGGGCATTTTTTACGCAAGATTTTATTTTAAAACCCTTGCCTACGAATCAAAAGGTCGCAGGTTCGAATCCTGCCGGGGCCACCAGAAATTAAAGCTCACTTCTTGCGAAGTGAGCTTTTTTGTTTGCCTATTTATTTTACAAAGGCCGCAGCGGGATCGTAAAGCTGAAAGTACTGCCTGCCCCTAAGGTACTGACAGCGCTTACTGTTCCTCCATGACTTTCGACCATCCATTTCACCATCGCCAGCCCTAAACCGGTACCGCTGTCGTCACCACTGCTGCGGGCGGTATTGACTCTGTAAAAACGTTTCCAGATTTTTGGCAGCTCGGCTGCGCTGATCCCAATGCCATCATCGCGAACAGTACCGACCGCATTTTTACCGTCACTCTTTAAAGTAAGCCAGATCTGCCCCTGCTGCCTGCCATACTTTACCGCATTAGTCAGCAGGTTAAGCCAGATACGCATCATCAGAGTCTGATCAGCTTTAACTAAGATTCCCGGTTCGATCTCTGCCGTCAGCGTGACCGCTTTGGATTCTGCCAGCCCCTGGGCTTCCTCTGCCACCATCTCGGTCAGTTCGCTTAAATCAAATTCTTCCAAATGCAGGCTTTCTTTATGCCTGTCCGCCCGAGACAGCTGCAACAGCTGATTGACCAGCTTCGACATTTTCCCGGCCTGCTGCAGCACTCCCTGCAGTGCCTGCTGCTTGCTTTCCAGATCAGGCGACTGTAAACCACATTCAGCCTGCGCGATGATCACCGAGGTCGGTGTTCGCAATTCGTGGGAAGCATCGTCGGTAAACTGTCGCTCGGCTTCAAAAGCATCCTCAAGTCTGGCAAACATCCCGTCAAAGGTTTTCGCCAGCGTATCGATCTCATCATCAGCGCCTTCCAGTTCGATCCTTTTGGACAGATCACTGCCGCTGCTGGCGTGCAGAAGTGCTTCCGTGATCCGTGTTACCGGACGAAAAGCCTTTTTAGTGATCCAGTAGCCGCCCAGGGCAGCCAGTAGGATCAGCAGCGGAAAAAACAATGCGCACTGCCGCAAAATCTTATCCCGTTCCGCATATGCAGAACTAAGCGGTACCGTTCCACGTACCCAGTAAAAATTATCAGCATGACGCGGTTTAAAATAAAAGTCATATACAAACCAGTTTTGCTGGTCACTTCCGGCCTTCTGCAGCAGCTCGTCTGCAAAGGGTGTTTCCGGCAGACCGCTGGCCACAAGGCCCGTGATCATCTGACCATTCTCGTGATATACAGCAAGCCTGACCCCGTCCTTTAAAAAATCCAGTTTCTCCAGACGCAGACGGCCATTGCTGTCGATCTTCAGTTCTTCGGCAAAATCATATACCTCTTCTTCCAGCTTGTTCTGTACACCCAACAGCAACACCTTGTCTGTTGCCAGCAAAACAGCCGTAAAAATAGCACTCAAAATTATCACGATCAACCCTGTATACCACAGGGTTATTTTCATTTTAACAGACAGCTTTTTCATAAAGTCTCCTTCAGCACATAGCCGGCGCCGCGCACTGTCTGGATAAGTTTTTTCTCAAACCCGTCATCTACTTTTTTCCGCAGATAGCGGATATATACGTCGACTACATTGGAACCGCCCTCAAAATCATAGTCCCAAACATGGTTTTCGATTGTTTCGCGTGCTAAGACTACGCCCTGATTGCGCAGCAAATACTCCAGAACAGCAAATTCTTTAGCGGAAAGCTGCAATTCGCGCCCGTCTCTGCTGACGCGGCGGCTGTTCAGATCCATTTCCAGACCACCGCACTGCAGCACGTTCGACACCTGTCCATTGCTGCGGCGCAGCAGCACCCGTAAACGCGCCACCAACTCATCAAAAGCAAATGGTTTGACTAAATAATCATCAGCCCCCAGATCAAGACCGGCGACGCGGTCTTCAACACTGCCCCGCGCCGTCAGCAGCAATACCGGCGTTTTATCGCCGGCAGCACGCATTTTTTTCAGTACCGACAGCCCATCGACTCCGGGCAGCATAATATCTAAAATAACGGCATCATAGGCTGTAAGCTGTAAATAATCAAGAGCTTCCAGACCATCGCCGCAGGCATCGACGCTGTAACCGCTTCCCTGCAGCTGCTTTTTCAGCACCTCACGCAGGTCAGGCTCATCTTCCACAAATAAAAGTCTCATAGCCGCAACCTCCTCAATTATTTTTATTATAGCACAAGCCTAAGGCTGTTTCCCTGCCAACAGTCAAATACTGCACAGCGCCCGGCCAGCCGCCTTTTTAAAATACAGGCTCCAACATATCAGCAGCAGGCCGCAGCCGATCATGATCGACTCTATCCTGACAAGATCGCTCAGCGGTCCGAAGCCAAGAATAGCAATCGGCATCATCCCCTGCGAAACAAACTGCAGCAATGCAAAAACACGCCCCATATAACCCTTTTCCGTATTAGTCTGGATCAAAACTGTCTCAGACGCTATCAGTACCGGTACAAACATCCCGCAGATGCAATCAAAGATCAGATACACCCAAAAGACCCGCGACAGTCCCATCAGCGCAAAGGTGCAGCCAAACACTGCCAACGAGACCGCTATCATCGTAATCTTGTTTTTGAACTCGCCTTTCCAGGCGACAAACGCGCCGCCCAAAAGAGCGCCCAGCGACCACAGCATTTCATTGGCCGTCAGTTTCCAAACTTCACTGCCGAAGCTCCTTACTACCATCAGCGGTGACAAAAACGCCGCCGGAGTGATCAGAACAAAAGTTACCGCATAGCAGACCAGCATTACTCTTAACAGCGGCTGTGACCAGGTGTAACGTACACCTTCCCTCAGTTCCTTCAGTACCGAACTATCAGATCTGTCCGCTGCTCTTGTTACTATTTTCAGCCTGAACATGATGGCAATGGCAATAACTGCCGTCAGCAGATCTACTAAAAAAGTCCACTGCATCCCAAACATACCCAAAATAGCGCCGCCGGCTGCCGGAGAAAGCAACAGCAGCACATTATTCGCCATCTGGTTGATACCGTTGATCCGGAGCAGATGCTCCCGCGGCACAATCTCCGGATAGAGCGCGTTGACTGCCGGAGCCTGAAACCCGCCGCCGACAGAACGCAGACAGGCGATAAAGATCAAAAAGCTTAAATTTGCAAAACCATAATGAAAAGCCACAAAAGCCAGAAGTGTCGCCAAAGCAGTAAAACCGTCCGCCAGCATGATGATCGTTTTTTTATTATATCTGTCCGCAAATACTCCCGCCCACAATGAAACCAGCACCTGAGGAATCAGCGTTGCCAGCGTCGACAGCGTTATCCAGAATCCGGACTCAGTCGTTACGGTAATATACCAGACGATCGAAAAGCCCACTACTGACGAACCGAACATCGACAGATTCTGGCTGATCAGGAATAAGGCGATCTGTTTTTTCCAGTTTTTATTTTCTTTCATAAAAAGACCTTGTCTTTCCTATTTTTCAATAAGCCTTCTACTAGAATTTTACAATAAAAAAGCAAATTAACGAATAAGTTTTTAAAATAAATTTTTATTAAATTTTCTTTTAATCTTCTTTTAATCTTTCCGCGTTATAATAAAGACAAAGAAAACGCCGAATAAAGAAAACGGCGCAAGGAGGTAAAAAACATGACTAGAAAAATCCTGGCGATCATCGCCGCCGCAATCTGTACATTAGCAATCACAGCAACCGCTTTTGCCGCTGAGTTCATCAACGCCGATCAGGCACGCAGCATCGCTGCACAATGGGTACCTGCCGGCAGCACTCATCTGATAACTAAAGACGAAAGCCACAAATACGCAGCTTATTACGAAGTAAAATTCTACGACAACGCTACCAACACCGAATATGAAGTTGAAGTGCTCAAAAACGGCGGCGCTGTAAAAGAATTCAAAATGGATTCCCAAACAGTTCTCGGCAGCCCCAGAGTAGTACTATCTGCCGCTGATGTCCAGGACCTCGTTCGCAAAGAATTCCCCAACGCAACCTTCACTAAAGTAAAACTTGACAGCGACGACGGCCTTTATGAATATGAGTTGAAATTCTATACACCCGAATTACGCGGCGAAATGAAATTCAACCCTGAAAACGGCGCTCTGATGGAAAAAGAACTTAAATACCAAGTTCGCTGAGCCATCCCCCCAAAATGCACTGTAAATGTGCCGATTGCTCACGCAACAAAGCCACTGCCGCACTGTGATAAGTGTGACAGTGGCTTTGTCTTTTTTATTATTAAGAAATCAAAAATGATAAGCCAAGTCAAGCCGGGCCCCGATCTCCCGTCCACCATTAGACCAGTCCCCGCTAAGGCTGCCGCCAGCCGACCATTTTCGGCTGAAATCATGCCTGACATAAGCCGCCGCCACAAAATGGTTCCTGCCCTCTCCCCAACTGCGTACCGGCAGCAGGGACCCGCATTCATCTTCAGCAAAGCAGACTTCCATAAGCTGCCGCTCGCCAGTCAGGATACGCTTATAACCCAGGCGAATGCCATAACCGCCCGTACCCTCACTGCGGTCAAAGGATAAGCCCAGCTCCCCTTCGGCATAATTATCACTATAACTGCCAAAACTGCGGTCAAAAACACCTGCACCATGCTCTCTAAAGGCCTTCTGCCTATAATGGGTAAAATTGATCCTGGCATAAGGACTGACATGCCACAATTCTTCCGGCTTTCCATAATCCAGATCATAGGCATACTCAACGCCTATCCCCAACGTTTTACTGTCATAGCCGCTTTCAGCGGTCTGCCCCAGTACCGGCAGATACGCGGTACCCTTATTGGCCTGTAAACCATAGCTGACAAAGCCTGTTATACTGCCGGGTTTGTTTTTATTTCCAGCATATAAGCCCAATGAATAACTGTCATATTCGCCACTTCCCGCAGCTCCGCTGACAGTATTGCTGCCGTAATCAAACAACAGACCATAATATCCATGTTCATCGGAAAGAAAATCCTTGCCAATGGTCAAATTATAGCCGTGCCCATTTACGCCGCCAATGCGTCCCCAGCGCTTGTTATTCAGCATCCACAATCCGTCCTGCCGCGCCAATGCCGGCTGCTCATATACCGCTCTCATTACAGAGCCGTTTTTCATGGCATCATGGGCCAGATCCAGCAGCATCCCATTTTCTATTTGCGAAAAAGCGGCTGCAGCATTAGTTTTATCCAGGGCATACAGCCTGTACATCTGTTTTTGCCGGTCACTATCCAGCGAAAAATACATATTATTCAAAGCAGCAAAGGTAGCGCTGTTGCCGCCGGTATTATTACTGACAAAAGTAGTAAGCTTGCCCTCTTTATTATCGACTACTATTTGGGCATCCAGCATCCCGGAAAACTCCTGTTCTGTACTGCTCCCTGAAACTATGCTATTCGCAGTAATAAATATGCCGCTGACTTCGGGGGCAGCACTATTAGCCGCTTTAACCTCCATCCGGTCGATATGGGCATCGCCGTCTACATTAAGACAATTATATTTTTTACCGTCTGTATTGAGCAATATCGTACCACTGCCGTTGAAGCCGCCCCTAACTTGCATATTTTCGATGCTTCCATAACTGCCGGCCTGCACTCTGCCATCGTTATACAAGCTGCCATTGACCGTGCCTTTGCCTGTAATCGTACCACTGCCTGTACTATAAGCATCGCCGGCCACAGAACCGTCTATTTGCAGCGTGCCCTGTACTGCGATAGAACTGCCCTGATAGGTATTGCTGCCGGTCAGATTCAGAATACCCTCCCCCTGTTTTATCAGCCCGGCGTGCAATCCTACCAGTTCGGTGTCTGCAATTTGCTTGTTGAAATCTGTGATATATCGCTCAACCATATAACTGTTGTTGTCTTTAACACCTTCGGGATTTTTCAGCCAGTTGGTTTGATAGTACAGCCAGCGATCGTACAGATCTTTGACATCGCTGTCAGCTCCTGTTGAATCAGCAGATTTTCCTGAACCGAGCGGATCAGCGGCAATATAACCTGCGCGTATTTCTTTGATATCATTACTCCAGACAGAATCATAGCCCTGAGTATTCACGCTGTATAAGGCCTGCTTTTCAGCTTTTCCACGTACCGTATAAGCATCGCTGATATCGCCGGCACTCAGCCGCCTGACATTGATCGCCCCAAGTCCTCCAACAGCTTTCCCGGCATCAACTATGCCCTGTCCGAACAGTGCCTCCACCGGTACATCTTTAAAAACATCAATTTCCACATTTGCATCCAGTTCACTGTGCAGCTTTTTTTTACCATCTGTTTTATCATCTGATAATTTTATACCATAAAATCCCCAAAAAAGATCTTCGTTTTTTTTGTAGGCTGTATCTAATGCTTCAGCAATATCCGGCGCGGCTCCACCAGGAGGAACAAAAATATTTATTTTGAGCTCTGACTTATTATCTCCTTCTCCTGGATCCTCCTGTACATTTATGAAAAAACCATCCGTCACCACAATCTGATTATTTGCCGTGCTCAACAGCACATCCCCTATCTGTTTGCCGCCAAGATAGGGAAACGCCTGCTGGACTAAAGCTCCCACACCTGTTACCAGCGGAGCGGCCTGAGACGTACCATACCTAATCACATCCATTTGACCAGCAGCCGCAAAGTCAGCATTAGCGGAAACAATCGCAACACCCGGTGCGTTTAAAACACAGTCCTCTCTATATTGAGCCAGATCAGAGAAAATTGCGATAGCGTTGCAGTCTGCGTCAAAACCGCCCGTCTTATTACGGTGCAGCGCCGCAGCATCGCCTGCGGTAACAGTAATAAAATTGTTGCTCAGGCTTCGGTCAAAAACAGGGCTGGTATTTTCTATACTCGCCATAGTGTGACCGTTGTTGCCAGCAGCCCATACTAAAAGCTTATCATGGGCAACCGCTTCTCTGAACTGTATGGTATTATTATAAAGATAATCCTGCCATTCCGGGTTGCCTGTAGGAGTAAGAACGCCACTCTGCACCAGCTCATAAGCCTGATTATCATCGATGTTCGTCAAATAGCACCCAGTTCCCCAGGAATTATTGATAACCTTGATTTCCGGATGCTGCACATAATAAACATAAAGGTCCTTGCGGCTCTCAAACGAACCGTCACTGTAATAAATCCTACCGGCAGTAGAGCCCTTGATCTCGGCATCAAAAGCAATGCCATGCATACCCAGGCCGTTTTTAGATGCGGCCACGACACCAGCCACATGAGTACCATGAGTAAAATTCGCCCAATTATATACTCCGGCACCAGCAACATTGATCATCTCAGAATTTTGTTTTAAATCAAATTCAGGAACCAAAAAATTAATAGGATCATCACAGACACCCACAATAACGCCTTTTCCTGTATAGCCATTGGCATAAGCCGACGCCGCATTCACTGCATCCAGCACATTATAGCCCATCTCATTATATTCAGCTGTTTTAAAACTGTCGGCACTTTGCGCGTTGGCAATGCTGCTGCTCATAAGCATCAGCATTGCCAAACTGTTTAAAGACCTTTTCCACGGCATTTTAGCTCAGCTCCTTAGTGACTTACTGCCATATATATACGAAGGCTGATCCCCGCTCCGCTTTGATCATGGCGCCAAAATAATTACAACGACTGTCTTTTGGTGAACAAAAATAAAAGCCACTATGTTATTACATAGCGAACGATATTTTTAAGCAAAAAAAATATTCTATATATAATATTATAACATATATTATATATAGAACATAAATCCTTCATAAATAAAAAATTAGTTTTTTCTGCCTTTATTCTTTTGTCAGCATTTCCAGCTCAGCCTCGCTCAAACCGCAGCCGCGCAAAACGGCTTCCGTATCCTCGCCCAGCCTGGGCGCCCGTTTTTGCAGCGTTCCCGGCGTTGCCGACATTTTCATGGCAAAGCCCAGCTGCTTATAAGTGCCGATCTCTTCATCTTCTACCGTCAGCACCATTGCATTCGCACTGGTCTGCTCCGCAGCCAAGGCTTCGTCAAAATTCAGTACCGGCGTTACGCAGGTATCCTTCCCCTCCAAACAAGCCGTCCACTCCTGCATGGTTTTAGTCCTGAAAATCCCGGTCAGCTCGTCCTTAACGCGCTCATGCTGCGCTTCATCGTCCAGGGCATCGATAAGGTCGGCGCGGTCTAAGGCCCGGCAAAGGTTGCTCCAGAATTTTTTCTCCAGGCACCCTACCGAAACATAACGGCCGTCCCGCGTTTCGTAGATATTATAGTTGGCATATGCACCGGTCAGCCAGTTATTGCCGCGTTCGGCAACGAAACCGCTGCCGAAATATAAACTGGCGGCGCCGGGCATCAGGGTCAGCGCCGTATTATACAGCGAGATGTCTATTTCCTGTCCGGTCCCGGTCTGCTCGGCATGGCGCACAGCCATCAGGATACTCATGCCCGCCATCAGCGCCGCATTCATATCCGCCATCAGAATACCCGGTATCGCC
>ERZ791667.680-NODE-680-length-16386-cov-2.59923_pt1 | contig 16386 bp, 12 predicted proteins | sample MGYA00509959_ERZ791667 | MGnify/ENA primary metagenome ERZ791667 (study PRJEB30046, sample SAMN00715196) | human gut metagenome | study: EMG produced TPA metagenomics assembly of the A metagenome-wide association study of gut microbiota in type 2... | reverse complement strand
AAACCCGACATAACCTCCCCGATGAGCACTAATCTTTTGTCCGTTCAAATAGACTTCACAAGCATTCATGACTCCTTCAAACGAAATTTTTATTTGTTTGTCTTTGTATTGTGACGGTACTCTGAAAGTACGTCGATACCACCCGACTCCATCATAAATAATATCTCCTCCACAATGCTTCTTCTCTAATTGCATAATATGAGGGATGGTAGCTGCTATCCAACCGGAATCATCCAAACCGGGCTGCCCACCGCTTTCAACTTCTCCCCGATGAAAAGCCCAACCGGTATTCATGTTCAACACCACTCTTGCCTCTGCCTCCCCTGCCAATGCAGGGAAGGAGCAGAATACAAGCATACTACAGAAAAAAAATATCCTGAAAAACATCTCTGTTACCTTAACCATATATCAAATAGAGAGAAATTAATAATGGGGATTTTGTACAATTGCCGGAGTGGCATCAATCACTGTCTGCGGAATAGGCCACAGATAATGCTTTGCCGGATCAAATTTCCGGTTCTCAACAAAAATTCGTTCATTTGTCAATGAAAGGGCACCGGTTACAGGATCGACCGTTCCAAGTAAACAACCATATACCTTCCCGTTCAACACTTGTTCACCGATTTTCCAACGGCAAATATCGAACCACCGAAGTCCTTCCATAGCAAGCTCCACACGTCTTTCTCTTCTGAGTAATTCGCGCAATTTCTCCTGACCGGTATATCGGATCCTGTCTACAACCGGCATTTTAGCACGGGTACGTATGTCGTCCAAAATATCGTAAACGGAATTATCAATCTGATTCAGCTCTATTTTACATTCGGCATACATCAACAGCACTTCTGCATAACGCATAACAATGGCATTCATACCACAATCCCACATATCTGCATAATCAGACAAATCGTCCACATATTTACGAACTAGATATCCTGTTTTAGAACGTCCGTAGGGAGCATAATAATCTCCATTCGGATCTTTCACATCGATTGGGTCGTAACGTTTTCCTTCGTATAGATTTCCCGGAGCTAATACGGTAACAGCCAAACGAGGGTCTCTGTGCAGGTAAGGTTCTTTCGGATCATATACCTCAGACTCTTCGATTGTTTTTCCATCTTCACACTCAAAAGCATCTACCAGTGATTGAGTAGGATTGATAGAACACCATCCGCCCACACTGGCCGGAGGCAATACTCCCAAAACCCAGTTACCGTACAGGCTTTCTACATATTGTACATCCAGAATAACTTCCGAATTATTTTCATTCGCAATCTTAAACAAACCTTTATAATCGGGAAACAGTTCGTAGCCCAATCCCATTACTTCGCTACAAGTAGCCATACAATCATCATACTGATGTTCGAACAGTTCCAGACGAGCTTTCAATGTCAAAGCTGCACCACGAGTTATACGCCCGACATCACTTCCGGAGTAAAATTCGGGAAGTTGCGGAGCGATCTCTTTCAGTTCATTCAAGATAAACTCAACCACTTTCGCTTTCTCAGTACGTGGCAAATTGGCGTTTTTAATTTCAAGAACGGAAGTTACCAAGGGCACATCACCATAATGCGTCACTTTCTGAAAATAATCCCATGCACGCAGAAAACGTACTTCGGCTGTCAAGCGTTTGCGTAAATCTTCATTCATTTCGGGGCGATGGATATTCTCCAGGAAATTATTATAGCGAACCATGTTTCCATACCCCATATAGCTATAACCCGGATCGGTCGGGGTCGCTGTACCTGCAGCCTGTACCGCCCAGCCTTCCCAAGTAAAAGGATTATAAGCATTATCCGACGCACAGTCGGCATAAATCACTTCATCCATAGAAAACCAACCATTATAACACCCTGTAGCTGCGGCCATGGCATCTTTTTCAGTTCTCCAAAAGGCTTCGTTTGAAGGTTTGTCCAAAGGATTCCGATCTAGAAAATCGGTACTACATGCCGAGAACAAAGCGGCAAACAACAAACTATATATTATCTTTTTCATATGCATTATCTATCAGAAAGTAATGTTTAAACCAAATGTATTTGTTTTGACCTGAGGATAAGAGCTTCCTCCTTCGGGTGATTCCGGATCGAACCCTTTATCAAATTTGGTAAAGGTAAGCAGATTCTGCCCGCTATAATAAACTCTGATTCGTGAAATTCCCATCATATTACACCACTCTTTTGGAAGTGTATATCCCAACTGGAAGTTCTTCAAACGTAAATATGAAGAGTTGACAATCCAGAAAGAAGAGGGATTATAAATACTGTTGTTCTGGCGATAAGAAGAGAATGCTCTCGGAAACTTACCATTCGGATTGGTTTCAGCATCCCAACAATCACGATACATATAAGAAGGCTTTCCCTTAGCTCCAATCATTTCACCTACTACACCCGGACCTGCAAGATAGCCTTGCACATCAGCTGCTCCCTGGAACAGAAAAGTAGCATCGAGTCCTTTCCATTCGGCAAACAGATTCAAGCCAAATGTCCACTTAGGCATGGTGTTACCAATGTAGACACGGTCTTCTCCATCGATTTTTCCATCGTTATTAATATCACGGTACTTGATGTCGCCCGGTGCTGTATCAGTGCCGGGAATCGTTGCGCTATTAGCAACCTCTTCTTCAGTTTTAAAAAGTCCCTCGGCAATGTATCCTCCGATAGAGTTGATGGCATATCCTTCCTGGTTGAAATATTTACCACTCCAAATGCGTGCACCACCATTCTTCAGGTCCATCACTTCATTCTTATTATATGCGGCATTTGCCGATACCTGAAAATTCCAGCCATGAGTATTCAATTTATAACCTGCCGTTATCTCCAAACCGGTATTCTTTACTTTACCTGCATTTTGATAAGGTGCATTTAAACCATATAAGGTACTTACGGGTAATTTCATCAGAATATCATACGTCAATTTGCGGTATCCTTCGATAGATAAAGTATATTGATTGCCCAGAAACCCCATGTCAAGTCCAAAGTTCAAAGTCTCGGTAGTCTCCCAGATCAAATCGCGGTTAGCTCCATCGACCGGTGCTACCCCCTGTACAACAGTTCCGCCAAACGAATAATTAGCCTGATCAAGTACAGATTGGTAAGAATAGTAAGAAATAGCCTGATTACCCAAAACTCCCCAGCCGCCTCTCAGCTTAAGATCTGACAACACATTACGGGTTCCTTCCATGAAAGGCTCATTAATAATTCGCCATGCACCAGAGAAAGATGGGAATACTCCCCAACGTGAGTCCTTAAAGATACGTGAAGTTCCGTCACGACGGATATTTGCCTCAACCAAATAACGATTATCATAGTCGTAAGTCAAGCGTCCGAAGAATGAACGCAAAGCATATTCATTAGCCGAACCATCTGCAGTCTGACCATCAGGTGAACCGGCATTCAACTCCCAAAGATCATTGTTCAGAAAGTTTTTCCGATATCCTTTTGTCCAGTCTTCACGGTAATATTCCTGTTCGTATCCTGCCAATGCACCTACAGTATGTTTTCCAAACGTATTGTTATAGCTGACCAAAGTCTGTAAGTTCAGTTTCAGACCATTTTTACGTTCATCAGTTTGATTGTTAGGTCCCTGATACTTTGTAGGCTCACCTGTTTTCCAGTTATAATATTGAATATCCTTAATGAATTTTTCATCAGAAATCGATTTATATTCGTAACCCACGATTTCCTGAATTTTCAACCCTTTAATCGGTTCATAACTTACATTTCCGATGGCTCTGGTAATATGCTGTTTGGTAGTACGTAAATTACCTTCTTCAATAAATGCAAGTGGATTACCATCATTGGCATATCCATAATATCCATTTGAATATTTATAAGGAATGAAAGGAGCTATCTGATTGATCTGCGAAAAGATGTTAGACATTTCACCGGTAAAACCACTCACCGGTTCTTGTGCCTCCCCATAAGTAAAAGAAAGATTCATACCTGCCGTGAACTTGCCCATCTTGGCATTCATATTGCCTCGCACCGAATAACGGTCATATTTAGCAATATCTATAATACCGTCCTGTCCCAAGTAACCAGCAGAAAACATATAGGTCATTTTATCCGTACCACCTGAAATTTCAGCGCGGTGGCTATGCTGCAAACCGGTCTTATAAAATAATCCCTGCCAGTCTGTATCCGGATAATTGTCAGGATCCGAACCATTTCTGAACTTTTCGATCTCTTCATCTGTATAGATCGGATTCTTTCCTTCGTTAACCATAGCTTTGTTATACAACTTCGCATATTCCCACGAGTGCAGATATTCAGGAAGAGCCGTAGGTTTCTGCCACCCCACATAGCCATCATAACGAAGCGTGGGAGCTTTATCTCCTCCTTTTTTAGTAGTAATCAAGATTACTCCATTTGCCGCACGCGAACCATAGATAGCAGCTGAAGAAGCATCTTTCAGTACCGAGATGTTCTCGATATCGCTGGGATCCACTTCATTTATGCTGGATACCGGCAAACCGTCTACCACATACATCGGATTAGAATTATTCAGAGTCCCGACACCACGTACCCGTATGGTTGTATTATCACTTCCCGGCTGCCCCGTCCCGGAGATAACCGTTACTCCGGGCAAAAGTCCCTGAATCGCATTCGAAACGTTTGTTACCGGACGATTCTGCAACGACTTGGAATCGACAGCAGCGACAGCTCCCGTTAAGTTTACTTTCTTTTGAACCCCATATCCTACTACAACCACCTCATCCAGGGTCTTCGTATCTTCCTTCATGATGATGTTAAACGCATCTTTTCCTTTTGTCGACACATCTTGTTGGAGATAACCGATATAACTGATAATCAAAGAAGCATTTTCCGGAACTTCCAGTGTGAATTCCCCATCCAGATTTGTTATCACCCCATTGGTACCGACTCCTTTTTCCACGACATTCGCACCAATAATCGGTTCGCCTGTAGCATCCTTCACCACTCCGGATACTTTTTTCTTTCGGGAACCGGACTGTTGGTCCGCTTTTTTTTCAATAAAATAAATCTTATTGTTTTTTATTTCAAAAGTTACCTTCGTTCCTGCCAACAGTTTAGACAATGCTTCATCCAGATTGGCATCTTTCACTTGAATAGAAATTTTGCGATTCACATCAATCAACTGATCGCTGAATACCAACCCCATTGTTTGTGCTTTTATAGAAGACAGTATTTTTTCTACCTTCTCATTATTAAAATTCAAAGAAACTTTTTGTGACCATGCCGAAACAGTGAAGCCAAATAAAAGAACTCCTAAGAGCAACAGCATTTTCGTTCTGGTTCTTGTTTTCATTTCATACAGTATTAAATTAATTATTTTTATAGTTTATAAAAAGGCCTTTCTATATAAGCTAACACACCATCGAAAAGAAGGTATGAGTGCTATTTTTATTTTTCTGCAAAAAAAGATGCAGAGAAATGATAGGTCTTGCCCTTATGTAGTTGTACATGCCTTCTAACATCCCCACAAACCACCTCGTACCGTTCATTTTGCCGTGCATACAAAACAGCTTCTATCAATTTTCCCGCTTTCCAGGTAATGTCCAAAGTATGTCCTCCATAGATTTTTATACCTTTTATAGAACCATCGGCATAATCACAAGGCCAGGCCGGCAAAAGTTCTATTTTTCCCTTCTCGGTATAAACCAGCATCTCCATTAGCAGGCGTGGGATGCTCAAGACTGCATCCAAATTGTATACTTGATGTTCCGGATCATGTGAAGTGACCAATCCGTCATATAAATAATGACGACGACTAAAACGGTCCAGATTTGTTTTTACCTTATCTATATCGCCCAGACGCACTGCCTGAAGAGCCACATGAATTAATCCATGGGCAGAACCGGTATCGAAAGCAAAACGTTTGTTTAATGCGATACGTGCTGCATGTATAAGACGAGGATCTCCCTCCGACTTACCCAACTGCGAACCGGGAAAAACCGGATAGAGATGCGAAAGATGTCTGTGATTATATACGTCCTGATAAGCTTCATCAATCCATTCGGCCAAGGCCCCTTCGTCATTAATCTGGTAGGAAGGCAACCGTTGCAGGTAATTATTCCATTTAGCCAATTCTTTTTTGTCAGCACGAAATGTACGCCCCATCTCAAGAAGCAAACGGAACACTTCTTTAGCAATAGCAACATCCATTGTAGCATCTTTGCTCAACCAGGTGTCAGTCCCCGGAGGAGCATTCTCGGGAGAAACACTGGGGCAAATGTGATATAAGCTATCACCATCCATAATCAAGTAGTCTTCATAGAAGTCGGCCATTTCCCTGTATAGCGGGAACACATGTTTCTTAAGAAAAGCCTCATTACCGGTCAGCATGGCATACTCATAAAAAGGACGTATATTCCAGCCGGCACCACCGGGCCAGCACATCCAGGGAAAAGACCGTCCGAAATGGGTGAGATATCCACTTTCCGGATCATTATAATGGGCAACAATAAAGCCTCTGCACCCCAGATAATTTCGCGCGTTCAGTCTCCATCCGGGAAGCAGACTCTCCACATAACCAATATAAGATTCCGCACATTCATGCAAATTGCCCATAGATGCTGCCGAGACGGCCAAGTTGATATTTGAATCCCATACAAAGCCACCGATCCATCCGGGTTTCCATCCTCCTCCCCAGATTCCCTGTAAAGGAGGAGGATACTTGCCGGATGAAGAAATAAGCAAATAACGTCCCATAGCATGAATCTGCTCAAGAAACAAAGGAGTAACCCCATGCTTATGAATATCGGAAAGCATTTTCTCTGTCGAAGTCGTTTTCCAATCGGAAGAACAGCCTAAATCCAATTGCATGCGGCGAAACATTTCGGCATGTTTCCGACTATGAGGTAACAACAGAGTATTATAATCGAGCGGTAAACGTGACAACTCCCTTTGCACGGAAGGGCGTACCGACAAATTTGCATTCTCCAACGGAGTAATTCTCACAAGAACGAGTACCTCGTCAGCGTCTGCTATTCTCAAAGAATCACCTTCGGTAATCATACTTCCCCCTTTAAGAGACACTCGGGCCAATCCCTCATAACCACCGGCATCATATTGGTAAGCGGCACGGTAAGATAACCATCCTGAAAATACTTCTGTACTCACCGATGAGAAAGCACTATCCAGATTATGCTCAAAATGAACTCCTTCACGTCCCGGAGTCTCCTTAAGCCCCAACACTAAATTTATCTTTCTTTGTCCGGTTGCTTTCAGACGGAGCACATTGACATTATGCTCTCTGGATGAGAATACAGATTCCGTCACTCCTCCTCTTCCACCCCAAAAGGCGGAAGTCTCACCCGTTTCCAGATCAAGTTGTCTTCTATAGCCATTCTCTGCCTGTAGAGTGGTATCGGTATACCGAATGCACAGATCAAAAGCTGGATGGGGTATAAGAGGCCAGCGCTGTACGGCTCCCATAGCAACCAATTGCCGGTCAGCTTCACCGGTCATCAACTCATCTGCTGCATCGCTTCTCCCGGATTCTATCAACCGGCGCACTTCCGGAAGAAGCGAAGCTGTTGAAGGAACCGCTACTTTATGACGATCCCATCCTCTTATAAACAATTCCTCGTGGACACAGATTATTCGTTCCGATCCCGGTTGCCCCATCACCATCGTCCCGTGGCGACCATTGCCGGTGACAAATGCATCCTGCCATGATGTGGCAGGTTTCTCCGCCCAAACCACCCATCGTCCGGACGAAACAGAAGAAGATGGATGATGTACCGTACCGTAAGTAGTTGACAATGACAGACAGGCCATCAAAAGTGTAAACAGATATTTCATATAAACACATATTTGCTGTGATATCTCTTGTGTATAGATATCCGGTTCATACTTGAAATTAAATATTCTTAAAGGCCCTTTTACTACATAAGCTAACACCCCATCCGAAAGAAAGTATGAGTTTCCATATAAGAGCTTATCTAAAAAAATAGATGCAGCTCCTGAACAGGGTCTGCATCTATCTATAGAATAATAATTCAATCAATCTATTTTTCCTTCTGAATTTCGAATACCCCATCTTCCGTTTGCAAGAAACGTATCCATGAAACCGCTTCCAAATCACGCAATACATCGTCCACATTCACTTTGCTGGTAGATAGAGTAAACCTGTTATTCAATAGGGTGGAATCACGCACCACAAAATGAACATCATACTGCCGTTCCATGACCTTTATAATATCTCTCAGCGGAGTAAGATAAAAATTCAGGCTATTGGAACGCCAGGATGAAATCTGGCTCATATCATCCGGTTTGGTTATCTGGCAAATTCCGGATGTCCGGTTGTATTCGGCACTTTCACCCGGTACAAGAGGATATTCCTTGTTCTTGGTATCTTTCAACAGCACGCCTCCTTCTTCCAAGGTGACCCATACATTGGGTTCTGACGGATATGCCTTTACATTAAATTTAGTTCCGGTGACCTTTACTTCAACACCTTTCAAATCGACGATAAACGGACGCTTCTTATCCTTAGCGACCACAAAAAAGCCTTCTCCCCATAACTCCACACTCCGACTGAACAGACCGAACTTCTTGGGATACCGCAAACGGGTATCCGAATTCAACTGTATAACTGTTCCATCTTGCAGAACAACCTGCATTTGCTCTCCGCAAGGAACCTTTAATTCAGCATATTCTGTGGCAGAAAAGACTCCGGTTCTGTCAGCCAGAAACCAAAGAGATATACTAAGGAATAAAAAAGGAATCAATACCGCTGCCGCTATCAGTCCACGACGATAAGAAACTATTTTTTTCTCAGGTTTTATTTGCCCGATGAAGCGTTCCCGCATCCGTTCTTCCGGCACCGGATAGTCTAACCATTCCCGGGCCCGTTCTTCGGTGAGCCGTGCAGACTCGCTCTCCAAACGCCCCGACAAATATTCGCTACCCTCTTCTGTAGCAAACCATTCCGCAACCAATCCCGCTTCTTCCACAGAAGCTTCGTTATTGAGCACTTTATCTATAATCGCATCATCTATTTTCATTTCGACTTTTCTTTATCTAATAATAAAAACACTTCATCAACTTAAAAGTATGAGTTGCTGCTCACTCTAAAAAATGAATCCACAATACATGAAGTAATACAATTAACGATTCAATCTCCGCACGGAGTATCTTAATGGCCTGAGTATAATGGGACTTTACGGTAGGCACCGTGATATGCATCTCGTCCGCTATTTCCTGGTTAGAAAGTCCTTTTTCTATTTTCAGGCGGCATATTTTCTGTTTTTGAGGAGGTAGTTTACCGATGGCAGTCCGAAGATGTTCCCTTAAATCTTTATCTTCAAAATTCTTCAGAAAACTGTCGTCCGCTTCTTCGTTCCGTTGAGCCATCTCGTAATGCTTTTCAAAGACAATCTGCCGATGTCTCAACTCGTTCATAATGTAGTTTTTCAGGATGGTGAACAACAGGCTTCTGATGCCGGATTGAAATTCAAAACTGGAACGTTGCTCCCACAATTTCATAAAAGTATATTGCACTGCGTCTTCAGCCTCTTCACCTGATTTAAAATACCGATAAGCCAGCGCATACAACAAACGGTTATACCGTTCGAAAACAGTAACAAAAGCGTGCTCGCTGCCTTTACGGAGTTCAGCATACAGTTTCTGGTCAAAATCTAAAAATTGATTCATTATCGAATATTTCTCACTTGGTGATCTAAGGTCCTGCTTTTAGAAGTGGCAAAGATAAGAAAAAACAGTTTGAACCTTATCCTCTTTGAGAATGTTTTAACTGTAGAATCTTAAAACAATAACGGTTATGGAGAAATATCTTATTCACAGTAATGAGCTGCACCTGATCGATCAAGAAAGAATCCACCAGGCAGTAGAGCAGATGGTAGAGTCATTGGATATGGCCGCCGGATCTACATTCAGTTTTGACCTTTACAAAGTGGTGGAAACCTATTTCAAGGATCTGGATAAACGAAGAGAGATAAACCATCTGTTAGGCATCACAGACAACACGTATGATCCTACAGAAGATTTCGGAGTGTGTTAATTGGTTAAATATAAATTTGCAAAAAGGGTGATTGCTTCTTCAGAAGTAGCCACCCTTTTTGAATATTCATCAATTCGGAGCCTGATGAACCGTAAGTTGCGGAAAGGGAAAATTGATGCCTTTCTCATTGAACGTAGCATAAATCGTCTTGTTTATGTCGAAATAAACGCCCCAATAATCGCCACTCTCCACCCAAACACGGACTACAACATTCACACTGCTGGCATCCAGCGCATGCAGAGCTATAAACGGAGCAGGATCATTGAGAATACGCTTATCGGCGGTCAGCACCTCACGTACCACTTTTTCCACCTTATTATAGTCTTCACCATAATCGACGCCAAAGATCCATTCAACGCGACGGGTCTTCTGGTTACTATAGTTAGTCACCACTCCACTGCTTAAAGCCCCGTTGGGCACATAGATGAGCTTGTTGTCGGCAGTTGTCAGGATTGTATGGAATATCTGGATTTCCTTGACCGTACCGGAAACACTTTGTGCTTCGATCCAGTCGCCTACCTTATAGGGTTTGAACAGTAAAATAACCAGTCCGCCGGCATTTTGCAAATTACCGGAAAGCGCCATACCGACAGCCACACCGGCAGAAGCCAGCAAAGCAGCAAACGAAGTCGTCTCGACGCCCAATGCGCCTACCACGGAAACAATTAATAGTACGGTAAGAAGGATATTAACGAGACTCTTTACAAAAGTCTTGATACTGATATCCACGTTTCTCTTATCCATCACCCGGCCGACCAGACGGTTCAGCATCCGGATCAGAAAACGTCCGACCAAAAATACAATGACCGCTTTCAGAATATGTCCTCCGGCCTGTATGCCCGAGTCTATCAGTTGTTGGGTGATCAGTCCCAACTTATCGAGCCCGTCTGCCTGGGCTATAGCCTGGTCCAGCTTCTCAGCCGCCACTTGCAGGGAATCGGCGACTTGTTGTGTAGTTTGGAATAGTAGCATAATAATACAATTTTAGAGTTTGTCCATTTAATAACAGCGGACAAAGCTACAATGTTTTTATCAAATAGCGAAGTGTTTCTTGCTTTACACAAGCAAAAAGCGTAAATTTGCCGCCGATTCACTTAGTAGGGGTGCCTTAACATGACGGGCTGAGAACATACCCTTTGACCTGATCCGGGTAATGCCGGCGTAGAGAAAAACAAATTAGCAACATGAAAAAGATGATTTTTGCCGGCTGTCTGATGGCCGGAGCAAGTGTCTTCGCGCAAGCGGGCGAGACAGACAGCTTGAAAGTAGTAAATCTGCAAGAGGTGCAGATAGTATCCACACGTGCCACTTCAAAAACCCCGGTGGCATTCACCAACGTTTCGAAAGAAGAACTCAAAAAGCAGAACTTCGGGCAAGACATCCCTTTTCTGCTCAGTATGACTCCTTCGGCACTGACCACCAGTGATGCCGGAGCAGGTATCGGTTACACCACACTGCGCGTACGGGGAACAGACGGGACACGCATCAACATCACAGCCAACGGAATCCCGATGAATGATGCCGAAAGCCATACACTCTTCTGGGTAAATATGCCCGACTTTGCTTCGTCCGTAAAGGATATACAGGTGCAGCGCGGTGCGGGTACATCGACCAACGGCGCAGGCGCTTTCGGAGCCAGTGTCAATATGCAGACGGAAGGTATTTCGATGCAACCTTATGCCGAAATAAACGCCTCGTACGGCAGCTTCAATGCTCACAAAGAGACAGTAAAATTCGGGACGGGACTGCTGAAGGATCATTGGGCATTCGATGCCCGCCTGTCCAACATCGGTACGGACGGATACATAGACCGGGCATCAGTAGACCTGTACTCTTTCTACGCACAGGGTGGATATTTTGCCGACAATACTTCGGTGAAGTTCATCACCTTCGGCGGTAAAGAAAAGACGTATCATGCCTGGAATTATGCAACTAAGGAAGAGATGAAGAAATATGGCCGACGCTTCAACTCATGCGGCATGTACACAGATGACGACGGACACATCCGCTTTTACAAAGACCAGACGGACAACTACCTGCAAATGAACTATCAGCTCTTGCTGAATCATACTTTCTCGGCAGCATGGAACCTGAATGCGGCACTCCATTATACAAAGGGGGACGGCTACTATCAGGAGTATAAAGAGGATCGCAGCCTGAAAGAGTATCGCCTGCATCCGTTTATGTACGACGGAAAGGAAGTGGAAAAAAGCGACCTGATCCGGCAGAAGAAGATGGACAATCACTTTGGCGGCGGCGTATTCTCGGTGAACTACCGGAATGAGAAGCTGGACGCTTCGCTGGGCGGCGCACTGAACTACTACGACGGATGGCACTTCGGACGGGTGATCTGGGTGAAGAACTATATCGGCGAGTTGCTGCCCGACCACGAATATTACCGTAACAAAGCCAAGAAGACGGACGGGAACCTCTATCTGAAAGCCAACTACAACCTGGTGGCAGGCCTCAACGCGTATGCCGACCTGCAATACCGCTACATCAACTATAAGATACACGGTGACAATGACAAGTACGATTATAACACTGACGGACTGCAAAAGCTCGCAGTCAACGATCACTTCAACTTTTTCAACCCGAAAGCCGGACTGAACTGGGATATCGACTCCAACAACCGGGTTTACGCCTCTTTCTCCGTTGCCCAGAAAGAACCTACACGAAACAACTATACCGACGGTAACGCAGACGAATATCCGAAGGCGGAAAAACTGTACGACTACGAACTGGGGTATACCTACCGCAACACATGGTTGAGCGCCGGAGTCAACTTCTACTATATGGATTACAAGGACCAGTTGGTGCTGACCGGAGAATTGAACGAAATAGGCGAAGCCATGGCACGCAACGTGCCGGACAGTTACCGGACGGGCGTAGAACTGATGCTAGGAGTTAAGCCATGCCGATGGTTCCAATGGGACATCAACGGTACGCTGAGCAAGAACCGGGTGAAAAACTTCACCGAAAAACTGTACGAAGACGAGTGGAAGAACCCGATCGAAGTGGAACATGGTAACACCCCGATCGCTTTCTCTCCGGACTTTATACTGAATAATCGTTTCTCGTTCAGCCACAAAGGATTCGAAGCCGCCCTCCAGTCACAGTACGTCAGCAAGCAGTATATGAGCAATGCCAAGCAAGCAGAGCAGACACTCGATGCTTATTTTGTGAGCAACCTCAATCTGGCATATACATTCCAATTGCCGCACGTGAAGTCGGTTACAGTGGGATTCACCATCTACAACCTCTTCAACGAAAAGTATGAAAACAACGGGTATGCCGGAAGCGGCTATACGCTGAAGGACGGCAAGCCCGAACGCTATAATTATGCCGGCTATGCCGCCCAGGCCGGTACAAACGTAATGGGTAACCTCTCGATCCGCTTTTAAGCCATGAACTATCTCGAAATCACAGGTGCCCTTGTCGGGCTGATTTACCTTTGGCTGGAATACCGGGCAAGCATTTATCTCTGGATAGCGGGCATCATCATGCCGGCCATCTATATATTTGTATACTACCAAGCAGGATTGTATGCCGACTTCGGCATCAATATCTACTATCTGCTCGCGGCCGCCTACGGCTGGATGGTCTGGATGCGGGGAAGCGGAAAAGAGACCCGGGCCGAGCTGCCCATCACGCACACACCCTTGAAAAGATACCTCCCCCTATTGCTGGTATTCCTGGCAGGCTTCTTCGGCATCGCCTGGATACTGATCCGGTTTACGGACAGCAACGTCCCCTGGCTCGACTCGTTCACCACGGCGCTGAGCATCATCGGCATGTGGATGCTGGCACGCAAGTACGTCGAACAGTGGTGGGCATGGATCGTGGTCGACGTGGTATGTTGCGGACTCTACATCTATAAAGAGCTTTATTTCACATCCGCTCTTTACGGACTTTACTCAATAATCGCTATCTTTGGCTACTTTAAATGGAAACAAATGATGCATTATGAAAGTAAATGATATCGATATGGACGCCGTTATACTGGGCAACGGCGAATATCCGACCCACTCGATGCCGGAAACCATGCTGATTATGGCGCCCTACGTGGTGTGCTGCGACGGGTCTGCCGACGAACACATCCGAAGGGGATTTACACCCGATGCCATCATCGGCGACGGAGACTCGCTCTCACCGGAGAACAAGGAACGGTTCAGGACCATCTTCCACCAGATAGACGACCAGGAGACGAACGATCAGACCAAAGCGGTACACTTCCTGCTCGACCAAGGCAAAAAAACAATCATCCTCGTGGGTGCAACCGGCAAACGGGAAGACCATACCCTGGGAAACATCAGTCTGCTGATAGACTATATGAAAGCAGGAGCTCAGGTAACGATGCTGACGGACCACGGAATGTTTATTCCGGCATCGGGACGGAACTGTTTCAAGTCATATCCCGGACAGCAAATCTCCATCTTCAACTTCAACGCCACCGGACTGAGGGCCGATGGGCTGGTATATCCACTCAGTGACTTCAGTAACTGGTGGCAGGGTACGCTGAACGAAGCAACAGGCACCGAATTTACGATCCATGCGGAGGGAGACTACTTGGTTTATCTGAATTACTGACCGGTTTCTCCTTCGTCTCGGCCACTTCGACCAGATAGACACTGACGCAGATCATGCCGATGGCAATGGTCTGCGACCAGCTGAAGCGGTCCTGTCCTACGAGTAGAGAGACGATGGTTGCCACGATCAGTATCAGATACCCATAGATGGCCACCACGGTAGTCTTCAGATATTTCAGTCCGATCGGTACCAACAGGTAGCTGACAACCGTAGGGAATATCAGGACAAAGAGGAGCACCGACAGCGGAAACCAGTGTAACGGCCCGGAAAATACCGGAGCATGGAAACCGGTGACAGCCGAAACGACGATGCTTGAAAAAGCCGCTCCGGCAAAGGTATACTTCAATACTGTAAACATTCCGACCGACTTCAGTATTCGGTTACTTGCCACCAGATAGACAGCATAGGCGATCGAACTCAACAGGCAGAGCATATTGCCTGTCAGGGCGTCCGAAGCCAGATCGTCACTCTTCTGAGCCAGAATGCAAAGAATGGCTCCGCCGAGTCCGAGGGAGATACCGGCTATCTTCATCGCACTGATCTTCTCCTTGAAGAAGACCACGGCGATCACAAACACCCAGATAGGCTGCAAACTGGTGAAAATGGAACTCGAGACCGGAGTCGTTTTACTCAACCCCATCAGATAAAGAAACATGAAACCATAGATGCCCAAGGCTCCCAGGAGAAAAAGGAATATTTTTTCTTTCCGGGTGGAAATTTCGGGCTTGACAAACATCCCGATGATCCAGAAAGCAATGGCGGCAAACACGCACCGGAGGGTAACTCCCGAAAGGGGACTGACCCATACGGGAAGCAGATATTTCAACGCATTCATGTTCAATCCGCTAAAGGTTTTGGAAACCACCATACTCAGATTGGCCTCCACTTTCTTATTCTTCATCATATGAGGGTTATTTTTTTATTCCCGTACAACAAAAGAGGGAGACGGAAAGTTCGGAGAAAGAAGGACGATAAAGTCCTGAGCGGAAAGCGGATTACGATTATTTAATTTTACACTAAAAACGGACTTTCACCCGCATGCGGAACGAAGAAAATCCGCAGGCGGGCGGAAGCGAAACCGGAGATGCCTGCAGGCAAAAAAAAGTGGCGGGAGTTTTTAAAAAAAGCCCCGCCACTTTTTTCCACCCCCAGAAGTATCTCTGAGACCATTTTCACAAACAATTTCCCGTCAGCATCTCCATCCGGGAAAAGAGCCGCCGGCTGTGGGAAAAGCATATTTCACCATCAAGAGCGCAAAGCATTCACATTAATAATCCATGACAAAAGTCATCTACATCACCCTGTGTCCTCAAGGGAGAGTCTCTACTTGCCCAGCAGATAGCTCTTGAAATCAGCAAACTCCTTCGTCATTGGCAAACTTTTCTTTTCGCCTTTCATAAAAGCCCGGAGCTTAGCAGGTATTTCGACCTCGGTACCAATGATGCTCTCCACCGTTTGCAGGAATTTGGCCGGATGGGCCGTTTCGAGGAAGACGCCTGTCTCACCCGGCTGCAAGCCTTCCTCCAATGCACGGTAACCGCATGCTCCATGAGGATCGAGCAGATAACCCGTCTGCTGCCAGCACGCTTTCACGCTTTCACGAATCTGCTCGTCGGTGTACGTCGTTCCGGATATCTCGGCAGCGATGGCTGCATGCGAACCGCCATACAGGTCGAGCACACGGGCAAAGTTGCTCGGATCACCCACATCCATCGCATTGGCAATGGTGGCAACGGACGGACGGGGATTGTACTGTCCTGTCTGCAAATATTGATAGAAAATATCATTCTTATT
>ERZ791667.668-NODE-668-length-16598-cov-7.06462_pt1 | contig 16598 bp, 17 predicted proteins | sample MGYA00509959_ERZ791667 | MGnify/ENA primary metagenome ERZ791667 (study PRJEB30046, sample SAMN00715196) | human gut metagenome | study: EMG produced TPA metagenomics assembly of the A metagenome-wide association study of gut microbiota in type 2... | reverse complement strand
GCCCGGACAGCCACAGAGTAACCGCCGGGAACACCAGCAGCTTGCATACCAGTGTGGCCGTAAGGCAGCTCAGATGTTCCCGGATGGAAGAGAACTGCAGCGTGCCGCCCAGCACGAACAGCGCCAGCGGCGTTGTGAGCGCCGAAAGCTGATGGATGGGCGCTTCCAGCACGGAAGGGATCCGGATGCCCAGCAGCGTGAACGCGCCGCCTGCCAGCGCCCCCAGGATCAGGGGATTGGTGAAGATCTTTTTGAGCAGCGGCACCAGCTTTGGCCGGCAGCCGCGGTAGTATTCCAGCACGATCACCGCCATGACGTTATACAGCGGCACCACGATGGTCACCATCACACCGGCGGCTGCCGAAGCATACTCGCCAAACAGGCTCTGCACCAGCGGCAGCGCAAACAGCAGAATATTGCTGCGGTACAGCGCCTGTACCACCACTCCCTGCTGCGCGGGGGCTTTTATGAACCGCGGCACCGCCAGCATACACAGCCCAATGCACACCAGCACGCTTGCCGCCACCAGTGCAAGGAACTGCAGCCGGATGCCGTCGCCGCCGGCACCATAAATATTGCAGAAGGACACGATTGGATAAAAGCAGTAAAAAATAACCGAATTGAGCTTCCTTAAAAATGGTTCATCCACAAGGCCGGTCCTGCGCACGCCCATGCCAAAACCGATGTACACTACAAACGGGATGACTGCCTTGGCCGCGATTGAAAATCCATCCACCAGAATCTTCCTCTCTCTTATGTTGTCTGGCCCTAGTATAGCGGCAACATCCACTACATGATATTGGGCAAAGAAGAGAAAAGCTTCCGGTGCGTTTTGGTGATTCTTGTCAGGATCCTGCGCTCTGAAATCAAATTTGCAGAAAAAGAAGGCGAGCGCACTACAAAATTGTAGTGCGTTTATCCTTCTTTTGCGTCTTTTTTCTTACTGATAAGGGTTCAATTTTTATCTTCGCGGTATTCCGCCAGAATGGCGTCCCGCTGCTGGAGCTTTGCACGGAAGCTCTCCGGCTGTGCCCAGCACATCAAAATCAGCAGGTATTCCAGAATACCCTCCACCCCGATCATGGAATGGAAAAAGCCGCAGTGCTCGGTATCCGCCAGCAAAACCGCCTGCGCGCCCTTTACAAACGGCGATGCCATGCTGTCCGTAATGACAAAGTACGGCACCTGCTGCGCCGCAAGCATCTCCGCCATTTTTTCGTCGATCCGGTAAAAACGCGAAAAATTCAGCACCAGCACAACATCCTGCCCGGTGAGCTCTGCCAGCGAGCACAGCTCGTCCTGCCCTTCATCGGAAATGCAGGCCACATCGCTGCTCAAAAACTGCAGCAGCCGGGCAAAACGCACGGCACAGCCCTTGCCACCCCGCAGACCAATGATGATCTTTTTCCGCGCCGAGAGCAGCTTATCGGCCACGGTGTGGAAGGTAGCTGCCGGGTTCTGCCGCAGCGAGTTCTCCAGGTTGCCGCCCATCAGAGTCAGCATTTCTGAAAGGTCCAGCTCATCCTTGCTGTATTTTTCTTCCTGCATCACGAACCGGTCATACAGGGAATGCTTGCCGATCTTTTCGCTGTGCAGGGAGAGCTCCTTTTGCAGCTGCACCTTGAGATTGGCAAAGCCGCTGTAGCCAACGGCCCTGCAGAAGCGGATGACCGAGGCATCGCTCATGCCCACTTCTCGGCCTACTTCCAGCGCCGTCATGCCAAGCACACGCTTCTGATTCTTTAAAATGTAGCCTGCCAGCCTTACCTGGCCTTTGGTCAGCTCCGCATGGGCGATCTGATATGCCAGCTCTTTTTCCATGGCCCTTCCTCCGCGCTAAAATGAAGTCTATTTTCTTACATTTTACTACAAAAAAGTAGTTTCTGCAAGCCGTTTTTCCGCGAAAAGCCCGCCAAAACGAACTTTCATTGTGGATTCTGATCGTTTTCGGCCCGCACATTTTGTCTTGTTGTGCCAATTGATTGTAGTGGATGTTGCGGCTATACTGAAACCACCGAACAAACAGACGGAATGGCCATCCGGAACACTCATGCGGTTTGGGTGCACAGGCAGCCTTTGCACGGTGCCGCGCCCGAATGAAAGGAGAACAACATGCTGGATTACAAGAGCTCTGCCGAACAGATTCTGGATCTTGTTGGCGGCAAAACAAATATTACACAGTTTGCACACTGCTCCACACGTCTGCGCTTTACCCTGAAGGACAACAGCAAAGCCAACCTTGACGCACTGAAAAAGGTGCCCGGTGTGATGGGCGTCGTGCTGAAGGGCCAGTTGCAGGTGATCATCGGCAACAATGTGGTCGAAATGTACGAAGCCCTGCAGAAGGCCGGTCAACTGGAGGGTGCAGGCATCGTCCCGGACGACGATGCACCTGCCCCCAAAAAGAAGGTCAGCGACCTTGTGCTCGATTTCCTGATTGGCACTTTCCAGCCGCTGATCGGCGTGATTACCGGCGGCGGCCTGATCAAGACCCTGCTCACCCTGCTGACCATGGCGGGCTGGATGGACAAAAGCAGCGACCTGTATCAGGTCATGTTCAACATTGCAGACGCAACCTTCTATTTTCTGCCGGTCATGATCGCCTATACAAGTGCCACCAAGCTGAAATGCAACAAGATGTACGCAGTGATCATTGCCGCCGTGCCCCTGCTGCCCAAGCTTTCCGGCCTGATCGGCGACGGTCTGACCATCTTTGGCCTGACCGTGCCGAACGTTTCTTACACTTCTCAGATTTTCCCGGCCATCCTTTCCGTATTCGCTCTGTACTTTGTGGAAAAGTATTTCACCAAAATCTGCCCGAAGCCTGTGCGCGTCATTTTTGTGCCGGTGGTGTGTTTCCTGGTGGTTGTACCTCTTGAGCTGCTCTTCCTCGGACCTCTGGGCTACAATGCGGGCGTTGCCTTCACCAGCTGCCTGCTTGCACTCTATGGTTCTGTGGGCTGGGTCGTGGTTGCCGTGCTGGCCGCTGTGCTGCCTTTTATGACCGCCGTTGGTATGCATAAGGCTCTGCTTCCCTACATCACTGCCACCTATGTTGACCCCGGCTACGATATGCTCAACGCCCCCGCCAAGACTGCCCACAACATCTCCGAATGCGGCGCCTGCTTTGCCGTCGCCCTCAAGAGCAAGAACCCGGATACCAAATCCGTTGCCCTGTCCGCCGCCATTTCCGCCCTGTTCGGCATCAGCGAGCCGGCCCTTTACGGTGTGACTCTGCAGAACAAGCGTGCCATGGTCGGCGTTGTGACCGGCAGCTTTATCTCTGCGCTGGTCATGGGCATTGTCGGTGTCAAGTCCTTCACCCTGATGAGCACCTGCCTGATCGGTATGCCGCAGTTCGTGGACGAAGCCAACCCTGCCAACTTTATCTGGGCCTGTGTGGGTTTTGCCATTGCCATCGGTGTTTCGTTCGTCGTTACCATGGTCCTTTACCGTGACGAGGAGTTGAAGGAAGTCAGCGAGGCCCAGAAAGCCGTCCTGCATGAAATGGGCATGTAATTATTCTTGAGCAAAAGGAGCAACACACATATGGTTTCCACCGTTTTTCCGCACGATTTTCTCTGGGGCGCTGCCACCTCTGCTTTTCAGGTAGAGGGTGCCTACAATGAAGATGGCAAAGGACTTTCCCTTGCCGATCTGCGCAGTATGGCCATCGACCCGGCCGAAGAGCCCACCAAGGCTCTGGCCAATGTGGGCGATACCCTTGCCGACAGCCGCGTTGCCAGCGATTTCTACCACCGCTGGCAAGAGGATCTGCGCCTGATGAAGGAGCTTGGGCTCAAGTCCTACCGCTTTTCCATTGCGTGGACCCGCATCTTCCCCAATGGCGACGAGGCTCAACCTAACGCCAAAGGCTTGGAATTTTACGACCACGTGATCGACCGCCTGCGGGAATACGGCATTGAACCGGTGGTCACCATCTACCACTTCGATTTCCCCTGCGGCCTGCAGCAGAAATACGGCGGCTGGGCAAACCGGCAGTCGGTGGAGGATTTTACCCGCTACGCTTCCACCCTGTTTGCGCACTTCAAGGGCCGCGTGAAGTATTGGCTGGTGAACAACGAGCAGAATGCCATGATCCGCCGGGATGGTTACCTTGGCATCACCGAAAAGGACATCCTCAAACGCGAGCAGCTGCGCCATCTGTGCAACCACCATATGTTCCTTGCCTGCGCCAAGGCCATTGCCGCCTGCCACCATATCGACCCAGACGCAAAGATCGCGCCTGTTATGGCCTACTGCCCGCAGTTTCCTGTGGACAGCACCCCCGCCAATGTTCTGGCGGCCAAAAATGCCGATGACCTCTATTTTCACTACATGATCGATGTACATGTACGCGGTGAGTATCCGGGCTACTACCTCAAGTGGCTGCGGGATAACCACTGGGATTTCCCGCTGACAGACGAGGACAAAGCCATCCTCAAGGCGGGCCGCCCGAACTTCTTTGCCTTCAACTACTACCGTTCCAGCTGCGCGGAGGCCTGCCCTGCGGATGTTGACCCGGCTCTGGTGGAACGCTACCGCGTGGACGCCCGCCGCCGCATCCTGCCGGGCATCTGCCGCTGTCTGGACAACCCCCGCGTGGAAGCAGACCCGCTGAACAAATGGAAGGTCGATCCCATCGGTCTCCACATTGCATTCCGCAATGTTTACGAGCGCTGCCATCTGCCTTTGATGCTGTGCGAGAACGGTTTTGGAGCACCGGATACTCTGGAAGCCGGCAATGTGATCCACGACCCCTACCGTATCCATTATCTGCATGACCACATCGAACAGCTGAAAGCCGCTGTGGAAGAGGGCATTCCCGTGATCGGCTACCATATCTGGACCTTCCAGGATGTGCTGAGCACCAGCGAAGGCTTTAAAAAGCGGTATGGCCTTGTTTATGTGGACCGTGACGAAAACGGCGGCAGCCTAGACCGCTATAAGAAAGACTCCTTCTCCTGGTACCAAAAGGTGATCCGCACCAACGGCGCCGACCTGGAGGAATGAGCAGTGCTATCACACAAGCTCCTCCGTATCGGAGTTTGTAGCGTGTGCACCATGGGCAAGAACATCGCCTTTATCGGCAGCCTGCTGGATAAAAGGTTAACGTTCCATTCCGTACTGAATAGCCAAGAGGTGTAAAATAAGAAGGCAAGTCAAAACCACCGGCTGAGCCGGTGGCTTGAGTAAGCCCTAGAAGGATATCCTACTGGCAAAGTCCCTCAAGGAGCCTCGAGCAAGCGTCTTTCATCTGCATTACCTGCCCTACCGCTCTAACGAGCTATATTGCAAAGTGCATCTTCAAAGATGACAATTTCTTTGTCATCTCGCTTTGCTCGAATCTTATAGCTAAAGCATTTTCTACTCCACCAGCGGAGCTGGTGGTTGTCGCTCGCTCAAGCTACTCAAAACAATTAGACCCACCAGCTAATCTGGTGGGTCTAATTTGTTTGCGCTGTCTTTGATCATTCCGGTCTTTATAACGGTTCGTATATGGAAAACTATCTGAAGGATCCTCGCTGCGAGATCTCCAACAACCGTGCAGAGAACAAGATCCGCCCCTTTACTGTCGGCAGAAAGAACTGGCTGTTCAGCGACACGCCTGCCGGGGCAAGGGCCAGCGCAGTGATCTACAGCATTGTGGAAACAGCAAAGGCAAACAACCTTGCGCCCAGAGATTATATCCAGTACCTTTTTGAGAATCTGCCTGACATGGAAATCCAGACCCACCCGGAGCGTCTCGACCAGATACTGCCCTGGGGAAAGCTCATTCAAGAAAACTTTGTATGACAAAATGAGGCACCCGATTCCGAGTCGGGTGCCTCTTGTCTTTCTGGGGACGTGCTCTCGCTGGGCGGTTACGTTTGGATTGCGTTCCCCTCCCACTTTAGTCTACACAGTCAGTAAAAAATAAGGCCGCTCATGGATTGAGGAGAATCTTCCCCTTTCCATAAGCGACCTTTCTTTTTTACTTATGTAGCAGCCTCTGTTGCTGCTTCCAGCTCTTCTACATGAAGAATCGGCCTAACATTTCCATCTGCATCAAAGAATCTTGTTTCTGTTCCCGGAAAAATATCGAACAACATATTTTTTATCTCCGGTTCATCCTTGAATACTTCCAGCCAAACCGAAAAGAATCCCTTGCTTCTTATGCGGCTCTCTAAATATGGCAGTGCATCCCTATACTCCTGAATGGGCGTATACGGAGAAGTACCTTTATTTACCGGCCTCATTGTCTTTCACTTCCTGCTTTTTCACTAGATTTTCTTGTTCAATCAATGCTAAATATGCAGGGTTTTCGCTATACATCGCCTCCAAGCGGTCCATCTCATTCCGTAACGCATCCAAATCTTCCTGAGACTCCGCTCGTTCCAAAGCTTTCAGATAATTCTGCGCTGCCTTGTACATCTTCCGCTTTTTTTCGCTATATCTTGTGTTTTTCAAAGGACGGGACGCGGACGTGCTGACCGCAGCTTTTCAAGAATTTTCCGCAAAGAAGCTGACGCAGGACAAAAAGCCCTCTATCCGAAAGCTGCTGTCTGATTTTAGGCAAAAAGCGGCGGCACTGAACGCGCAGCGGGAGCAGGTCAAAAACAAAGACAGGGGGCGTGAACGATGAACAACCAAAATCTGAAAAAATGGATTATCCCAAATCTGCCCTATATCCTCTTTGTGTATCTTTTTGACAAAGCAGCACAGGCGGTACGGCTTGCCCCCGGCGCAGACCTTTCCGGCAAGCTCTTAGGTATCGGGAACGGCTTTACTTCTGCTTTTGCGTCGCCCCTGCCGAGCTTTTCCCCGGTAGATATGCTGATAGGCATTGCCGGAGCTATCCTTATCCGGCTGATTGTCTACACCAAAGGCAAGAACGCAAAGAAATACCGTAAGGGCGTGGAATACGGCTCTGCCCGTTGGGGCAACGCCGAGGATATAAAGCCCTACATTGACCCGGTATTTGCAAACAACGTACTGCTGACACAGACGGAACGGCTGATGATGAGCAGCCGACCGAAGCAGCCAAAGTATGCTGCTTGACGACGGGGAAGAATGTGTATGCCCGCAGCTTATTTCTTATTCGCTGCTCTGTAAATGGTTTCAGACTGCGGTGCTTCCTCTGGATAGGGAATTGCACGCGGAATTGTTGAAAAACGAAGATATGCGGCGTTGTACTGTATGCGGTGCTGCCTTTGCGTCAAGCTCCAACCACGCGAAATACTGCCCGGACTGCCGGAAGCGTATCACCCGGAAACAGGCTGCCGAGCGTATGCGGAAAAGACGCGCCCTTATTACGCGATAGAGGGCAAAACAGCCCCCTTTACAGGGCGTTCCGGGCGCGTTTCCTGCATGGGTAAGGGATTGATACCTAACCCTGTGAAAAGTGAGGTCTACTGCGTAACAGTATTTATAACTGCAAAACAAAAAGGGCACAGAAGCCAATCGGTTTCTGTGCCCGCTATTTTTTTCTAATACCCCAAACAATCAAGAGGGGTTATAAAATCTAAAATTTTCACGATTACTAAACTTAAAAATCCAATAATGGTACTCAATTCAGAAATCATAGACACACCTCCTTGAATGTTAGCTATCATATTACAGCCCCCATTCACTTATTACTAAGTCCTATTAGCAACACAACCTCTCGATTGTGTGGGGCGGGGCATTTATATTATACCGCCTATTTCAAAGCTTTTCAACTGGCGTTCCAACTTTTTATAGGTTGTGATTTTCTTCGTTGAATGATTGGCTAATTCCATTAAAAGTAGCGGCAATGCTTTGGTTGTAAAGTGTTGTTGGAGCAAGAATAAATTAAGCTCGTTATATTTTTTGTCAGAAACATGTAACAGCTTATATGTGCGTAAGTTTTTGTTGGATTTTAGAAATTCAAGGGCAGCCTTTAATTCTTCCGACAAAATACACTTTGGATAATTCTTATATATCGTTGTTCTTTCGGCAAGAGATATATTTTTACATTCCGCTAATGAAGTATTGACTATCGTTGTGTAGTTGATAATTGTACCAGCAAAATTGCAATTGCTGAATTTGCAAGCCATGAATACACAATCTGAAATTCTTGCTCCACTGAAATCACAATCCTTAAAGGTAGTTCCCCAAAAATCACAACCAGTTATTGTACTATTATTAAACTTTACTTTCGTAAATATAGCTCCGCGAAAATTAGCATAAATAAAACTTTGATTTTGAGCATTGCAATTAATGATATGGCTCTTAGCTAAATAGCGACACCGTACGGACTTTACAATTTTCTTTTTTGACATTTATATGTAATCAGATTTATTCTGTCTATTTTGTACGCTTGCACAGGTTTTTCTCACTTTCTTACAAATTAGCTTGTTTTGTTTCTTAAAACTGAAACAGTTGAAAGTTCTTTATATTCAGCCTGCGAATGAGGTTCTGCGCGTTGATTATATTGTCATGGTATGAGATATACCATCGACAAGTTAGTGGAACATTCTTTTTGATTTCAGCAAAATAGTCAAAGTCTATTTCCGAAAGAGAATGACCGAATATATACACTTCATAAACTGTCGCCAACGAGTTAAAAAACGATTGATAATATCTAATAATCGAAGCAGTATCTTTGTATGTTTTTCTAAAATAGTCTTTTATAATTTCCTTTGCTTCTTGCAATCTAAAATCTTCTTCTATATCTTCCATATAGATACCATGTTCTTCTGCCGCATTAAAAGCGGGAATTGTTTTTCCTTGAAAAAGTGTAGCGTCATGGTGTCCTAATATGAGATTGTTTCCTCGCAAGGCATTACCATGAATATATAAAATATTAGAAGCAGGAATACCATATACTTTTTCTAACGTATCCGTATAGTTGAAGTTCAGAAACAAGCAGTTTCTATTGAGTATATTTGATGATACAACAGGCAATACATTAGTATTTATGTGTAAAATCCACTCTGAAAAATAACGTGAAATATCTTTTGCAAAAGCCAAATCTTCCTCAATCATATATTGAAAATCGTGATTTGCACTATCACGCCAATTATCATCTCCATAATCAAGAAGATAGCAAGAATTATCTTCTTGTATCTGTTCATAATCCAAAAAACTTAATGCTTCTTCAAATGAACTCCATAAATCCTGTTCGGGTATGTATTTGCTTATCGCTTCATAAAAATGATGTTTTTCTTGGTCTCGTGGCGAAATACTATCAAGACGAACAAATCTACCATATATAATTTCCGGCTCTTTTTCATAAGAACATAGATATTCCATAAAATCAGAATACTTTGTATGCAAGCCATGTGCTAAATCAAATCCATTACCTATGATTATTAATCTCGACAACACATATTCCCCCTTTCTTTCGAAATATTATAACAGAAAAATAAGAACTTTTCCACCATTAGACCGCTATCCGCGCTCTGTTTCCTTTTCCCGTTCCGGCTCTTTATCCTGCCGCAAAATGCTGTCAATGTTGCGCTTGACAACATCATATTCCTTGGCTTGCTTTTTCAGCTTCCCATAGTCCGCATACAGAGCTTCTTTCTGTGCTTGGAGCTGTTCATATTCTGCTTGCAGCGCAGCAAGGTTCGGGAGCTTCTTTATGCCTGCCGTTTGGAGTGCCTTTGCCGCCGCTTCATGGAGGATTATTGCCCGTTCATGGTCTGCCCGGTATCTGTCTTTATTCTTAGCTTTGCGGTATGTGTCATAGGCGGGCTTTGTTTTCTGGTAGGTAGTAACATTTTTAATTAGCACCGCCATATCAGCAAGCCGTTTTTCGGTTGCCTTTATGTACATCACTCCATCAAGCACTACTTTCAGGCAATAGAAAACCCACATGGAACATCATCCATGTGGGCTTTTTCATGTTACCACCCAACTGATTTCAGGTGGGATTCTTGTATAATATATTCCTGTACCGCTCTCTTAGGAATCCTCCAAGATCGGCCGATCCTCATGGCCTTTATCTTTCCAGACTTCAAAAGCTTATAGGTAGTGTTCATGCCACATCCCAGCATATCAGCGACTTCTTCTGGGGTAATCAAAGTGTCATAGCAATCAAACATAACGGCAAATCCTCCTTTGGTGGGTTACTATAATGTTGCCGAAGGTCAAATCACACCAGATACAGAGAAAGGGCGACCACTTACGTGATCGCCCCTTTAGCTATCTCCTATTTACTTTCAACAGAAGCATTTTCGACAATTAGAAAAAATTTTGCTCTGAAATTTCACCTTTACCCAGCACTTTAGCGCACTTTGAGTTTAAATTTTTCTGAATATGTCGAACCTCCTTGATTACACGCTCTTAATCGCACTATATCAATTGAGTCAAAATCAGCTTTCCTCCTTTAGTTCATCTTCATCCGAAGACACTATAAAGGACATCCTCATCATCAATTTATGCCTTCTGCCCGCAGTATAGCTTCAACATATCCTTCTGGATACTCGCTCTCATCATTTAATCTTTCTAGTTCTTCCGGTGTGAGGTCAACTCCAAGGGACTTCAAATCTTTGCATATTTCATTCTTCACGCCATTTCGACACAGTTTACGAATTGCGAATTTATCGAAATCATCCGATCCAATCTTACTATAATAACCTTCTTTATATATTTCAGTTGCAAGTTGATTTATCACCTCTGGCGAGATATCTTGCCATTCGCCCTCTTCGCCTTTCGAATTCCATTTTTTTACTCTTCTTTTCTTTGGATCATACCTCATTCCATACGTTCTTTCAGAAAGCGTCATTGACTCATCCTCAATTTCCAACTCTGCATTTTTATACCCAAGATCCAACCCAATTTGCTTGGGACAAAACGACTCGTAATTGATTATCCAGACCCTCTTGCAGTATCGATCATTCATTGAATACAATTCATTTATCACAATGACTCTTGATTGGCTTTCAATGCTACATTCTTCCAGTTTTGGAAATTTTTCTTGAAGGTACCTCACATAGGCTTCTACGTTTATTTTATAGCCCTCTCCAAGTACTGATTTATACGCCTTTACTTCTTCCTCCGTTTCAAACAAAACAATATTGCTCATCCGGTCAGGCATCTTGCATTTCCTCCCTTGCACAATGTTCATCCGTTTTCAAGTAAAACTATATCCAAAATATTTTTATTTTTTTCGATAGTTCTCCTAGTGATTTCAAGGCACAGTTTCGATATGCTTATGTCATCAAAATGAAAGGGGCTCAGAATCATGAGCATGTCGAATTATCGCGTATTTTCTGAAAATCCTTATCCTCTGGTTCAAGAGGAATCGATTCCCGCCATCAGCTTTCTTGATGACTGCGGCAACCAGTTTTTTGACAAAGAAACCGTTCAATCTCTTTTGAAAGCAAAGGACAAACAGTTCCAGCAGAAAGATAAGCTACTCCTGCAAAGGGTAAATTCTTCTGAAAAAGAGGAACTAAAGGCGTACAAAAAAGCCTTTAACCGCTTTGACACAGTTTCATACTTTGTTGACCAGTGTGGTTGTCCGGCAATCTGTAAAACTCGGTATCCCGGCGATAAATATAGTGTCCAAAAACGCCTCACCACCTGTTACGACTTTCACGCTATCTTAATCAAGGAGTATGCCGTTGATGGCAAAATAGTACATCTCATCGGGATATCTTTCAAAAGATCTCGCGGTATTGTAATCCGGCTGTTATTTGAGAAAGACAAATTCACCGCTAAAGCATTCTATAAAGCGTTTATCGCCGCTGGCGGAAGCTGTTGTTATAGTGAGAACAGTAAGATGCAGTTAGATTTACTTTTTGGTTTTTTAGGCTTCATCTTGGATACTGAACAAACCGCCTTGATACCGCCTATTGGTTGGTTTCATCTGGACGACCGCTGGATTTATACTTCTTATAAAGAGGATTGTTGCTCTGACCCGTTGCTAAGCACCTCCATCCCCTTAGTCCTAATAAAGATTTTGGCGGTTCTCAAGACACGAATGTCGGACAAGTTCAATAGTGGTAAATACCTTTTTGCAATATCTGGCAACGATTTCCCTCTTCATATAAGGTTAACGGTTGACAACAAGCCGAAGCAATTTGATCAGATGCTTGGTCAGTACAGTATCGCAGCTTTGTTACCAGTCTACGGTGACGATCCGATGCTCACAGCTACCGTTGGCGACTATCGTTCAAAAACGAATTTTGCAACACTGATTACGCGGACTAAAACAGAGCCTCGTTTTCTGCTGTGCCTTATCGTATCTACGAACGGCATTACTGAGTTGCAGCAGAAGCACTGTCTGTTCTTGCCTCATGAGGAAGGCCATGCAGCCGCGCTGCCTCTGGCAGAAATTGTTAGCAAGCTGTGTGCCCTTGTTGAGCACAACCCAGACGCCTTTGAGCGCATCGTTGAGCGATCCTACACAACTGCTTTAGGTTCCTTGGATGAAGAATGCGCCTTTCGGAATGAAATCGCGCTTCTAAGCGTTTCATCCGCTGTTCTTTGCTGGGCATTAAAACTCCTTAAGCAGCCGGATTCAGCGCAAACAACACACGAGGTCTGTCAGGCATACATCAATAATTGCTTATCCGAGTGGGACAGCTCGCTGGATTGCAACGCAAAGGAAATTTTACACAAGGCACTCTTTTCGGCAAGCGAAGCCGGTGATATTCGTTTTATACGCTATGAAGAGGTCGATTCCAGCTATGACCCTGACCGGGACATCGTCCAAAAAAAGGATGCTTTCCTTCTGAAAGGGTCTTTGCTGAAGTCTCTGCTCCATGAGTATGCACCGGGATATAGTGCACCCGATGTTATTTCGCGTTTGCAAAGTGAGCATCTGCTCTCTGAGTTCAGCATTGCCAAAAAGATTCGTATTGACAGCGGAACCTATGTAGATGCTCGCCTTCTGGCCTTGAAGCGCAGTTGCTTGACCGAATATGAAGATTCTGATTAAAACAGGAGGGACGGAACCATGAGGTTAAAAATAGGCTCTACTTACCAAAAGGCTGTTACAATCATCGAAAAACTCAAGGAGGGGAACGCTTCCATTTTTATCTGTGGAAAAAGTGGAACAGGCAAGACCACCCTTTCCTCCAATATCACAAGGAAACTGCTAGAGGCAGGTGTTCGGATCGTAGCCATAGATCACCGGCACGCTGTGTCCCTTCCAGTAGAACTAGATCCGTATGTACATCGTCAGGACGTATCTCAAAAGCCACTCAAGCTGCATTTGTTCGGGGCATCAGATAATCCAGCGGATACGGCTGCATCTTTCGCTGATACTATCACATCCGTTATCGCTCTGTCGAATACACAAAAACAGCTATTGCGGTCTCTTTTAAAAGAGGTGCTTCGCGCTTCACCGGCTCCGAATGAAGTGCTGGAATACCTGCATCAGGAGATCAAGAGTTCTCATTCACGCTCTGCGCCCGGTTTGGAAAACGCCTTGGCACTCCTATTTGCACAAAAGCTTTTTGAGGATGGTGACATAGAGTTTTCTCCCGGCATCACCTTGCTGGATTTGAGCTCGTTTTCGTTATCTACGCAACACATCGTTGAAGAGGTGCTTTTTGCAGCACTGTTACGAGAAGCCACCCGCGAGGATTTTTCGCCTACCTTTTTGTATCTGGACGAGTTAAGCAACTATACGCTACGCTCTTCCAACGCATTGGGGCGAATCCTCTGTGAGGGCCGCAAACAAGGTCTGTACGCACTGCTGGTTGCCCAGAGCATTCGTGTGTTCAAGCCTGAACAACGGACTTTGCTTCAGCAATGCAAGTATATGATGTGTTTCCAGCCAGCTGATGAAGAGGTTCGTATGTGTGCCAGCTTGCTCAGCACGAAAGATAAAGCCAAGTTAGTTTCCACGCTTAAAGGGCTTCAAGTCGGTGAGTTTATGGTCTCCGGCTCAGTTTATGTAGGTGATTCTGATACGCCGACTACCAAGCCACTGGTCGTCCATAGTAAGTCACCAGAGGATGTCGTTCCTGCCAATGGCCCGCTGGCGATTCCGGTACCTTCCGATACAGAACCGATCCTGCCCCCAGCGCAGATTGACCTTCTTCTGCCGTTGGACGCTCTTGATGACTGTGACGATGAAGAAGCCGCTCCCAGCAAACCGGAAACCGTAACGGAGAACGCCTGTCCTCTCTGCCGGATTCGCCTTCGGAGCCTTCCATTGAACCGCTGCATCTTCGTGATGAATCTTCTGCTCCACAAGAACAAAGTCAGTCACCGCAAATGCAGCTGCTTCGATCTGCCGTTTTTACATCCGTTCCTATGAACTCATATTATGGTAATTATAACTGTTCTTGGCCACCAGCACAAGTGCACCCGGCAACCTTTTCTTACCCGAACATGGATTTCAGTTCACTGATTCAACAGGATGATGCGCAGATTTCCTTTCAAGCGCTTATCACACCATAAGGCAAAATGTACGCTAATTCAAGCAGATATGCTTATCATGAAGCAATCCGCTTCGCATTCAATTTTAATTTCAGGAGGAAAACACTATGAGCACTCATACCAACATCAACATGTCCACCGCTGCTTCCAATTTTGCAGCCGATCTCAACTCGGAACCGATTTCCTTTCCGAGCACCGATACATCCATCAAAAAGTCCGTCCGTTCGTGCCGCTCAATGAAAAGTGGCTGTTGACGATTCCAGAGGCTGCTGCCTATTTTGGTGTAGGGCAAAACCGCATTTCCGAGCTTGCCTTGCAGGATGGCTGCAAGTTTGTTGTATTCGTGGGCAACACAAAACGTATCAAACGGAAAAAGTTTGAGGAGTTTCTGGACGAGCAGTACGCCATCTAACACGAAATAACGCACTCTAAGACTTGATTGCTTTTCGCCCACATGGTAAAATGGATTTGCTGTGTGGGCTTCTTTTTTATTCAAGAGACGAAAGGAGCCGCAACATGGGCAAAGATCTTAAAGGAAAAGAGCTCGGAAAGGGGCTTGGTCAGCGAAAAGACGGCTTGTACTATGCGCGTTGCCGAAATTACCGTGGTGAGCGTGAGGAACGCTGCTTCAAGACCCTGCCAGAAGCCAAGAATTGGCGACAGGAACAGCTCTATCTACGCTTACACCCTGAAGGTCGGACTGTGGCATCGCCCAATATGACGGTGGACGCATGGTTCAATCAATGGGTCAAGGATGTCGTTGGCAACCGTGCTCCGAACACTGTTCGGAATTATCGGGAGCGATACGAGCACAACATTCAGCCATTCATCGGTTCTATGCTGCTGCGCGATGTCAAGCAGATCGACTGTCAGCGGATTTTGAACGCCATGGAGGACGACTACGCCGGTTCAACCATCCGGCAGACCTATATGACAATGGGTACGTTCTTCAAAAGCGCCAGAGAGAACGACCTCATTGCCAAACACCCAATGGACGGTGTCCGCTACACAAAGCCTGTTCGTGCACCTGATGATATCCACTTTTTGACCGTAGCTGAGCAGAAACAGTTTTTGGATGCTGCCAAGCATTCCCATAACTACGCTCAGTATGCGCTGATTCTAGAAACAGGCTTACGCACTGGTGAAATGATCGGTCTGACATGGGATGCTATTAATTGGGAAAAGCATACTCTGACCGTCAACAAAACTTTGGAGTATCGTCACAAGCAGGGCGTGTGGCGTGCTGGCCCTCCGAAAACGGAATCCAGCTACCGCACCATTCCTCTGACCGACACCGCTTACGACATCCTGCGGGAAATCTATGACACCAGAGAATACCGCAAGGAATCGAAAGACCTGTCCACTGTCCTGACCTTTATGGATCGTAAGACTGGTCAGAAGCGGAAATTGGTTATGCGTGATTTAGTGTTCATCAACTGGCGCACCGGAATGCCCGCCAAGAACAGCTCCTATGACACTCACCTCTACAAGCTGTGCGACGATGCAGGGATCGAGCGATTCTGTATGCACGCTCTGCGCCATACATACGCTACCCGCGCCATTGAGAGCGGAATGCAGCCCAAGGTCCTGCAAAAGCTGCTGGGTCACGCCAGTATCACGACCACTATGAACCGCTATGTTCATGTAACAGACGATTCCATGAAAAAGGCCGTAGCGCAGTTCGCAAAGGCACAGGAAGCACAAAAAGGGTGAGTAAAGGGTGAGTAAATCCAATTTTCCCACCCAATGCCAAATTCAGTTCTCGCAAAAAGCAACTTATATCCGTTCAATATAGTTGTTCATCATCTACATCATAAAAGGAGAAATCATAAAAATGAAATTAGGTATCGTCGGCCTGCCGAACGTCGGCAAGTCCACTCTGTTCAATGCCATCACCTCCACCAAGAACGCAGAAGCCGCAAACTATCCCTTCTGCACCATCGAGCCGAACAGCGGCATTGTAGCCGTGCCGGACAAGCGTCTGGACAAGCTGGCCGAGATCTGGCAGACCAACAAAAAGACCCCTGCCATCGTGGAGTTTGTGGATATCGCGGGCCTTGTGAAGGGTGCCAGCCAGGGTGCAGGCCTTGGCAACAAGTTCCTGGGCCACATCCGCGAGTGCGACGCCATTGTGCATGTAGTGCGCTGCTTTGACGACGACAACATCATCCATGTGGTGGAGGATGTTTCCAAGGCCGAGGCCGTGGACCCCATTGCCGACATCGATGCCATCGACTACGAGCTGATCCTGTCCG
>ERZ791667.667-NODE-667-length-16619-cov-3.88759_pt1 | contig 16619 bp, 33 predicted proteins | sample MGYA00509959_ERZ791667 | MGnify/ENA primary metagenome ERZ791667 (study PRJEB30046, sample SAMN00715196) | human gut metagenome | study: EMG produced TPA metagenomics assembly of the A metagenome-wide association study of gut microbiota in type 2... | reverse complement strand
GGCAGTCATATTTCAGATTGTCAAAGCCCAGGCTGATGTCTGGATCATTGATGTTCTCTGGAGTAAGATGTATCTTGTGGTGCACAATATATCCAGGCGCTTCATGGCAAGACTCACACATTCCACCATCAATGGATTTTCGGTAAGCTATGTAAGCAGTTCTGCACTTCTGCCACTGTTTTGATTGATAAAATGCTTTTGCAAATTCTCTTGCCATAACCATGCCCCTTTCTATTGCGCCGGCGCAAATTTAATAATTGGCATAGAAAAAGCACCTAGAGTTTAGGTGCTTTTTCGTTGTATAAACAGTATTATTGTGCCTTTTGTGCTTTTGCTAAAATAGCTTCTTGTAATACCTGAGAAAAATTGATTCTTCTTTTCTCAGCAAACGTATTTAACCATGCTGGAATAGTAACATTCTTCCGAACTGCTTTCTCACCATATTGCTCGGCATACTTATCTATGTCTAGCAATACAATATTTACCTGTCCATTTTCTCTTGCCTTCACTTCTGAATAGTCAGATGCTTTCGGTACTGGATTACCTTCTTCCAGTTCTTCTAGTACCCAGCCGCTTGCAGCATCTGTTGCCATTTCAAATGCTTCCTCAAGGTTTCTTCCTTCCGTAATACAGCCTGGCAAATCCGGAAACTCTACAGTATAGCCTCCACTGCCATCCGAAAACGGATAAAAAACCGCCGGATAAATGATCTTCATGTTTTACCTCCTACGTATGAGCATTGTTGAGCATTGTTGTTATCTATAATAAGTCTGGCTGGAATTATATTCCAGCCTGACGCATTATTGATTTTACGGTATCCATGTTTAAATCTCCACCGTGTTCAGGTACTGTAACTTTCCCTGGTTTCGTTGGGTGCTTGTATTGATGATGGGAACCCTTCTGGCTCACCTGATACCATCCGTCAGCAAGCAGTTTCTTTTCAACTTCGCGAAACTTCATGTAACAACGCTGCTCCTTTCTTTTGATTATCTCTTGTTCTGTTACAATTATAACGCGCATCATGCGCATTGTCAACCTTTTTATGCGCATTATACATATTTTTTGTGTGAAATAAAAACACCTAACATTAAATTAGGTGCTTTAACAAAAGATAATTTTATTTAAGGAGATTTCTGATTCTTCAGTATAACTGCCAGGTAAGATACCTGGCAATCATACTTACTTAATCTGTGGGGGTTCTTTAAACAGACAGTGTTCTTTATCCACTGAGTTCAGTTTACATTATATAAAATTAAAAACGAAAAGTGCGAAAAAAACGAAATTAATTTAATTTTTCATAAAATTTTTAAATTCCATTCTTACACCATCCGCAGTAGCTCCACGACCTAACTTATCTGCCGTTTCTTTCCATGACATTTTATCAAATATCTTATAGCGTATAATTCTTTGCATCCTCTGAGGAATAGTATTCATCCACGCTTCTGTAGCCATTTTAATTTTGTCTGCATTCGCTTTACGCTCATCTAAAATACGCTGTTCCTCATCCAGTTCGCCATAATCCTCTATCTTCTCGGCAGTTCCCTCAATGTGAAAACTCTGAGGCTGGTAAGGAAACTCCGGATTGCTCCCTTTAACAGAATCTTGAACAATTCTCTTTCTTTTTTTCAGTCTGATTATTTCTTTTTCTATTTCTTTGATATTCTCACAGGCGTCTATGTACTGCTCCAGTATTCTCTTGTCCATCGGTGCCACCTCCTGCTTTCAGACGTTCCAGTTCCCAGTATGTAGGTGATCGGGTTATGCCGTTTGGTAATTGTAATTGCACTACATGGGGATATAATGCTTTTATCCTGGCTTTCACCTTTTGGGTGATGATCTTCCCGTCACCAGAAGCATAACTGGTTTGTATGATCTGAATAATATCCCCTCTTTTGATTCCATGTTTCTCTTCCAGTCTTCTCTGCTGTCGCTCCCATTTCTCTGCTTCAGCTATCGCCCACTCAGCTGTTGGGTCTTTATATTTTTCATGGTTCATTACAAGCTTTCACCTCCTACAAGTCTGCCAGTTCCTTTTCATATATTTCTTTTTGCTGCCTTAACCATTCTGCAAGATCATTCTGGAATCGCTTTGACTGTCCATCATCAGTTTTTGGAGAAACAACTTGTACCCAATGATGTTTATCATGTTCTTCCAGAATCCGCGTAATACTTTTAACATCCCGCTCCAACTCTTTTGCCTTTTGTAATGTGTCCTTATCCATTCCGCAATTCCTCCAGTTCTGAAAAATCCCATTCACGCGGTAGTGTGGATCCGCAATGGCTAATCATGGCGCAGCGTACACAATGTGGGTGTTCCGCACAGTACCTGCTTACTGTCTTTATTGCACACAGCAGCTCTTGATTTGTGACTGCTGCCTGCTCTGTATTAATATTTTCCTTCGCTATTTTCTTTCCCCTACTCATATATCATCATTCCTCTGCTTTTTCTGTTTTTTTATCGCACATGACGCCCATAGTAATACACCAAATGCTCCAAGCACAGTTCCAATGCCAAATGCTATTAATAAATCAACCATTTTTGATTTCCTCCTCAATGTCCGCTCCGCAGCATACAAAACAGCAACTCTGTCATGGATTTTATTCTTATACCCTGCCTGCATGGCAATACGATTTCCAGCTTCCAGTTTCTGTCCTCGCTTAATGGTGTGGGATCTTTAAATTCTTCCGCTGCTTCTCCCCAGAACGGAATAGGAACCATAACTCCGTAATAAATTGATGAATCTGGGTGTTTTTCGCGCATGTAATTAGCAAATTTACCACTTCTAAAATCTGGCTGAATTTCTTTGTAACACTCCATCGTAGTTACTATATAGTTCTTTTCTCCAAAGAAATTCAAACCATTACCGCTATAAACATCTTCCTTACAACTTTTGATCTCATAGCAAGTGAATATGCCTTTTTCTATTCCGGATACAGAGTATTGATTTGCCGGGCAAAACTCCATATAATCCACTCGTTTTGCCTTTGATGTCCATGGATCAATGCTAACCTCGCTGGCCCAGTGCGAACCAGCTCCACCAATACGAGTAGATACAAGTAGTTGTCCAAGGAATTTGGTTGTTTCTGCTCTTGTCATTTTCTCACCTCGTTTTAAGGAATTTGGACATTATGCTTTTTTCCCACTGCTTCCACGGTTGCGCTTCCCATTTATTGCAACTATGGTCATCTCTGATCCAGATTCCTTTCTTGTCACATAGAAGATCGTCATTGTGCCTGCAGGTCTTACAGGTTCTATCTTCCATCTTGCTATTCATTTTCCATCACCCCTCGTACCTATTCCCTGTTAAATCCCATCTCTTCATAAATGTTATAATTTGCCAGATTCTCAAACTCTACATCAATGTCCATCTCCTTTTGTGCAAGCTCATAAGCTTTTGCAACTCCGATCCGGTCTACATAATCCATTGCTGCTTTCCAGTTCTTTAGGAATTTTTTGTTTGCTTTTGTAAATCCCCACGAAAGCTTAATCGCATACAGAGAAATAATTATATTGGTTACGGTAATATAGTCCTCTGCACGTTCCAGTTTTTCCTAGGCTTCTCTGATCACAGCGTCTGTTGCAGTTTCTGTTGTCTGCTGTTCCATCCTTTTCAGGTATGTTTGCAATATAGAAGCCTGCTGCCCGGTCATCCCTGATACCTGGGCCACTGTAAGATTAAGGTTTAATGGCACCTGACATTTTTCCTGCATCCTTGCCTGGCGCCTTCTTTCTGCTCTGGTCATACTCTTTCACCTCTTCGTTATTAGGCATTCATTTTGATTATCCTCTGCCCTTCTTCAGCAGCTTCTGCCGGACCAGATCGTATTCCAGGAGCAGGTTCCGGTCTTTGTTTCTGCTGAGTGTCCGGTCTGCGGCTCTTAGATAGTATCTGCCGTTTATCAGTCTTCCCTCAGCTGCGGCACCGTACAGACTCCCGACTGTCCGGTTCAGCCTTTTGGATGCTTCCTTTATGGTTACAGCCTCTTCTGGCTCTTCTGTTATGTTTTCTGTAATCTCATATAATGTCATAGCCAGTTTCTCCCGAATATCTTCCGGAACTGTTCCCTGCTGCCAATCTGGCTCTCAAAGGCTTCCTGTCCCAGTCTGTGAAGCTCATCCATTACCGCCTGGTCTTTATGTACTGCATGTGCTCCGAACTGGTGGCATTCCAGGCACAGGTCTACTTTTAATCCATATTGTTCGGATAATGTTCGGTTAGGTCCGCCAAAAATATGATGCTCTTCGGTCTGTGTGTACCGTCCGCACAGATAACATCTTCCTTTCCGGCTTCCAAGAATGCTTGCCGGATGGGACATCTTTTTTTTCTTCGTTTCTTCTTTTGGAAATTTAAGTCCGCTCATATTTTTCCTTCTTTCATCTTGTCCGAGTCGGACATTAACTAAATGGCAGTTCCTCTTCAATTCCATCCGGGATATTCATGAAACCATCAGGTCCCACATCTGGTGATTGTTGTGGCATATTCTGCTGACTGCTGCCGGATCCAGAACTTTTGCTTTCTGCAAACTCCTGTTCTTCTACAACAACCTCTGTCGTATAAACTTTCTGTCCATCACGGTTGGTATAACTTCCGGTTTGAATGCGACCTGCGATTGTAATCTTCAATCCTTTTCGGAAGTATTTCTCCACGAACTCGGCAGATCTACCAAATACTACACAAGGAATAAAGTCTGCTGTTGCATCTCCATCTTTTCTGATCTTTCTATCTACTGCCAGTGTATATCTGGCAATTGCCAATGAATTTTCCCCTGAAGTGTATCTTACCTCTGGATCTCTGGTGAGACGCCCCATTAAAATTACTTTGTTCATCTCTAATCTCTCCTCTCTTGCCTTTCATCCGAACGGAGTCATGTATTCACAGCTCCATTCGTTATTTATAATTTTCACACTCCTCCGCATATAGAATCGGTATCACATTATTTGTCGCCTCGTAAATCAATTTTTCCAGACATTAAATCTGGTAAAAGTGCGTCTCTCAATTCTATCAAATATCTGTTTTCTTCATTGTTCAGATACATTATGTGTTGTTTCCACATTTGTAAAATCGAAAGTAATATAGTTGATATGTTGTTCTTGCTTCCGTTTTCAAATTTCAGTTCTCCTGCTTTCTTCGTCATGGAAATAAAGTTTTCTTTTTCGATTTTCTTTCCGGTAAAAGTAAGCATCTGATTCATGGAATCCGCTGTTTCTTCCGACCGCTTGAACATCTGGAATATGTCATACAATCCGATTGATTTTGCAAGTGTTTCATTCATTGTCAGTTTGAGACCATTTTTCTCATTAATAACTCTGTTTAAGTCGTCAATGATTTCTCCGTAATCTCTGTATGTAAGATCCTCTTCTTTAAATTCAAGGTATTGTGTTGGGAGAAGAGTATATCTGTTTTCTACTACAGTTTGAAAAGGCACGCTTTTTGAAAATCCGACGACATTTTTCTGATTAACGATAGAATCAATGGCATTTTCCATCTGTTCATCAGCAAAAACATTAACTGTTTTTTTGTATGTTCTGTTTTCGTGGCTTGCCCCACCAAACTGTCCGTTCTGTTCTCTTTGCTCTACATCGCAAGTTTTACGCATATCTAAAAATGCAATATGTGTTGTCTCTTTTTTCTTGTTCAGTGTCAAAAGACAAGTTGCAATCGAAGTAGCTTCAAACATTTTATCTGGACACAAAATAACTGATTCTATCAGATTCTTCTCAATAAGATACTTTCTTATTTCTATTTCATTTTTTAGTTTTGAAGTTAATATCCCACACGGAAGAATCATTGAAACTTTTTCCTTGCAGTTATCTAATGCGGTCAAAATAAAAGCGTAATTTGCATTGCTTTCTGGCGGTAACTCACAGTCGTTAAAGCGAGGTTGTAACTGTGCAAACGGCGGTATCTTCCACTTCATATTATATGGTGGATTTGAAATACAACTATCTGTCTTTTCTGGCTTAAAATTTTCTGTCTTTTTTACAGAAGAATATTTATCACCTTTCTTTACAAGATAAGTTGCAAAAACTTCATCCTGCAATGCATCGCCATTTACAACAACTGCATCAATATTTCTTGCCGCCAAATTGAAAAGCAAAATCGGAATAACCGTTTTATCGTACTCATAGCATACGAATTTCAATTCATTATTCAGATTCCATTTTTGAATAGTCAATGCACCACTTCCGGCGCATAAATCATATACAGTGCGTTCATTTTCTGTCCGTACTAGTTTTCCAACAAATTTTGCCAGTGAAACAGGCGTGTAATCCTGCATCTTTACTTTTCTATCAGCAAGGTAATACTGGAAGATCTTCTGTAGCCAATCAATAGACAAGTCCTCTACCAGATTGCAGAATTTGTCGAAATATTCCGTTTTTCCATTCAGTACAATTTTCATCAAAGAATCTGGAATCTGTTCTGGGCTTTCGATCTTTAACAGTTCTATTACTTTACTGGTGAGTTCTTTTAATTCCATAATTCACTCCTGCATACAATACTGGTATTCCATCATCTGTCCTTACTCCCATCAACAGCGGTAAAGCCGTTTTAAGGAGCAAATCATTTGTTTTCTGGATATTTCAATCAACTCCATCTCCTTTCATTTGTTACAAATTCCGCTTAATCTTCCTTATACGGTTCCGGAAGTGGCATCCAAGCATTGACAAATAATCCAAATGATACATAGCTTCTTTCTTCGTCTCCCGGGAAAAAGGCGCCTCCTCCATCTTTATCAGCTTCGTATCGTCCAATATCCGGTAATGTATAGTTGATGAATGAAACCAGGATATAATCATCTGTTTCTGGTAATCTCTCGTCTATTGGAATCCAACCATTTTCTTTTTCGTCCCGTTCCAGATCATTTAGGAGACTATTTACGATATCCAGAGAACTCCCTGGCAATCCTTCCTTGTACATCGTCTGTTTCTGCAGTTCCTGTTTATACTGCAGCAATCTTTCTTTTATCCTACTTACCATCTTGCTTACCTCACTTTGTTCTGAGAAACCGAATCATAAATCGTTCTTTCCGGTCAGGCTGCCATTTTCTGCAGCTGTAATCATCTTCTATCAGTATGCCTTTCCGGTCACACAGGCCATTATCATTATCCTTGCAAGTCTTACATGTTCTATCTTCCATCTAACCTCCTCTTTGGGCACCATCCTGGCACCCGAATGCGGTCATTTTATAATTTCTTTCTTATGTGCGTCTAATTCGCTTATTTTGTTTTTATACTCTTTCACAGTATCACCTCTATATCTGATGGCATTTTAAAGATTTTAACCTTTTCTGGATGCTGAGCTGCAACCTGTATGGCACAGAGAGCACGAACAGCCTTTGGCTCTGTGCTATATTCTCCCAGGATAGTTCCTTTCTTTTTGTCTTTGGTGTGTGCCAGTATCTGATATGAGCCGGTTGGTGTGAGAACTGTAGTCACTTCTTTTTCAGTCATATCTATCAGCTGATTTCTCAGTGTTCGGATTTTCATTTCTGTATTTTTCTCCTTTCAGCCAATATTCGTGTTGTATTAACAAGATTCTCCGTATTCCGTTCATATTCTATCATTTCTTTCCGGACAGCTTTGATCAACGTAAGTAGTACTTTTTTAATTTCAGCAGTCCCTACGCGTGTACAATACTCTTTCGCATTCTGATCTATAGCCTTGATCTTTATATATTCCGATTGTCTTATCATTGACTTGATGATTCTCTTCTTCAGCTTCTCTGGTGGTTTCTTCCCATACATTTTTTTATATTTCTTTTTCAGTATCCTTAACTTCATCTTTTTACACCTTTTCTCTGTTAAGCCCCAGTTCTTCATAAATGTTATAATTGGCCAGATCTTCAAACTCTACTTCAATATCCATATCTCTTTTTTGCATATTCATAAGCTTTCGCCACTCCTATGCGATTCACATACTCCATTGCTGATTTCCAATTATCCAGGAATTTTTTATTTGCTTTCGTGAATCCCCATGAAAACTTTATCGCGTAAATAGAGATGATTATATTTGTGATCGTTATATAGTCTTCTGCCCGTTCCAGTTTCTCCTGGGCTTCACGGATGCAGGCGTCCGTTGCCTGCTCCGTTATTTCATCCTCTCTCGCTTTCAGGTAATTCTGCAGAATCATTGACTGCTGCCCTGTCAGTCCTGCAACCTGGCCAAGCTGCATCTTAAAGTTCAATGGGAGTCTGCATTTTTCCTGTTCTCTGGCCTTACGTCTCATTTCTGCCCTGTTCATTTGCTTTCCCTCTGTACTTCCTTTAAGAATTCAACCAATTCGCTTTCACTATTTGGGAATTTATTGTATCTTCCATGCTGTGTCCATTTAGGTATTCCTGATTTTCTTTTCGGTTCAGGTCCTCCGATCAAATGCATGTAATATGATTCTGTATTATCTGATACCCACTGGCTATGAACAGTATCCCGATCATATTCTTCTGCAATAAGTCTTGCACCATTTGCAAAATCATATTTGTAGTATCTGACACCAATATGTTCATCTGTATACCAAAGTCCCCAGGCTTTATAATTTCTCAGCCATTCTTTCCTTTGATCGTTATTTCTCATCACCGGAAGTGGCAACTGCTCCATGACGTTTTTTCCGTCATCTTTATTTTCATCATCCAGACAATCTCTCACCAGATTCTTGATTATTCTGAGTCCACCGGCAATGAGCTGATATTTCAATATCGTTCTTCCAGGAATTCCCTGATCAGCCACCGAAAGATAGTTTTTCAACTTTTCTTCGGCATCTTGTAGAATATCATCCATTGCAATCATTGATGGAACCGGAATATCTATAAGCTCCGGTGGCCAAGCTTCCGGTATCAGTTCTATTATCTGCTGCTTTTCGTCCACTATTATCTTGTTTTCCGCTGTGTTTTCGCAGCGTTCGCAGTTGTCCGAATCGGACATATCTGATTCTTCAATATCAGGATCTTCCGGTACTATCCGTTTTTGATATTCTGCTGCCATGCGTTCTCTTGATACGTAGCAGACTTTTTCGCCCTGTTCATCGTAAAATACGAAATCATCTTCTTTCGGTCTTTGCACTGCTGCAAATTCCGTTCCCATTACTCTGAAACGCCTTGTATTACCTGGTCCCATTCCTTTATATGCATTTTCCAGGAATACATTTATCATCCTTGCTATGTCCGGCAGAAATACTTCGTTTGCAGCATAATATGGACATTCTTTTTGTGGTTCTGGCATAGGCGCAAGCTTCACCGCCTTTTGTTTCTTTCCATACTTCTCTATCAGTGTTTCAGCCAACTGCTGCCATGTAATCAACTTTTCATCCCCACTACCAGGATTAAACAGGATTCCATTTGATTTTCCCTGATAATTCAAATATCCATTTCTGATCCGCACATCATTGTATATAATGCTGAGCATATAAATGGACATGTTCTTATCCCGCTTTTGGATTCGTTCTGTTGTTGATTTCTTTAAGCTTTCAAAGAATCGTTCAATCTGAATGTCAACATCAATTACCGTTTCATCTTCCGGAGGTCTTCTTCGTCCAATTACTTCATCAAGTGTCAGCTGTCCAGGAATCTGGCATCCTACTTCCTGTTTTTCTTTCAAAGCTTTAACCTCTGGGAGCGTAATTGTTTCATTCTTTTTGTACAACTCCAGAGCCTCATCCTGGTGCTTCTCATCCAGATCTGTCAGTTCCCTTGCCACAGATATATTGATGCTTCCATTTTGAAACTCTTGCATGAATTCCTGACTTAGTTTTTTCTGGATTGCATGATATCTTTCTAACTGTGTCCCTGATGTTCCGAGAGTTGCCTGTACCATGCTTCTGGTTGTCCCCTGCAGGTCAACCAGATCACGAAGTTCCTTAATTACCTCTTCTGTGATAAGCGCCTCCTGCATTTTCTCCCAATCACTTTTTTCACGGAACCGGTTCGCCTGGATGATTCCCAGCTTATTGATCAGCTGTTCCACTTTTCCATCTTTATCTTCTGGGAACTTTTCTGTATTCAGATTCACTTTTGTATATTTACAGTTAATCTTCCGAAACTCTTCATGTCCCTCTTCCACAAGCATCCTGCAGCACATTGTCCTACAGTGCCCTGATATAATCCTGTCTTTGCCATTCACGTCCTCAATCAGAACGTCCTGCATAACCCCGAATAAAAGAATTGAGTTCTTCAATCCCTGCAGTTTCTCCGGATCTGTGGAATAGAAATTATCTTTCGATGGCTCCAGTTCAAACACATCCCGATACACTGTATCACTGATATTCTCAGTCTCCGTGGGCTTTTTACGATTATTTACCATGTCGGCCAGATTGAATGCCATCAGGCTTCCCTCCCTTCCGTCCATTTATCCATCATAACTCCTGCTGTCACCAGATACTCTTTCACCAGGCATTCATAATCTTTTGCGGCTAAAGAACGCGTGGAATACAAAGGGATAGGTTTTCTTGCATAAGTACTCTCTGATACTTTTCTGGAATATCTTATCTTCGTCTTAAGCATTGGATACCCTGCTGCCTCTATCATTTCTGTTCCCTGTGCCTGTGCAAGGTTGTTTTTGTCATATTTTGTGATAAATACCCAGTAATTTTTCAATTCTGGGTTCAGTTCCTCTTTTGTATAACCAATCTGATTCACCAGTTCCGGAAGTCCTTCCGTTGTGTTATCATCAATTTCTACTGGAATCAAAACATCATCACAGGCTGTCAAAGCATTGATCGTTGATACGTTAATATCCGGTGCATTGTCAATTATGCAGAAATCATACTGATCAGCCACACATGCCAGTGCATTTTTTATCCTATACTGCTGCGGTCGTGTCTGATCTAACATTACTTCCTGGTTAGCCATCAAAAGACGCATATTTGCTGGCAATACATCCATGTTATGGAATTCAGTATGTTTGATCAGTTTTTTCATCCAGTCTTCCGGGTGCCTTGCAGTCATGATCCGGTCTATTCCTTCTCCATCCTGTGTTCTGCAGTTCAATCCTCTTGATGCATCTCCCTGCTTATCGTTATCTACGATAAGCACTTTATTCCCCTGGCTTGCCAGAATATAGGCAACACTATTGGTAGTAACGGTCTTGGCCACGCCACCCTTTAAATTAATCACTGCAATTGTTCTCATACTCTTCCTCTTTTCTTTTTATTTTTTCTTATGTACTCTATTTCTCAGTTTTCTGTCTGCTCTTTCCATCCAATCAGGCTTCCCACCTTCCGGTTCATTATCAAAATAGATTTCTCCATCATCATCTCTGTAATAGTGAAAATGCATACCTGCTTTTGTTATTGTTCCAAGATATGTCATTGCCCTTGGATCCTGTTCTGTGCGCAGACTCCATCCTTTTCCCCACAATTCTTCAGTTTCCACGTTTTATCATCTCCTCCTGGAGCCATTGCGAATATGAATGTACTCCGGCCAACGAAGAAGCTTTCAGTTGCAACCGGTTAATTACTTCATACACCTTTTTCCATTCATCTGCATTTTTGATATCTTTTCCCTTTGTATCTTTAAAGGCATCTGCTGCCAGATCTGAGATTCTCAATACTCTGGATGCCACGAAGGTATCTCTGGTATATATGCAAATCTCACATGTAGAACGAAATCTCGAAAGGGCTTCTATAAGTGCCTGTAAGTTACACTGATGATATGTACTACTACTATTTCCGAAACCTTCTCTGGTCTCAGTCCTGCCAGCGTACACGGCTTCTATTACATATCCGTATCTGCGCTGGACTCTCGCCTGGCACTGTTTATCTGTTTCCAGATAAATATTGACTTTCACGGCTTGATTCCCCCTTTCTTTAAATTCGTCTGTTCAATCTGATCAATGTGTAATGGCGGTAATTGTACCCAGTTACCGGATTTTTCCCCTCAAAGAGCTCTGCTATATAGTATCCTTTCTTAGGCTTCACTTTCTTAGGCCAACGCTTCAGTTCCTCTGGCTTTGGCTCTGGAAGCGGCATGTTCCTGGAATGGCTGTAGTTTGCTTCACTAAGTCTGGGCTTTGCCAGGGTTCCGTCTTTTTTCTTTTCCCTGGTTTTCTCATCCTTGGTGATGTAATCAGCCAGCTTCTGGAAATCCTCTTCCGGGCACTTACTCTTCCTGATCTGAGTTACATATACTCCACCATAGGACCAGGCCCTTTCAACAAGACTTGCCGTATTTCCAATATCGTTGATAATACAATGTATATGCCAGGCTCCCTTCGTCCCCCGCTCAATGTTCCGGATCCAGAAGAGCACCCTGCCTTTTTTCCTGTAAATCTTTCTTAGCTTGTCCATCATTTTCAAAAACTGCTTCTTGGCAGTGTCCATATCTGGTGGTCTGTTCTCTGGCTTGTATGTAAATGTCACCCACAGATCACCTGGTGAAAAATATTCCATCAATCTGAGTCTTGCCCTCTTGGATTTATTCCAGGCGTTTACTCTCTGAACATCTTCAGGAGTGAGCTTTCTCTTAGGCAGTCTCTCCTTCCCCTTAGCTCCATACTTGCCATCATGATTCTCTTCCACATACAGGATATCCTTCTTCTGCAGATACCAGGTTTTACGCTTTGTTTTCATACCAAAAGGCTCCTAAGTTTAATATCTTAATCGAGTACTAAACAGGGGAATTTCACCCCTGATTTTTCTTACATTCTTGACTTTTTAGTGGCCCAATGATATTATGTAATTGGTTGATTACATATGGACCTGAGTCGATGCACCCCTTGCATCGGCTCTTTTCTTTAGTTTACATAACTTTCTTTTTTCTGATCTGTTCCAGCTCTTTTTCAACATCTTTTCCGCTGTATTCTGTCAGAAGCTTTCCAGAGATGTTATAAGTCCACTTGGTGGACATCTTAATCGCTATTCCAATCGGCAGTTTTCCCTGCTGCATCGCAACACGTACAAACTGCGGGGACGTGTTGAGAATTGCAGCAGCTTCAGTTGTCAATATTTTCCCTGTATTCATTTTTCCTCCTTTCCTTTTACGCACGCTCAAACTTCTTCTCCACTCTCTTATTTCCTAATAGTATCTTTCCACCGTGCTTTGGAACTGGGGATAATCTCTATCATGCCAAGTGCTTCCAAACTTTTATAGCTATCTACAATTTGCATCTGAGCTACTCGCATATTTCCCAGGATCTTATCCATTTCAAATCCGTCTACCTCAAATTTCTTTTCAATACTCCCATCTGCTGAATATTTGAATTTAATTTCTGTCAGAGTACTAAGTTGTCCTGCAAGATCTATTATTTTATTTTTCTTTTCTTCAATGTTCTCTAATGTTTTCTCTATTTCTCTGACATCTTTGATTTCTCTTGCATTGATTCTAAAGCCAAACAATTTCATTTCTTTCTCACCTCGTTTTCTGTCGATATATCCCGACTTCTTTCCTTTCTGTGGTAATTTATTTCATACTGTGTTAAGATTTTCCTACCCTAAATAGAAAGGAGGAATCATTATGGATGATTTAACCAGGGAACAGCAGAAACTTCTTACCTCAATGTACAAAGAAGTTTTAAGCCGCCAGCCCGCTGTATCCTTTGACGAAGCAAATTACTTTGCTAATTCAGATGTAGTTATGGAGCATTTCTGTCCCGACTCTGATTCTGATCATGTATCTTCTCTTTGCTGGTCACTTGCTTCTGCCGGATACATCACTTGCGAACCTGGCGAAGATCTTGCCAATGAGATCGAGCTCACCGATAAGACAATTATTTGCATGGAAAACAAATTCAAAAATGGTCTTAAGAGTGTCCTCGAATTCCTGGCACAGTTCAAATGAGTTTTTGGCCAGCCGCCTTATTCCGGCTGGCCATTCTCGTAATATGCGGCTTGCACATGCTCAGATGCTTTGCGGAAATTTAAAGCATGTTCCACATCTTTTGTAAAAGTACATGGTGGACAATCACCTTTTCTCTTTGGATTTTTGTAACATGTATTTTTCTTGCAGGTTGGAACATTTCCATCACAAAGATATAAAACCCTTTTCTGCTCTTCTCCCAACAAGTACTCCATGTTCGTTTTGAACATTCGAGACATCTTTTTCAACTTTTGGCTTGGAATATCTTTCTTTTCATTAATCCAGTTGTAATATGTTTTGTGAGATACTCCTAATTGCGAAGCAAGCTGCTCCTGCGTCAACCCTTTTCGAACTCTTTCTGTTTCAATATTAGTTAACATTTTATTTTTCCTCGCTTTCTTTTATTGACTTTTCAAATCTTCGTAGCTAATTTTGACTAATTCACCAACTTTTGTGTCCTGTGCGATTTTCCTTTTTACATAATCTAAAATCGCATAGGATTGCTCTACAGATATTTCTTTTTTATGGAACATCTCAATTATTGCTTCACATATTTCATAGTTCTGTTTTTCTGCAAGCATAAATCCTATCTCTCTCCCCTCGCTTCCCTGTTACATTTCCAATTACATTGACTTTTTATTTCTTTTCGGTGATTATCCAAATACTATGTTAATCACTAACGCTGCCACGCTCACTACAGCTGCTGCCAATGAAATAATTATTGATTGGCGGCAATTGCTTCTTATTTTGTCCATTTCATGGTCTTTCTTTTTGATTTTTCCACCAATGCAATCACGCCGATTTCCATTTTCATCGAAATGCACTCTTTCCATCCTCTCACCTCGTTTCATTGTTACTTTTCCAATTACATTGACTTTTTATTTCTTTTCTCCTATTCTTTAGATGCAGGGCACTACCATGCCCGAGTATTATGAAAGGAGAAAATACATGACTACTTCTGATAAAATACAGCTACTTGGAATCGTGATTTCAGCTTTAACTTCTATCATTGCTATCTTCATTTCTGTTCACACGCTCAGGCAAAATTCAAAAATGATTGAAGATTCTTCCCGTCCATATATTGGTATCTATGGACTAAGCACCTATATCTGTGACCGTTATTACTACATCATTATCAAAAACTTTGGTCAAAGTATTGCACACATAGAATCTTTAACCTATGATTTCGACCTTGCGAAACTTGCACTTCGTGATGGCCTTGATCCCTTTGGCAACATTGATGGCACCTCTCTTGCTCCTGGCCAGTCTTACCGCTGTGCTATTGATTTTGACAAAGTACCTACAGATGAAATCAGTTCTATCCATTTCCATATCAAGTACTCATCAGGTACCCATAATTACGAAGATGAAATCACTCTCAAAATTGATGGAAATCTTGGAAACCTGGAAGCTCATAAAACTTCAAAGAAAATACCAGCCCTTGAAGTAATCTCTGAAACGCTCCAGGATATGCACATCAAATCTTTATAACTTGATACCGCTTTCGTATAATTTTTCCTTGATTTTGGGAATGATGACACTTTCTATCATCTCTGGCGTCTGTTCTTCCTCAGGAAGTTCTGACGCTATTGTTTTTAAAGCAACAGTGGCCACATAATCTGCTAATTCCTTTTTCTTTCTCCTTTTCTCGTTAAAAGTTCGTGTCATAAAATACTTCTTTGTTATCGAAATATTTCTTACTGCTGATTTTTCTATGTACATATCCTTTAAATCTTTTTGAAGATTTTCTATTTGTTTATCTCGTCTTCGATCAGATACCCAAATATTCTCTATTGCACTCTTTTGCATTTCTTGTTCACATTTCAGATTTCTATTTTTTTTCTCTTTTTTTCTTGCATAAACCGCAAGTGAAATTATGGATACTGAATTTAAGAATGTTGCTCCTGCGATTGTCAGTAACACTATATTTACCATCTTCTCACCTCGCTTTCCTGTATTGACTTTTCTCTCCCATTCTCCTATCCTTTATGTACAGGGCACTGCCATGCCCTAATACATAGAAGGGAGATTTCGTATATGAAACTCAACGTTAATTGTATCCGCGATATTCTTTTGACTGTTGAAGAAGAATGCGACTTTGAAACACCTTGGGAATATCAGGAAGATTCCCCTCCTCCAAAGTTTTTAGCTGATTACACTCATAAAGAAATCGTGTATCATATTAATCAGGCTCAAAAATCTGATCTCATTTGTGGTGTTGAATATTTTGAGTGTGGATCCGATATCTATATCAGTGATCTAACGCCTAAAGGTCATGAGTTCCTTTCCAACATCCGTAATGATACGGTGTGGAAAAAGGTGCTTTCCAAAGCTTCTGGTGCATCATTGCCAATTATTCTCGAAGTTGCAAAAGAAGCTGCTAAGAAGTATTTTCTTGGTTAACCGGAAATTGAACCAGTATCTTTATTGAGAGTTCTGCTCTTCCTGCAAATGCAGAACTCTCAATTTTATATTCTTTTACATGATGCAGTTCTTTTCCGTCCAGAAACATACGGCTCCTGCCCTTCTCGTTTTCCTTAAACTGTAATATCATTGGTTTTTTTGCTTCCATCTTCTCACCTCGCTTTCTGTCGATATATCTCGACTTCTTTCCTTTGTTTTATATTGCCTTTTCTTGTAACTTTTTCTATCCTTGTCTTACATGGACTGCCATGCCCCAGTATTATGAAAGGAGTTCTTTATATGACAAAGGAAACTTCTCACCGCCCTTTTTCATCTTACTTACTTATGCAGGGATCCTTTTCAGCTAGTAGTTCACCCTCCACGCTCCAATACTGTACAACCTGTCTGGATAGATCATCCAGTGTTCCTTT
>ERZ791667.657-NODE-657-length-16931-cov-2.25178_pt1 | contig 16931 bp, 18 predicted proteins | sample MGYA00509959_ERZ791667 | MGnify/ENA primary metagenome ERZ791667 (study PRJEB30046, sample SAMN00715196) | human gut metagenome | study: EMG produced TPA metagenomics assembly of the A metagenome-wide association study of gut microbiota in type 2... | reverse complement strand
AGCTTTATGGTGTAAAATGCGCTTGTTACAAAATTGTTCCAATCATTTTTCAGGGCATAGCTCATGGTATAGTAGAGAACACCGCCGGGAATGAGAGGAATCATGGGTACTATCAAAAATGTCGATGTCGGAGTCTTTTTAATTCTTGCAAATATCTCTGCATAAATCGTAACTGCGATTGCCGCAAAAAAATACCTGAGCGGCTCGCTGTGAAACCATATTCCGAAAAATAAATATGTGCCCCAGGATAAAGCTCCTCCGAGAGTTGCGATAAGCAGCTTAGTGCCCCTCAGATTGTAAAGTATCGCGAATCCGAAGGCTCCCAACGTGCCGGTCAATATCTGTATAAAATATGTCATTTGCCGATACCTCCGAAAATGAGGGCCGCAATGATGTAACCGGCGGCTATTGCAAGCGATACAAGGCACGCTTCGCAAAATCTGAGCATTCCGGCCATTATGTCTCCGCTTATCATATCGCGTATGGAGTTAGTCAGTGCCACTCCCGGTATCAGCAGCATTATATTGCCTATTATTATTTTGTCGGTTGAATAGCCGAAGCCGAGCATTACAAAGGCAAAAGCTATCGAGCATACCGCAAAAGAGCATACAACATTGGCAAATATCATATTTACCTGAGTCTTTTCCGTGGCATATACAATCAGCTTCAGCACGATTCCTATCAGTGCCGCAGCAATTCCGTCCAAAAAGGCGCCGCCGAAAAAGATTGCAAACGCTCCGGCTATCAGGGCGCTTACGGTACATTGTATCGGGAGGTTGTATTCCTTGGTGCCTTTTTCTATCTCATCTATCTGATTGCGGATATAGTGAATATCGGGGACTCTTCGTACTATTTTCCTTGACAGGTCATTTAGCTTGTGAAGCTTTGTTAAGTCGGTGTGGTGTTTTGTAATGCGGCGCGTCTCCGTTATTGAATTGCCGTCCTTGTCCTCAAGTGTTGCAACCATGCTTGAGGTTATGGTGAAAACATCAATTCTTTTAACGTCGTATGCATTGCAGATTCTTTTTACGGAATCCTCAACACGGCTGATTTCCGCACCGCTTATAAGCATTTTTTCCCCTATGTCGAGAGCACACGTGAGAAGCATTTTTGAATCCATAAAACACCTCCGATTTTTGGACAAACTGATTATAATATAATAAGAAGCAAAAAACAATGCTTTTTAAAAACATTTACAAGGACTTAAAAGAGCAAAGCAAAACCGCAAAAGTCTCGGCTTTCGCGGTTCTTTTAAATAAAGGTTATATGGTGAGTGCCGTAATAATGCTTGAATATAGCTTTACCGGGTCGTTTAAGAAATTATTTTTGACCGCTTCAAGCTGCATACTGTCCGCTACAAATATCGTGAGCTTCATAAGTGCCTCGTCACCGTTCATAAGCGAGAATGTGACATAATAGCCGCCGCCCGGAGCGGATACGGTTTCTATCTTGTTTTCTCGCATTGTTTTAGCGAGCGTCATAAGCTTTATAGCAGAATTTACGGCTTTTTCACGGACGGTTTTGGGAAGTGAGGTTTCAAGCGTGTCAGCTATGTCCTTTCCCTTTTCGGTAGCCGTGAGCAGCTCTTCGCCGTTCTCGTCAATATCCATATCTATGGTGCCGTTTTTCAAAAGCTCCGATATAGCCTGATTTATTTCAAAATAATTGGCAAGGCCATCCTGAAGCATGGAATCGTTGAGGTTCTGTTTTGAAATCGGAGCGTCAACGGCTCTCAAAATATAGCATATCAAAAGTCTGATTTCGTCGCGGTTACGAAGCCCGCCGAGTTCTATACCCTCGTCAAAAGCGTCAAATTCCATTTTGCACCTCCGAAAAAATCACTTCTTTTATTATAGCCGAAAGTGCATTACGTGTCAATCAAGGTAATCTACGGTCTCAAGATATTTTCCGTCCTTATAATAAACGCGCGGAACCCTGCGGTTTATTCCGCAGCAGAACTCATAATTAAAGCTGTGAGCGTTATCGGCAACGTCCTCTACGGTTATTACATTGTCTTGATCCTTACCGACAAGCGTTACCTCATCACCCTGCTTTGCTTCGGGAATATCCGTGACATCGACCATAAATTGATCCATACAAACTCTGCCTATGATATCGGCGAATTTGCCGTGAATCAAAACCTTGCCTTTGTTTGACAGTGCTCTCGGATACCCGTCGCCGTAGCCTACGGGTATAGTCGCTATACGCATATTGCTCTTTGACGTAAAAGTACTGCCGTAGCTGACGGTAAAGCCGGGTCCCACGGATTTTATGTATGCTATATGGCTCTTCAGCTCTAAAGCAGGATGAAGCTCAAGCTTTGACTTGTCTACTTCCTCCGACGGGTAAAGTCCGTATGTCATAATACCGCTTCTTACCATATCAAGGAAGTTGTCGTCAAATTCTATAATTCCCGCGGAGTTGCACATATGCTTTATCGGTATCTCAACTCCGGCTTTATCGAGCTTTCCGACAAAATCAAGGTACTTTTTCTTCTGATTGTTGCATGAAGTTTTGTCCTCTTCATCGGCGCAGGCAAAGTGGGTGAATATACCGTTTATTTCAATGTTCGGCAGAGAATATATCTTTTTGATTTCTTCTATGCTTTCATCTGTCGGCTGCATTCCGATTCTGCCCATACCGGTGTCGAGCTTTATGTGTATTTTAGCGGTTTTTCCGAGCTTTACAGCCTCGTCTGAAAGAGCCTTGGCGGTGTGATATTCAAATACCGCATGCATTATTTCGTAATTTATAAGGTCGTCATAATCCTGCGGAAAAACATATCCCAAAATAAGTATGGGGTTTTTGATGCCGTTTTTACGTAAAACCACTGCTTCCTTGGCGGTCGCAACGCCGAATGCATAACAGCCCCAGCCGATTTCGGATAAAGCCTTTGCTACGGGCACGGCACCGTGGCCGTATGCGTCTGTTTTGATTATTGCCATTACCTTTGTTTCTTTGCCGACCTTATCCATGGCATTTTTGATATTTTGACAAATTGCGTCAAGGTCTATCTTGGCGTAAACTCTCTGTGGGAGCATATTTCAAACCTTCTTTATACTATTTCGCACAGCGGTGCGATTTTAATGTTTTCTATAGTCAATGCGGCTCTTATTTTCATTACGAATTCCAAAGCCTTTGCTCCGTCTCCGTGAACGCATATAGAGTTTGCCTCTATCGGAATTTCCTTGCCGGTTATCGCGGTTACCTTGCCGTGCTTTACCATTCCGATAACGCGCTTTATGGCTTCGTCCTCGTCGGTTATGACTGCGCCCGGCTTTGTCCTCGCAACAAGAGAGCCGTCCTCCTCATACGCCCTGTCGGCAAAAACCTCCTTGGCGCATTTAAGACCGGTGTCGGCGGCGGCTTTAAGCATTTGACTGCCCGAAAGTCCGAGAAGTATAAGGCTCGGGTCAACCTCGTATATTCCCTCGCATATTGCCTTTGACAGCGCATAGTCCTTGCCGGCGGTGTTGTAAAGCGCACCGTGAGGCTTTACGTGCTGAATTTTAAGACCGTTAGCCTTTGCAAAAGCCGACAGAGCACCTATCTGATACATTACGTAAGCCTTTGCATCTGCGGGGCTTACGTTCATATTGCGCCTGCCGAAGCCCATAAGATCGGGGTAGCCGGGGTGTGCGCCGAGATTAACGTTGTTTTCTTTAAGTATTTTAACCGTCTTATCCATAACCACGGGGTCGGAAGCGTGAAATCCGCAGGCTACGTTTGCCGATGAGATGTATTTTGCAACCTCTTCGTCCAGACCTATTTTATATGCGCCGAAGCTCTCGCCCATATCGCAGTTTAAATCTACAGTTGTTGCCATTTTATCTCCTCCCGTTAAAATTTGAGATCGGTGTTTTTAATGTCGGTAATAAGCATGTGACCCGGAGCATGCGTTATGCAAAAGTCGGGTTTTGAATTCATCATTATAGACTGCGGAGTTACGCCGCAAGCCCAAAATACAGGTGTTTCACCCGGCTTTACGGTAACTGCGTCGCCGAAATCGGGCTTGTTTATATCACTTATGCCTATCTGCTCGGGATGACCTATCTGAATAGGCGTGCCGTGTACGCGCGGCATAGAGGAGGTGATGTTGACCGCTTTTACAATCTGGTCGCGGGGCAGGGGACGCATACTTACAACCATCTTGCCGGAAAATACGCCGGCGGGTTCGCAGTCGATATTTGTAAGATACATCGGAACATTTTTGTGCTCCTCAATGTGACGTACCGTAATACCGCTGTCCAAAAGTTCGCTTTCAAACGAAAAGCTGCAGCCTATGAGGAACGCTACAAGGTCGTCGCGCCAAAATTGCTCTACGCTGTCATATTCGCCGGTCATAACACCCTTTTCATATATTCTGTATTTGGGAATGTCCGTTGCGATATTGCAGTCCTTTGCAATCTTTTTAAGATACGGGTCTCCCACGTCCGATACCTCAAGTATGGGGCAGGGCTTCGGATTTCTCTGCGTAAACAGAAGAAAGTCGTATGCAAGCTCCTTCGGCAGTATTGCGAGATTGGCCTGAGCATAGCCAAGGCACATTCCCGATGTCTGACCCGTTATTTTTTTATCTCTTATCAGTTTTCTGACTTCATACGGAGCCATATGTGCTAAATCCATTGTTGTCACCTCTTGTTAATAGTGGAGCAGATATGAGTGGAATTCCTTTTGTTCCTGCTTTAAAAGCCGTTCTGCTTTTTGTCTGTCGATAAGCTCAAAATGAACCTTGGTGCCGGGTCTTGCCTGAGCCAAAAGCGGAAGATCCACAGAAATTACCGTTGCGATTTTGGCATAACCGCCGGTAGTCTGCCTGTCTGCAAGCATTATTATCGGGTTCCCCGTGCGCGGAATTTGTATGCTGCCGAAAACAATGCCGTCAGAAATAATATCGACCGTGTTTTTGTATTCAATCTTTTCGCCGGACAGCTTGCAGCCCATTCTGTCGGATTCGTTTGTAACCGTGTATGTGCTGTTTAAAAATGTTTTAATTCCGTGATCCGTAAAATAATCGTCCTGTGGGCCCAAAAGCACTCTTACGGTTATTTCGTCGCTTCCGAAATCCTCTTTCGGTGCCGAATGTATAAGATGCTTGTGAAATTCATCGTATACATCTCTGCACGGAACAATGTCGCCCGCCTTTAACGGTCTGCCGTCAAGTCCGCCGAGCTTGCATTTCAGATTTGTAGAGCGGCTGCCCATAATAACAGGAACGTCTATACCGCCGCGAACCGCTATATAAGCTCTCATTCCGCTTTCTGCAGCGGAAAATGTCAGCGTTTCATCTTGCTTTACAAATACGGTCGTATACATTTCAACGGGTACACCGTCAAGCTTAGGCGACATATCGGCACCCGTAATCGCAATGTAATTTGACTCTAAGAATTTAAAGGAGCCGCCGAGATATGTCATCTCTATTACGGCTTCATCGGTAAAATTACCGACGAGTGCGTTTGCTATGTGGTAGGAGCGAACGTCCATAACGCCGGATGCGTTAAACCCCATAGCCGCAAAGCCTTTTCTTCCGCCGTCCTGAATTGTGGATAACATTCCGGGAGTAATGACCTTAATACTCATTCGCCGTCACCTCCGATGATGCGACACTCGTATGTGCCGTTTTGAACCTTTGCCGATATATCGTCGAAGGTTTCTTTGTCAATCGGGACAAATCTTATATAATCTCCGGCTGAATAAAGTATCGGCTCGTCTCTTTCCGGGTCGTACGGCTTTACGGGTGTCGTACCGATAAGCCTCCAACCTCCGGGTGAGGAGAGAGGGTAAATGCCCGTTTGCTCGCCGCCTATTCCGACAGCACCTGCATGAATCTTAGTCCTTGGATTTTGCAGCCTCGGAGTTTTGATTCTGTCATCAAGGCCTCCGAGATACGCAAATCCGGGCAAAAAGCCCAGCATATAAATCAAATAATCGGTTCCCGAGTGTATCTTTATAACCTCATCCTCGGTAAGCTTGTTGATCTCTGCAACGTCTTTTAAATCCTCGCCGTATTCGCCGCCGTACAGCACCGGTATTTCTATAATTCTCTTCCTGCCCTCCGAGGACGCTTCAAGGTCGCCGCAAAGCTTCGTTATCTTTGCCTTAAGCTTTTCTCCGCCCGTAATGCACGGGTCATAGATTATAAGAAGCGACCGAAACGTAGGAACAGTCTCGACAATACCGAGAATGTTCTTTTTATGGAGTGCTTTGTCAAGTGCGTGAACGCAGGCGTTTATTTCGGCGCTTATTTCATTGCCGAATTCGACGGTTATTGCGCTGTCGCCGGAAGAGAGAAATTTAGGAGCATTCATACAAATACCTCTTAAAATTATTTTCTGTCGTCAAAAAATCCGAGCTCTATTGTTTTATCAAACCAGGTCTTGCATTTTTCGGTGAGCGTGGGAGCATATCTTATACACTCACGCATCATATTGACAATCATCATATTTGTAGTGAGGTCAAAACCGTCTATCGACGGTATCTGCCAACCGTACATATCAACCATGCCGCTTCTTGCCGCAGTCTTTAAGACGTCTTTTTCAAGCTCTGCGTCGTGCATGATGTTTATATCGCCTTTAAGATAGGCTATTGCAGCAATCATACCGTAGCAACCCCAGTCAGAAACGGTTGCGGTTATAATGTTGTCTGCGGCGACAACGCTTGCGATTCCTCCGTTACAGCCGCATACGCAGTTCGATTTTTCAGAGGTGTAGGGGACATATTTTTTAATGTGGTCAAGAACTGTGCCCATACCCAATTCGTTTCCGAGGTCGCCTATTGCAATATTCAAAACCCCGGCCTTTTGAAGCTTTGTAAAGAGTATGTCACCCTTTGCCTCAAGAGCCGTAGTGTTTTTGCCTACCGCGTTGTGATATTCACCGACGCCGTTTGCGCCGGGGAACTCATTTGCTATTACAGCCTTTGGCATCCCCTTTGAAATAATCTCGTCGGCAAGAGCTTCCGCTTTATCTTTGTCCTTTGTGAATGGGATGAATGCCATGGAAACGGGGTGAGCATTCATCTCTTCAATGGTATCGTAAAGGTGAAGGCCTATCACCCTTGACATATTTCTGACTGCTTCCACATTTTCGTCTTGGCAGATTATAACGGGTTTTACATCAAATGCGAGCGACAGTGCTCTTGCAAGAAGCATCGAGCTTACTATGCCGTCAGTCTCGGCATGATGATGGTCAAGCAAAACGAAGCCGGTCATTATATATACAATATCGTCTTTTTTAAGTGTCGCGCACAACTTTTTGGCAGCGTTCATTGTAGTGGGCATACCGGTATACTCGCGCGAGGCCTTGTAGAGAATGCGGCAAACACCGTATCCGCGCGGATCGAGATTTGCGAGATTATCAAGATTTTCGCCTATATTAAGGTCTGTAAGTGCTTTTTGATCCATAATTATTCTCCCTCTTTAAAAAGAATACAAGGCTGTTCCGATTTAAGCGAAACAGCCGTATTGCAGATGTGTATTATCGGTTTTATTCACCGCATTCGTCATGAAGACGTTTGAGGTATGCGTCCTGAAGAGTTTTGATGATTTCGGGAGCTTTGCCGCCGACGGGCTCACCGTCAAGCTCGCATGCAGGCATACAAAGAGCGCCCGAGGACGAAACTATTATTTCGTCGGCGTTTTTAAGCTCTTCGAGAGTATAGTCGCGTTCTTCTACCGGTATGCCTTTTTCGTGGCAAATCTCTATAAGGTGCTTTCTGGTGATACCGGGCAAAACGAGGCAGTCAAGCTGATGGGTAATGAACTTGCCGTCTTTTATTATTGAAACGTTTGAGTGAGCGCACTCCGTTACGAGATCTCCGCGGTGGAATACAGTTTCGTCGCAACCCTTTTCAAGAGCTCTTTGCGAAGCCAAAACGCTCGGTATAAGGTTAAGAGTTTTAACATTGCAGTAATAAAATCTCTTGTCCTCCATGGTAGCGAGCTTGTAGCGAAGAGATAAATCCTTCATCGGGCAGGGCCTTGTGTATATAAGGAGATTAGAGGGCGTGTCGGGGAAAACGTGATTGCGTATTCCGGTTCCTCTTGTAGCTTCCCAATAAACAAACTGATTGGGGTCATCCACCTTGTTCACGCACTCATAGAGTGTTTTTTTAAGATCTTCACGCGGCATCGGAGCAGGTATTTCGAGCAGCCTGCAGCTGTTGTAAAATCTGTCGAGGTGATCCTCAAGCGCAAAGATGGTGCGGTTTACTGAATATGTAGCGTCGTAAACTCCGTCGCCGAAGTACATGGCGCGGTCGTTCATCGGGACCGTCATCTTTTCAATAAGATCGAATTTGCCGTTGTAATAACCGATATTTTCCATTTTTGTCAGCTCCCCAAAATAATGTTATAAAAGCAAAACAAGTCAAGCCCAATTGAGTTTTGCCCGCCATCGCACAGAATTCAAAAAGACTTAACTTACAATAAGACATTATAATACGGCATTTTTTACCTGTCAATAAGAATTAAACAAATCGTAAAATAATGTCGAAATTGACTAAAATTATCGTATATGTACTATTTCTCCCGAGGTTATGGTTTTTGTTTCACCGTCCGACAGAATTACAAGGCCACCGTCCGGGGCTATGTCGAGAACCTTTGCGTCATATTCGCTGTCGGGCGTTATAACCCTGACGATTTGACCTAAAGACGCCGAGTACATTTTCAGCCTGTTTATTATTTCACCGGTGTTTTCGGCGTTGAGGGCGTCGCGGCGTATGATGTAGCGGTCAAGGTTGTTTACTATGTCAACCGCTATTTCGTTGTGGTCAAGCTCACCCTCGTATTTATCGCCTATGCTTGCGGCGGTATACATTATTTCCTCCGGGAATTCCTGCTTTTCGATATTAAGACCTATCCCGACTACGGCGTATTTCGGCTTGCCGTTTTTATTTACTATTTCACACAGTATACCGCATATTTTTTTGCCGTCGAGTAAAATATCGTTCGGCCATTTTATTTTGCAGTCAAAATCAAAAAAGTTAAAGAGCGTATCGCGCACGGCAAGTCCCGCAAGACTTGACAGCAGGTCGAAATTGGGCTCTTTTCCGCTTATCTCGTAAACGATTGAAATGTATACGCCGGTACCCTTGGGTGAGCAAAATGTTCTGCCGGAGCGGCCTTTGCCGGCGGTTTGACAGTCGGATACAACGAAAGCTCCGAGGCCCTTGCCGTCGCCGCAAAGCTTTTTTGCGACCTCGTTTGTGGATTCGGTTTCGGCAAGATAATGAAGCCTGCGCTTTGAGCGATATTGTCTTAAGTGATATATAAGGCTTCTTTCGTTAAGTAAAAGATTGTTCATTTATTATCAGTCCGTTTCGGTTTAATAGTTTAATACAGGTATATGTTGCTGCCGCTTTCGGTGCAATACTGATATTTTACATAATAGTATTTGGAAGGTCAAGTGTATTTGGAAAAAACCGACAAATCCGCGTTAAATGAATGCCGCTAATCCGTTTGCCGAAAAAATGTCGGATTTTTGTAATGAATTTAGATATTATCCATTGACTTTTTTTGCGATTTATTGTAAATTATATTATGTTATGCAACAAATATGTATGAGTGAAGTTTAGCTTTTAAAACCACTCGGAAGGGGAAACTCATTATGTCTAAAAAAGAAAAAATACCTTCAACTCCCGAAATGAGAGCCCAAAAGCTTGCTCGCAATGCCGAAAAGAGAAAGATTTTCGGTAAGACTTTTGAAAAGGCTTTCGGAATTATGCTTGCGCTTTTGCTTGTTTACTCGGTATGCAGCATAGCTTTTAAACCTGCTACCGCTACGGTTGCACCAAGTGCCGGCACTCAGACCTCATCAGGTTCTTCGTCGGGCAGTTCTTCGTCGGGCAGCTCTTCATCGGGCAGCAGCTCTTCAGGCAGTGCTTCAAGCAGTGCTTCTTCCGATAATACCGCTTCTGCTTCTTCGGACAACTCTTCGGCTGCTCAGGGCAATGCCGCAGCTCCCACAGAGCTTTCCGCATCAAGCTCGGTAGAAGATGTTGTTAATTACTTCAATAAGGCCATCAATAATGTTAAGCCGAACGCTAAAGAGGTAACTCTTACAAAAGAGACAAACTCCCAGGCAGGCAGCATTTCAGGTGATCTTCCCAAGAGTCTTACAAGTTTAGCTGATTCCCTTATAGCTGCAAATATGGGCGACAAGGATGTTTCTACAGTTTCTCCGGCAACTTCCGTTGAAGATAAAAACGCTATGTTCCCCGTAGAGAACGAGAGCTGGTCAAGTAAGCTTACAGCTGACGACGTCGAGAGCAAGGAAGTAGTTGATAACGGCAGCTCTTATGTTATAACTCTTAACATCAAGGCAGATGAGCCGTCGACGGACACCGCTCACGGCAACGGCCACAACGGCAAAGTATTCTCTGTTGTTATGCCGTCAATAGTTACCGATAATGCAGGCGGTGCGGCAAAGATTATCAAGGATGTAAAAACAGGTCATAGCGACGGTTATGTTAAGATTACCGTTGATAAGGCGTCGGGCAATGTTACCGAGGCTACATACTATTTCGTATGGACTCTTTCTCTTACCGCATTGTCAGCGAATGTTTCAATTCCCTTCGGACTTGAAAAGAATTTCACAATTGCTTGGTAATTAAGCTAAACAAACAAATCTTAAGGCACCTCATTTGAGGTGCCTTTTATTTTTGCTGTTGTACCGATAGTAAAAACCGATTTCTTGCGGATAAAGCTATCGGTATCTTTTCATCAATGCAAAACGTAATCGGCAGCAATAACAGTAAAAAACAACAGTAAAAAAGAGGTGCGCCGAAAACAGCGTACCTCCTTTTGCTTTTGTAATTGCAAGCCTTAGTTTTTGAGGCTCTGAAGCGGAGCCGGTATTCTTCCGCCGCGGTTAATGAACTTAGCGGGGGAAGAGGTGTTAACTTTCATTATGGGCGAACTGCCGAAAAGACCGCCGAATTCAACCTCATCGTCATCGCTTCTGCCGATTGCGGGGATAACTCTTACGGCTGTGGTCTTTGAATTAACCATACCGATAGCCGCCTCATCGGCGATTATTGCGGATATTACCTCGGCAGGTGTATCGCCCGGTACGGCTATCATATCAAGTCCTACGGAGCATACTGCGGTCATTGCCTCGAGCTTTTCTATTTTGAGTGTTCCGCTCCTTGCGGCGTCTATCATTCCCGCGTCCTCGGAAACGGGTATAAATGCGCCGGAAAGTCCTCCGACGTGTGAGGACGCCATAACGCCGCCTTTTTTTACTGCGTCATTCAAAAGAGCAAGGCAGGCTGTTGTACCGCAGGCACCGCACTGCTCAAGACCCATTTCTTCAAGAATGTGCGCAACCGAATCTCCGACCGCCGGTGTGGGGGCAAGAGACAAGTCTACAATGCCGAACGGGACACCGAGCTTTTCTGCGGCTCTTGATGCTACAAGCTGACCGACCCTTGTGATTTTGAATGCAGTCTTTTTAACGACGTCGGCAACGTCCGTAATATTTCCGTCTGGTATTTTTGAGAGAGCAGAGCGAACAACTCCGGGTCCCGATACGCCTACGTTGATAACGCTGTCGGGCTCTCCCGCACCGTGAAAAGCGCCTGCCATAAACGGGTTGTCATCGGGAGCGTTGCAAAACACAACGAGCTTTGACGGTCCTACAAGACCCTTATCCTTAGTAAGAACAGCCGATTCGCGGACTATTTTTCCCATAAGGGCAACAGCATCCATATTTATACCGGCTTTTGTGGAGCCTATGTTAACGCTTGAGCAGAGTCTTTCGGTTACGGCAAGAGCCTCGGGTATGCTTCTTATAAGCTCCTCGTCTCCCTTTGCAAACCCCTTTTGCACAAGTGCCGAATATCCGCCTAAAAAGTTTACTCCGACTGCCTTTGCGGCCTTGTCAAGAGTCTTGGCGTATTTTATGGGGTCGCCTCCGGCAGACGCGAATATCATTGACACGGGAGTTACTGATATTCGCTTGTTGATTATCGGAACACCGTATTCCTTTTCTATCTCTTCGCCTGTTTTGACGAGGTTTTCGGCTTTGCGGCATATCTTGTCGTAAATTCTGCCGCACGCCTTGTCAGCGTCCGAGTCCGCACAGTCAAGAAGAGATATTCCCATAGTGATGGTTCGTATGTCGAGATTTTCCTCCCGAATCATATTGATAGTTTCAAGTATATCCTGTGTGTTTATCATAGAATTCTTCCCTTACTTGGAATATTTATAAATTATATGTGATGCATCGTATTAAAAATGTCCTCGTGAACGGCATTTATCGAAAGTCCGGTCTTTTCACCGAGAGAGGAGATTTCATCCGCAAAAGAGGTAAAGGGTATATCGCATTTGTCAACGTCAACGAGCATTATCATACAAAACATATCCTGTAAAATCGATTGTGTGACCTCAATTATGTTGACGGAATGCTTCGCGCAGAGCGTAGATACTTCGGCGAGTATGCCCACGGTGTCCTTACCGACAACGGTTATAATAGAACGCATAAAATGTACCTCCAAAAAAATTCTTAGGATATTTTATCACACTTTTGCTCCGTTTAACATATCAAATGACAATTTTTTTCAAAAAACAGTATATTCTTTTTTTAAAATATGCTATTATATCCTAAGAATAATTCCACTTGAGGCGATTTGATGTATAAAAGAACAGTTGATTTGCACGTCCATACCGATAATTCCCCCGACGGTAACCATTCTGCAATGTTTATCTGCGAAAAAGCAGAACTTACGGGACTTCGCGCTTTGGCTTTCTGTGACCATTGCGAAATAGACAGCTTTTATCAGGACAAGTATGATAAACGTATACGCTCGGCGTATTACGAGGTGGCAATGGCACAGTCGGCATTCCGCGGGAAGGTGCTTGTGCTTGAGGGCATAGAGCTCGGCCAGCCTCACTATGACCCGGAGCTTGCCGAAAAGGTGCTTGCCATGCGAGAGTATGACCAGGTCATAGGTTCTGTGCATAATCTTCGCAATACACAGGACTTTTATTATATGGACAGCTTTACCGAGGAGAGTGCAAACGATTATTTTAATCGCTATCTCGATGAAATTCTCGGCCTTTTGGAGTGGGGTAATTTTGATATACTCGCTCATCTGACATATCCTCTCAGATATTTCTATTCAAAATCCGGCATCATTATTGATATGTCAAGATACAGCAAAAAAGTAGATGAAATATTAAAGCTGACTGCCGAAAAGGGTAAGGCGCTTGAGGTGAATTCGGCGGGACTTCGCCAACCAATTAAAAAGCTTGCACCCGAAGCTGATGTTGTAAAGCGTTTTAAAGAGCTCGGAGGAAAATATGTAACCTTCGGCTCTGACGCGCATTTTGCAGAAGACCTTGCGGCCGGACTTACCGAAGCATATGACGCTATGAAAGCCGCCGGCTTTAATGAGATGACGCTATTTCAGCAGCGCACGCCTCTTCTGATGCCCATTGAATAATAATTTAAATCGAAACGGAATTTATTTATGATTGTAAAAGCAGCCGCAAAAATAAATCTGATGCTTGATGTTGTCGGAAAGCTTCCGAACGGCTACCACAGCTTATTTATGATAATGCAGTCGGTAAGCTGTTATGATACCGTGCGTGTTGACAGAACAGGCGAAAACGGCATTAAGATAATATCCTCCGACGAACGTGTACCGAAGGACGAAAAAAACATTGCTTATAAAGCCGCAGAGGCCTTTTTTGACTACGCCGGTATTTCAGATAGGGGTATAGAGATTGAAATCGGTAAAAAAATTCCCATGGCGGCAGGTCTCGCCGGCGGAAGTGCCGACGGTGCAGGAGTGCTGTATATATTGAACAGGCTGTATAAAACAGGCTTTGACGAGTTCACTCTTTGCTCGATAGGTGAAAAAGTCGGAGCGGACGTACCGTTTTCTCTGACGGGCGGAACAAGCCTTTGCGTGGACACAGGCGGTGTTATAGCTCCGCTTCCCGCAATTTCCGACTGTTTTATTGTTCTGTGTAAGCCCGATATGGGCGTTTCTACCGTGAATGCATACAAACAGATAGACGAGGCGCAGCGTATACGTCATGCAGACCGCACCGCCATGCTGTACGCGATGAAAAACCGCGATACCGCACTTATGTACGAAAAAATGAACAATGTTTTCGAGCAGGTGATAGAGGTCCCGAAACGCCCGTATATCAAACAGACCATGAAGCGCTGCGGTGCTAAGGCTGCGCTTATGAGCGGAAGCGGACCTACTGTATTCGGCATATTCACATCGGAAGACGAAGCCCGGCTTTGCTTTAATAAGCTTAAAATGCAATTCGGCGAAACATACCTTACAAGACCCGTAAAAAGGGGTATAGAGGAAGTATAAAAATGAGCAGCAGATATTCTTATGTATTGATTGCGGCAGCGTTTCTGACGGCGGCGGTTTTGATATTATCTCTTGCGTTAAAAGATAACAGCGTGGTATTTTACGGCGGCTGACAGAATTGGGGCTTCGGCTGTCTCCAGAGTAACCGTATACGAAGCGAAAAAATATAAGAAAAAACAGCTAACGGCAATGATTGTTACATTTAATCATTGCCGTTATTTTTTATTGCTCTATGCAGTTTTTGTCGAATATATTTTTTAAATCTGCAAAAATCCAACCTTTTTCATTGCTTTTTTGAGAGTGCGCTCTGCAATGTAGGAGGCTTTTTCTGCGCCCTCCTTCATGCATTCCGCGAGATAAGCCTTGTCGCTTATAAGGCGGTTGTATTCCTCCCTCAGAGGACGGAGCTCGTCGCACACGGCTTCACCGACTGCGTTTTTAAAGTCGCCGTAGCCCTTGCCGTCAAATTCCTTTTCTATTTCCTCATCCGATTTTCCGGTGCAGCAAGAGTAAATTCCCATAAGGTTGTTTACGCCGTCTTTGCCGTCTTTTCTGTATACGCGCGCTTCGCTGTCGGTGACGGCGCTTTTGATTTTCTTCATAATTGTATTGTCGTCGTCAAGCACGGAAATAAACGCCTTTGGATTGGTGTCTGATTTGCTCATTTTTTTATTCGGTTCCTGAAGCGACATTATTTTGGCGCCGCTCTTACCTATAAACGGTTCGGGAAGCTTAAAGGTGTTTCCGTAAAGGCCGTTAAATCTGTCGGCAATATTTCTTGTTATTTCAAGATGCTGTTTTTGGTCAATGCCTATCGGAACAAAGTCGGTCTGATATAAGAGTATATCCGCCGCCATAAGTACGGGATATGCGAAAAGACCGACATTTACATTGTCGGGGTGTTTTTCGCTCTTGTCCTTAAATTGTGTCATTCTTGAAGCCTCTCCGAATTGGGTATAGCAGTCAAGAATCCACGCAAGCTGGGCATGAGCGGGAACGTGGCTCTGAACAAACACCGTGTTTTTGTGTGGGTCAAGACCGAGTGCCAATAAAAGAGCGTACATCTCCGTGGTTCTTCTGCGAAGATCCGCGGGATTCGGTCTTACCGTTATCGAGTGCAAATCGGCAACACCGAAAAAGCAATCATAGCCGTCGGACATGTTTTTCCAATTTTTCAAAGCGCCGAGATAATTGCCGAGGGTCGGCGTACCTGTCGGTTGTATTAAGCTGAGTACGGTTTGTTTCTTTTCCTGATTGTTTTCCATTTTTATTACTCCGTTACTGTTTTATACAATAATACCGTAATTTTAACTTTACGGTTAGACTGCTTATAGTTTAAATTGAATTTGCTCTTTTGTCAATGTCAATGCAGGGTCTTATCGGATGTTTTTGCCTGTGAGACACTTATTTTCGATGCTCAGGCTTTGTTATCGGTGCATTCGACATTTCACATAATACAGAATGCCGCCGAAACAGAGCTTCGACGGCACTTTTTACAGTTTGCTTATTTCGTCCATTATGTAGTCGAGAACCTTCACGGGCTCAATGCCGAGTACAACGGCAAATTCCTCATATATCAGAGCTTCCGCTTCCTTTAAAAAAGCCTCGTCCGATTGGTGGAGCCGCTTACCGCTCTCTTCGCGTTCGGTTTTGTGCAGGCGGATGGTTTTAATCACATTGATTATTTTGCCTCTGTCTCCCGAAGCTAAAGCACTCTTAAAAAAATCCTTTCTCTCGGCGTCGTTTTCAATCCACTCCGATGTGTCCTTGATAAGCTCGTCTATTTCGTCTTTTTCAATGATGCTGTGCATTTTTTCCATAAGCTTTTCATTGTCCGACGGAACAAAAATCTTTGAGTTTTTCCTGTACACAGGATTTAATATAAAGTATACGGTGCTTTTACCGCCGACGCGCATTTTTTCGGTTCCAGTTATGCGGCATATTCCCTGAGAGCCGTAAACAACAACGTCACCTTCTTTGTATGTAGTGTTTTCTTTTATTTTTTCCACGGTTTTTTTCCTCCGTAATACTTTTTTGCAATTTCGGTTTGTTTTACCGAGTCCAAAGCGTTCATGCGTTTCGACCAAGCATCATTTGAATGCAGCTTTTCCTCCGACGTTTCGTAAAAAGAGCATTTCTCACCGAGACATTTTTTTACGCTTAAAACGGAGCAGTCGTTTCTTTTCGTGCAATATATGCAGCAAAATGTGTCGTTGCTGTTTTTGCTTTTATCCGTAAAATCTTTTTTGTCTGACATAGTATCACTTCTTTTGTGCTTATAATATATTATAACATCTTTTTTGTGTTTTTGTTATTGACATAATAGATAAATTTATATTGTTTGTCGGTTTATATAAAATAGCCAAATTGTCGTAAAATTCGGTCTGTATAACGGCGTAGGGCAATATATATGTATTAAGAAAAAATACGGAGCGGATGTGTGCACCATGATAATAAAATTCAAAAGGCCTGCAGCGATTTTTTGCGGAATTATTCTGATGGTATTCGGACTGTTGTTTTTGCTTTATGCCGTTTTCGGAATGAACGGTGACGAAGAAATAAGAGCAAAAAAGACCATAGCTCAGCACGATACGTCC
>ERZ791667.655-NODE-655-length-16933-cov-2.19149_pt1 | contig 16933 bp, 17 predicted proteins | sample MGYA00509959_ERZ791667 | MGnify/ENA primary metagenome ERZ791667 (study PRJEB30046, sample SAMN00715196) | human gut metagenome | study: EMG produced TPA metagenomics assembly of the A metagenome-wide association study of gut microbiota in type 2... | reverse complement strand
ACACGATTTCCAATCGTGCTCCTTCGACCAGCTCGGACAACTCTCCATAGATCAAATGACGAGGAATATTATATATGATTTTATTCAAAAAAGCAAGCAAATTTTTTCGTATTATTCAAAATTTGCTCTATCGGAACATATCCATATAAAACGGTCTCCGATGTGCCTGCCGAGCGAGCCTAAGATATTGATATTCCTTCAATCGCAAAAACACAACAAACACGAAGCAACAACGTATAGAAGTTATGAACAATTCGAAAGTTTCTGTTTTGTGCATATCAAACATAATTTTAATTTATATAAAAATATTATTGACAAAATGTAAAAAAGCTGTAATATAGTATTAAAGTGAATTTATATTCACCAACAAAAGATGAATGGAGTGTTAAGTAATGAGTTATAATCCTTATGACAACGTGCTCGCAACAGTTGAAAACGCAGCGCATATTCTCGGCTACAAGCCGGCGGAATACGAAGCTGTGAAGTACCCCGAAAGAGAACTCTCCGTTTCTGTTCCGGTAAGAATGGACGACGGCAGCGTTAAGGTATTTAAAGGTTATCGCGTTCAGCATTCTACGGTACGCGGCCCCGCAAAGGGCGGAATCCGTTATCATCAAAACGTCAATCTTGACGAAGTTAAGGCTTTGTCGGCTTGGATGACATTCAAATGCGCTGTTGCCGATATTCCCTACGGCGGAGGCAAGGGCGGCGTTGTTGTTGACCCGTCAACTCTTTCCGACGGCGAAAAGCAAAGGCTCACAAGGCGCTTCACCTCTATGATATCCCCTATAATCGGACCCGATAAGGATATACCAGCTCCCGACGTTGGAACAAACGCCGAGGTAATGGGCTGGATAATGGATACATACAGTATGCTGAACGGTCACTCCACTCCGGCGGTAGTTACGGGCAAGCCGATAGCTCTCGGCGGAAGCGAAGGAAGAAACGAGGCCACCGGCCGCGGTATAATGCTTAACACTCTTTATATATGCCAAAAGCTCGGCATCGATATTAAAGCGGCCACGGTAACAATTCAAGGTATGGGTAACGTCGGCAGCATAACGGCAAAGCTCCTCGATAAAGAGGGGGCAAAAATAGTAGCTGTCAGCGATGTTTCCGGCGGTATCTACAATGAAAACGGTCTTAATATACCTGCAATTCTTGAATACCTCTCCGTCAAAGGCAACCTTCTTTCGGGCTACAATGAGGACGGCATGAAGAGAATTTCAAACGAAGAGCTTTTAACGCTTGACACAACCATCCTCATTCCCGCAGCTCTTGAAAACCAAATAAATAAAGATAATGCAGATAAAATCAAGGCTAAGGTTATAGTCGAGGGCGCCAACGGCCCTACAACAATTGAAGCGGACGAAATACTCGACAAAAAAGGTGTTGTATTGGTCCCCGATATTCTTGCAAACTCAGGCGGAGTTATAGTTTCGTATTTTGAGTGGGTGCAAAATCTTCAGTCGTTTGAATGGACCGAAGAAGAGGTAAACTCTAAGCTTGCAAGAAAAATGAGCAAAGCATTTGAAAACGTATACGGCATTGCCAAAGAAAAAAATGTTTCGCTCAGAACCGGAGCTTATCTCATAGCTCTTAAGAGTGTTGTTGACACCACTAAGCTCAGAGGCATTTGGCCGTAATTTGACCGATATAAAAAAGAACGAACCACCTTTCGGGGTTCGTTCTTTTTGTTTAAAATAAAATTGTGATTTGTTTGATAATTTATCCGATTATCTTTTATCAGCTTTCGTTTTTATCTTTTGACGGTTTTTCTTTTTTGCGAGTCTTATTAAACAGCGCGGCAGCCGTAACTGCAAGTATGACAGCTACAATTCCCGACGTAACACCGATAATAACAAATGTCTCGTTTTTGATATGGTTTTTAACGGCATTTTTGATATTATCAGCAGAAGAAGCTATCGCGCTATTTTGTGTTTCCGGCTCTGCGGCGGTTACTTCCGTCATCGGCTCATCGGAAAGCCCCTCGGTATAAGGTTCTGTCTCAACAGGTGCTATTATCGACGTACCCGACTCGGATTTAACCGTAGTCAAAATATACGTCATAGTTGTAACGCCGTCCTCTGCGGTAACGGTAATCTTTGTGGTGTTGCTTCCTATATCCATTTTAAGATAGCCCATAGGTATACTTACCTGTGCCTTTTCATTATTCGGCACGGCATCCACCTGAATTCTCGCTACGTCGCTCATTACGCTCGCATTATAAAAAAGCGTATCCGACGAAAACTCCGGAGAAAGCGTAAGGTCTACTGTTGTTTCACCTGCATCAGTTATACCGTAAACACGCATTGATTTAAGCGTCGCATCACTTGAGCTTACGGAGTTATCGCCGCTGTTATTTTGCTGTACGGGAGCTTCCGTTACGTTGTTCTGCACCTGCTGACCGGAATTACTACCGGATGATGGCATTATGAGCACGGAATTGCCTTGAGACGTAACACTTATGCTCTTCGCGCTCGAATCATAGGCTGCCGCGTACACTGAAATGGGTGTACCTACGGGGGTGGAGCCCGATGTATTTCCGATAACAAGGAAAGTTATCGTCATAACGGTGCCTGCCTTTACCTGCACATTATTCTGTGAGGAGGTTGCACCGGCATATCGCACCTGAGAATCACTTTCGATATGTGTGCATGAGGCCTGCGGCAACGCGCTGCCGGCATCACCGAGTGAGCTTGACTTATATTGCAGCTTGGTTTTGTCATAATTTACATATACGGAATACGAGCCGAGGGAGACTTCGGTATTTTTAATGCTTATTGTGACTGTCTCGCCTGTATGCGCCGTTGCTCCGGTTGAAAAAACGGAGAACCCGTCCGCCGCATCGGCGCCGAAAGAAAAAAAGCACAAAAAAAGTATCGAAAGCGAAATTATAATACCGATAAATTTTTTAGTGCCTCTCATAGGGTCCTCCGAAAGAATCATATTAACAAATTTGCAAACATTCGGATAATACACAAGCCGTACTACCCAACGATACATTATGTTAACATACAAATATGAATTTTTCAATAAATAAGAAACGAAAAATTAAAGTCTGTCCGCTTCAACTATTATAACCGTCCCTTTTTTTACCGTTATCACGGCTTCATCGGAGGTTATCTCGTTGCTGACTCCGAGCGCGGAAAACGGCGAAAGTGTATAATCGGAGAGCGGATAGTACACGCCCTCCTCCGAAATAACGCTGTCCCCGCCGACGGAAAACACGGAGAGATAGTATTTTGCGGTTTTACGCTCAATTCTTACACTCTCGTTTTTGACGGCGAATATCTTATGGTGAGAATCTATTATTGTTAAATTTGTACCTCGCTGCTTAGCCTGTGAAACCAAGGCTAAGTTAGCCAAGGTATGGTCAACTCTGCCGCCGAGCGCACCCAAAAGAGTAATTTCCTTGTATCCCCTTTTTGCGGTTTCGGTATCCGTTGCATCCTTTATGGGGTTCAGGGCAATAAGCTCATTTTGCGTTTTCGGTTTTTTTGAAGAGTCATAATCGCCCACAAACAAATCCGGCTCAATACCGGCATCGCGGCAATAAACATATCCCGCATCGGCAGCGATAACAAAATCGGCACTATCGGCATATGCCTTTATCGCAGAAGTGTCGTCAATACTGCCGGCGGCAACTATCACACAGCGTTTTTTACTCATTTCTGCCATTCCTTTATGTCCTTAATCTCGTTATATATAGCTTTGTAGCTCTCATGGCGGCTCTTTTCGATTTCGCCGTTTTCAACAGCCTCCACAATCTTACAACCCTTGTCACACGTATGACTGCAGGTGGTAAATTTACACGAGCCGAGATATTTTCTGAATTCGCGAAAACAATATGCAAGCTCCTGCTTGTCTATTGAGCTTATCATTGCAAGCTCAAGCGAAGAAAAGCCCGGTGTATCCGCTATATATCCGCCTGCCGCCGAAAAAAGCTCCGCTTCACGCGTGGTGTGTCGGCCTCTGCCGAGTTTCTCGCTTATCGCGGAGGTGGCAAGCTTCAGTTCGGGAGCAATCCTGTTTAAAAGAGAAGTTTTTCCGACTCCCGAATTTCCTGTAAAAGCGCTTGTTTTTCCGCAAAGCAGTTTTCTGACTTCACCGACTCCCTCGCCTGTTTCGTTTGAAACGGCAACAGAGACAAAGCCCGCATGCTTATAAATAGACACAAGCTCATCGGCAGGTGCCAAATCATCCTTTGTCACGATTATTACAGGCTCTATGTTTTTATGCTCGGCAACAGCCGTCAGCTTGTCAATAACTAAAGTTGACGGGCGCGGCTTAACGGTTGACGCCACAATTATAAGGCTGTCTATATTCGCAACGGGAGGACGCATAAGCTGATTTTTGCGCGGATGAATCTCGTCTATTGTGTTTTCAGCTCCGTCGTTTACGGATATGGTGACAACATCTCCGCAAAGCGGTGTTGTTTTTTCCTTGCGAAAAACTCCGCGCGCCTTACATTCATATACTTGATTGGCGGCTTCAACATAATAGAAGCCGCCAATACCTTTTATAATTTTACCGTTTAATGTTTTACTCATACTCATCCGTTATCGGGCGTTGCGGATTTAACGACCAGTTTAATTTCCGTAGACGGAGATACTTTTCCGCCGCCGCTCGGAGTCATACTCTCAACCTTGCCTGAAGAAGCCGAATTTCCGTTTTCATCTACAACCTTTACGTTTGTAAATCCTGATGTTTCGAGCGTCTTTTTGGCCTCCGAAACATCTTTGCCGACTACGTTGGGAAGAGCAACCTTATCGTCATAAGAGCCGTTTTTAACATCGCTTACCTTCGCCGGAGTCTGGGTAAAGTCAATCTTGCCCTCCTGAACGTTTTGGTCGTTAATGAATATGGTGTATTTATTGTTTGCGCCCTTACCGGAAATCTCGTATGTCTTTGTGCCGCCGTTTAAAAGCACATCGGTATAGGTAGCGTAAAGGTCACTGTTGAGATATATCTTAACGGTACCCGTGCTGCTGCCCGAGAGATTGGGAAGATTTACGGTTACACTGGCAGTTGTACTCGCGGGAGTGCCGCTGCTTATAACTATTTCAACGGTAGAGCCGGAATCCGCCTCGGAATCTCCTACCGGATTCTGATTTATTACCGTGCCCTTCGGCTTGTCACTGTCGGTTTCGGTAACTTTAGCTTTAAGACCTGCCGCCTCAATGAGTTGCTTTGCGACGTCTGCACTGTATCCCTCAACAGACGGGACTTTTACGGAATTTGAATTTTTATCGGTTGAAACATAGAGCGTTACAAGTGAGCCTTTTTCGGCATAAGAGCCCTCCGTGGGATATGAATCGAACACAAGTCCCGGGGTAACATTTTTCTGATAACTCGTTATTATCTTGGTGGTGAAGCCGGCTTTTTTAAGCTTTTGCTCGGCATCATCAGACGAAAGGCCTATAATGCCTTCTATCATAACGCTGTCGTCGTTATATGCTATTTGAAGCTTTACGGTTTTGCCCTTACGAAGCTTTGTTCCTGCATCCGGAGTCTGTTTTATTACGGAGCCGGGCTCTGCATCGGTGCTGTATACCGACTCGGTCTCAAACTTGAAGTTACTGTTGTATTCGGCATTTGACATTATATCGTCGATATAATTTTTACCTACGAAATTCGGAACCTCAACCTTTTTGACGTTGCGGCCGAGAAGTATGCCGGTAACTATTGCGGCAATAACAACAAGACCTGCTATTATGCCGATAAGTATAGGAACGGTCTTATTGGCCGGCTTTTCATCATCGTTTTTATCATCGTCGCCGTTTACGGCAGGAGCTGCCGGTCTTCGTTCTGCGGGAACAGGCTGCCTTGCGGCTGTGCCGTTTACCGCTTTTGAATCAACAAACTTTGTAGGCTCGTTATCGACAAAGTAATCATAATCGAACTTTATTGACGGATTGCGACGGAATGCGTCAAGGTCAACAAGCATTTCGGCTGCCGAATGGTAACGGTCCTTGGGATTTTTCTGCATGGCGCGCAATGTAATCTGCTCAAGGCCGAGAGGAATATCGGGATTAATCTCTCGCGGACGTTTAGCCTCCTGCTGAAGCTGCATTATAGCTACGGAAACAGCACTGTCCGACTGGAACGGAAGCTGACCCGTAAGCATTTCATACATAACCACACCTACGGAATAAATATCGGCCTTGTCGTCGGTTATTTCGCCTCTCGCCTGCTCGGGACTGATATAGTGAACCGAGCCGATGGCATTTTCGGTCATAGTGCGTGTATCACCGCGACAGAAACGCGCTATGCCGAAATCGGTGACTTTAATTGTGCCGTCCTGCAATAGCATAATATTTTGCGGCTTTACGTCTCTGTGTACAATACCCTTATCATGCGCGTGCTGAAGCGCTTTTAAAATCTGCGTTACAAAGTGAACAGCCTCTTTCCAGTTTATAACCTTTTGCTGCTCTATATATTCTTTGAGAGTTATACCCTCAATATATTCCATAACTATATACTGAAGTCTGTCGCCGAAGCTCACGTCATACACCTTAACTATATTCGGGTGCGACAAAACAGCAATAGCCTTTGATTCGTTTTTGAAGCGACGGCGGAATTCATCATTTGCAAGAAATTCCTCTTTAAGAATTTTGATCGCAACTATTCTGTCATCGATCACATCATAAGCCTTGTAGACAACAGCCATACCGCCCACACCTATGATTTCTCTGATTTCATATCTGCCGTCAAGTCTTTTACCGCAGTAATTTTCCAAAAATGATCACTCCTTTTAATAGGTAACGGCTACGACAGTGACATTGTCGCCGCCTCCGTTTTTGTTTGCCCTATCGACCAGTCGCTCGGCAAACTCATAGAACATATCGTCTTTAGTAAGATCGCACATTTCATCGGACTCGACGAAATTTGTAAGACCGTCCGTGCAAAGTAAAAGCACATCGCCGTCTTTCATTTCCTGCTCGCAAAAATCCACAAGAATTTCGCGGCTCACGCCGACGGCGCGCGTTATTATATTCTTATTAGGATGCCTTTTTGCCTCAAGAGCGGTTATTTTGCCGTGTTCCACGAGCTCCTGCACAACCGAATGGTCGCGCGTGAGCTGAGTTAAAGCTCCGTGCGAAACAATGTACGCTCTGCTGTCTCCGGCGTGGGCTATATATGCGGTATGCTCCATAACAATGGCGCACACCACGGTAGTACCCATACCGTAAAGCTCCGAATTTGAACAGCTTATGTCATATACGCTGATGTTGGCGGCATTTATGGCAGACACCATCATATTTTTGATGGATTTTGCACTCATACCGGGTCTGAACGAAGATGTAATCTGCTCGGCTATTACTTTTACCGCTGTGGATGACGCCACGTTTCCTCCGGAAGCACCGCCCATACCGTCGCAGACCACGGCCCATGCGACACCGTTCGGCAGCTCACCGGTGGTGTATGAATCCTGATTGCTCTCACGAACCATGCCCACATCGGTTTTTGCGACTATTTTCACAGCAGATCACCTCTTTTTCACAATCAATTTTTATCGGTTATCTTTTTAGCTCTGAGTTGTCCGCACGAAGCGTCAATATCACTTCCGAGCGTTCGGCGAACCGTAACATTGATACCGTTTTTTTGCAGTATTTCGGAAAAGCTCCTAAGCCTTTCTCTATCGCTTCTTACGTAATTGTTTTCCCTTACGTTGTTTACGGGAATTAAATTCACGTGGCACAGCATTCCGCGAAGTCTTGAGGAGAGCTCCCTCGCACATTCGTCCGAATCGTTAAGGCCGCTTATCATGGCATATTCAAATGATATTCTGCGAGAAGTTACTTCGGTATAATACCTGCACGCCTTTAAAAGCTCCTCGATATTCCACTTTAAGTTTACCGGCATAGAGCGCGAACGGATACTGTCATTCGGTGCGTGAAGCGAAACCGACAGAGTAAGCCCAAGTCTTTTTTCTGCCAAATCATATATGCGCGGAACTATACCGCAAGTGGAAAGCGATATGTGGCGCATACTTATATTAAGACCGTTTTCATCGGTTACAAGCGACAAAAACTTCATAACGTTATCGTAATTGTCAAGCGGCTCTCCGGTACCCATAAGCACTATATGGGAAATGCGTATGCCGAGGTCGTTCTGAGCCGTTATTACCTCCGACAGCATTTCCGAGGGACGCAAATGACGCTTAAAACCGCCTATTGCGGAAGCACAGAACGAACAGCCCATTTTACAGCCGAGCTGAGTTGAGATACATATGGTATAGCCGTATTTGTATTTCATAACGACGCTCTCAACATATTCGCCGTCGGATAAATCAAAAAGATATTTTACCGTATCGTCTTTTTGCGAGACAAGCTTAGTATCTATTTTACAGTTACAGATATAAAACTCGTCATCAAGTGTTTTTCGGAGCTGCTTGCCGATATTTGTCATATCGTCAAAAGATACCGCGCCTTTTTCGTTGAGCCAGGAATAAATCTGCCCTGCACGGTATTTCGGAAGCCCCATTGAAACTGTCTTTTCCGTAAGCTCCGACAAAGACAGGGAACGTATATCAGTTTTACTCAAAATCAAATTCTCCCGAATACTGCAAAGAAGAAGCCGTCACCGCCGTTTTCGGTCGGAATAATCGTATTAAAAGATATTTTGCGGAACTCCGCGTTATTCCAGAGGAACTTCTCGCAAACGCCTTCATTTTCGGCTCTGCTCAGCGTACACGTCGAATAAACAAGCGTGCCGCCGCTCTTTACATATTTTGCTGCATTTGCCAAAATATTATACTGCACAGGCAGTAAATTGTCAATAATCGCAATATCCTTGTAGCGTATTTCGGGCTTCCTGCCGATTATTCCGAAGCCTGAGCAGGGCACGTCACAGAGCACCTTGTCCGCCGCTTTTTCATACTCGGGCAAAAATACACAGGCGTCGCCCACCTTAGCCTCGATTATATCTATACCGAGCCTTAAAGCTCCCTCTTCACAGAGCTTTACGCGCTGAGGGTAAAGGTCAAAAGCGAGTATTTTGCCCTTGTTTTTCATAAGCTGCGCCGCCGTAAACGCCTTTCCGCCGGGTGAAGAGCACATATCAAAAACGGTATCGCCGGCTTTCGGCGACAGCGCTTTTACCGCCTTGCCGCAGGAGATGTCCTGAACATGGAAAAATCCCGCTTTATACGCTTTAAGCTCTTCTACCGCACCTGTATTTTTAAGTATTATGTAATTTTCGTCCTCGGGGCACTTTTCGGCAACCGCATTTTCACCGGAAAGCAAGGCTATAAGCTCATCAGGTGAAGCTTTAAGAGTATTCACTCTCGCAGTTACGGGTCTTGCGCCTATGGACGACGAAAGTATTTTCTCGGTTTTTTCTTCGCCGTAATCCTCAATAAATTTATTGATAAGAGCTTCGGGACAAGAATACATTATACTGAAATCCCTTGTCGTATCTCCGGTTTTTTCATATGTAAATCCATCTTTAGCCACCTTACGCAGTACCGAATTAACAAGCCCCGAGGCATAAGCGCAGCCGCAGCCCTTCACAAGCTTTACACTCTCGTTTACCGCCGCGGAAGCAGGCACTTTATCCATAAAGCAGAGTTGAAACGCACCGAGCCGAAGAACCGTCAGCACCTCGGGTCTGAGTTTTTTGAGAGGCTTTGTAAGATAGCGCGACAATATGAAATCAAGCGTTATTTTACGCTCGGTGACGCCGTAAACAAGTGCCGTGACAAACGCAGAAGACGCCGAAGCGGCCGCATTTTCACGCAGAGCCGCATCCAGCGTCAAATTTGAGTACGCATTGTCGCGTTCTATTTTGTTGAGAATTTTGAAAGCTAACTGTCTTTCGTTCATAAATTACCTTCTCTTATTATTTGTAAGCAACAGCAATCTTAAAAGGTTTGCAGCCGAAACCGCAAAGGACGCAACATACGTCATAGCCGCCGCCTTGAGTACGCGCTTTGCACCGGGGAGTTCATCATTCGACAGCATTCCGGTATTTTCGATAACATCAACAGCTCGGCGGCTTGCGTTAAATTCAACGGGAAGCGTTACAAGCTGGAACAGCATTACAAAGACATAGAAGAAAATCCCGATATTTACAAGCAGCTGCGAGCCTAAAAATATGCCTATTACAGCGAGCGGAATTGCGGCACGCGAGCCTATTTGGCACGGCATAAGAAGCGCATTGCGAACCTTTATCGGAGTATAATTTTCTGCGTGCTGCGCCGCATGACCGGCTTCGTGGCAGGCTATGCCGATTGCCGCTACCGAGCAGCTGCCGTAAACGCCGTCGGAAAGTCTTATCACGTTATCACGCGGGTCATAATGGTCGTTTAATTTTCCTCTGATATGCTCTATACGGACATTTTGTATTCCGTAAAAATCAAGCACACGTCTTGCCGCATCGGCTCCCGTCAGGCCGTTCATATTATTAAGGCGGGAAAATTTCGAATATGCGGAATTTACTCTCGCCTGGCATATCAGCGAAATAAACAGCACGGGGACTATCAGAATAAAATAATAATAATCAATATAATATGGCATTTCTTTTCACCCTTATTTAAAAGAATCGCCGCTTTGTATTTTATGCCCCAAAAGAAAAGCTTCTGCGCTCATCCTCTTTTTGCCCTCCGGCTGGAGCTCAAGAATTTTAAGCAGTTTACCGTCCTTGCAGGCGACAAGCATTTCGCCGTGAGATACGGTAATTTCTCCCGGTGCGCCGCCTTTAAGCTCGGTTTTTTCGGAAGAATGAAGCTTGACATTCTTGCCGCCCAAAACGGCGGTTGCGGTTGGCCACGGCGAGAGACCTCTTATCTTATTATGCACTTCATCAATCGTTTTAGTAAAATCAATCGGGCAAAGAGCCTTTGTAAGCATGGGCGAATAACAGCTCTCATCATCGTTTTGCTTTATGGGTTTAAGGCTGTCGTCAAGCAAAGCTCTGATTGTTTTTGAAAGGACGTCCGCGCCGAGCAGCGACAGCTTATCGTGAAGCTCGCCCGCAGTCATATTTTCATCAATCGGGAGCTTTTCGGAAATGAGCATATCTCCGGTATCAAGACCCTCGTTCATAAGCATAGATGTAACTCCGGTCTCTTTTTCGCCGTTTAATATGCACCATTGTATCGGGGCCGCTCCGCGATATTTCGGCAGAAGAGACGCGTGTATGTTTATTGAGCAAAACTTCGGAAGATACAGTATTTCTGGAGGTAAAATTTTGCCGTAAGCCGTAACCACATTAAGCTCGGGGTTAAGTCTTTTAAGAATTTCGAGAGCTTCTCCGTCTCGCATGCTTTTCGGCTGAAAAACAGGTATACCGTTTTCCTCGGCAAAAACCTTAACGGGCGGCGGAGTAAGCGTATATCCCCTGCCCTTCGGCTTATCGGGCTGTGTAAACACGCCGACAACCTCGTTACCGTCATCTACAAGTCTTTTAAGACACGGCACGGCGAAGTCGGGAGTCCCCATAAAAACTATTCTCATAAGTTACCTCGTCAATCAATTCGTCCGCTTTCGCGGCGTATACGCTCAACTACTTCCTCGGGTGCAAGACGTTCAATATACAAATGGCCGTCAAGATGGTCTATCTCATGGCAAAATGCGCGCGCTTTAAGGTCCTCGCCCTTATAAAGGCACCATTTTCCCTCTCTGTTTTGCGCTCTTACCTTTACGGTTTTCGGTCGAACCGTAACGCCGCTTTTACCCGGAAGCGAAAGGCAACCCTCTATTTCGTACTGAACTCCGTCGCTCTCGACTATTTCCGGATTTATAAGCTCTATAAGACCGTCGCCGACATCTATAACTACCACTCTTTTGAGCATTCCCACCTGAACGGCGGCAAGTCCGCAGCCGTCGGCATCGTAAAGGGTATCTCTCATATCGTCAAGTAATTTAAAGAGCTTTGCGTCAAAGCTCTCAACGGGTCGGCTGACCTTTCGAAGTATCGGGTCATCGTTTACCCTGATTTGTCTGATTCCCATCTTTTTCACCTCATAATATACTCTCGGGATCTATGTCCGCAAATGCCGTAACCGCCGAAAAACGTCCGTCCTTTGCGTAATCCTTTAAAAGTCCCGACAGGAAAAATCTGAATTTTTTTGTGTTTTTGCATTTTATTATTATACGAAATCGGTATTTGCCGGATATTTTTGAAATACGCGGAGCGATAGGTCCCAAAACGATGATGCTTAAATCTGCGAAATCATTCTTTTGCCGCTCCTTGAGCATATTCAAAAATACCTTTGACGCCGATTTTGTGAGCATCTCATCGCTTCCGGTAAACGACACCACGCACAAGTTACAATACGGAGGATAAATCATGGCCTTACGCATTGATATTTCCAAATTGTAGAACGCTTCAAAATCCTGCTTTTCGGCAAGCCGTATTATCTCATTTTCGGGGAAAGAGGTTTGGATAACGGCTCTGCCCTTACTATCGCCTCGCCCTGCTCTGCCTATGACCTGAGTTAAAAGGTCAAAGGTGCGCTCGGCACTTTTATAATCATCATTGTAAAGCTGCTGATCTATAGATATTATACCGACAAGCGTAACATTGGGGAAGTCAAGTCCTTTTGCGACCATTTGTGTTCCTAACATTATATCATACTCGCCGTTTGTGAACTTTTTTAGTGAATTTTCAAAAGAATATCGCGAAGTTGTTGTGTCCGCGTCAAGACGAAGCACACGCGCCTCGGGAAAGCTGTCGTGAAGTTCCTCTTCAAGTCTTTGCGTTCCCGTTCCGGAAAATACCACGCTTTTTTCGCCGCATTCGCGACAAACGTTTGTAAAAGGCTCTGAATATCCGCAATAATGGCACATCAATCTGCCGTTTTTGCTGTGATATGTAAGTGAGATACTGCAATTCGGACAGGTCATCACCTTTCCACAGCTTTCACACGCGGCAAATGTATTGTAGCCGCGGCGGTTAAGCAGCAATATTGCCTGTTTTTTATTTTCGAGAGTTTCTTTGATCGAAAGAGTCAATTCGTCGCTTAAATTTTTGGTTTTTGTCGGGTCAGCTCCGTATTTCATCTCGGTTGTTATTACTTCGGGCAAAACTGCGTTGCCGTACCGGTTTTTAAGTACATTCAAAGAATAAATACCGCTCTTTGCCGCCGCATATGTCGTAAGCGAGGGGGTTGCCGAGGCAAGAAGCAAAAGTCCGTTATGGCATCCTACGCGGAATGCAGCCACATCCTTGGCATGATAGCGCGGCGACATCTCCGATTTATATGTGCCCTCCTGCTCTTCGTCCATAATAACCAATCCGAGATTGTCCGAGCGCGTACCGAGCGCTATTTTGGCTTCGCCGTTTTTTACGCGTTTCCACTCGTCAAGTCTCTCACCCATTGAAAGGGCACTATGAAAAACCGCCACTTTTTCGCCGTAACGGTTGTAAAAAAGAGACAGAAGCTGCGGAGTGAGAGAGATTTCGGGGACCATAACTATACAGCCCTTGCCCGTTTTCAGCACCTCGTCAATAAGGCGCATATACACTTTTGTCTTCCCGGAGCCCGTAACTCCGAAAAGCAGCGAGGTTTCAGCCTTGTCGCTTTGAAATCTACCGCAGAGGTCTTTGAATGCTGCCGATTGCTCACTTGTCAGCACTATATTCTCTTTATTTGCCCCGTGCAAAAATTTTGGGCGGCGGAAAACCTCGTTATCAAAAAATTCCAATATGCCTTTGCGCTCAAGCGTTGTCACAACGGCTGTTGTAACACCGGTGAAATAGCAAACCTCCTTTACCGAAGCAGAACCCGTATCCGTGAGGAACTTTACAACCTGCTTTTGCTTAGCGGTAAATTTAGGCGGTTCTCTGAGGGCATAATAGAATTCCGAGAGCTTTACCATTTTCACGGTGGCGTCGCCTATACGCCGCACGGAGTCGATATTTCTGATAAGAAACCCTTTATCTGCCATCTTTTCGGCAATTGGAAAATCCTGTTTAAATCCGAGCTCTTTGAGAAGTCTGTCGCCGCGGACATATACGCTCTTGTCCGAAAGAAACGAAAACACGCTTTTTTCGTCCGGTGACAGAGAAGTCAGCATATCGTCGGTAACATCGGGATTTACTATATATGATGTCACGAGATTAAGCCCGAGGCCGGTAGGCAGCATAGCCTTTACCGCCTCGTACAGCGTGCAGAAATACTCGTCCTTCATAAATACGGCAAGTCGCAGCATCTCATTATTTAAAAGCGGCGATGGGTCGAGCACCGCCGCAATATTTTTGAGCTTCACAGCATCCTTTGATTTTTCTCTTAAAGCAAATACGACGCCCTGGCGTTTCTTACTGCCTCTGCCGAAAGGGACGAGTACACGAACACCGGGACGCACGTCTTTTGAGAGTTTTTCGGGTATAGCATAGTCAAAAGCGTCATCAAAGCTGAAAGCGGTATTTTCAACCGCTACCTTTGCTATCATACGCTGCACCCCTTAAAATAAACTTATATATATCTTATCTCTTCCGGCTCGATTATTTTATATTTGCCGGAGAGTATCTCGTCAAGAGCTATGCTGACGGGCTTTTCAATCATTATTTCGCCGTCTTCCTCGGCCTTTTCCGAAATTTCTCTTGCTCTTTTTGCCGTGGCTGTAACAAGAGAATAACGGCTGAGATGGTCTTTTAAAATGTTTTTTAAATCCGGATTGAACATAAAATAAAACCTCACTTATCTATTTTTTCTATAATATCCAAAACTTCATCGGCGGCGCTTTCAAGGTCATCGTTTATAACAATGTAATCGTACCCGCGGCTCTTTTCTATTTCGCCGCGCGCAATTTCAAGGCGTCTTACAAGGTCGTCCTCGTCCTCCGTACCGCGGCAGCGAAGCCTGTGCTCAAGTATTTCAAGCGACGGAGGCATTATAAAAATCGCTGTTGACAGAGGATACATTTTTTTGATTTTTGCTGCACCCTGAACTTCGATTTTCAAAATAACCGTTTTACCCTCGGACAGCCATTTGTCAACCGGTTTTTTTGGCGTGCCGTAAAGGTTTTTGCCGTATTTTGCAAATTCAAGCACGTCGCCGCTGTCGAGCATTGCCTCGAAATCGTCGGGAGTTATAAAGTAATAATCAACCCCGTCATGCTCGTTTTCGCGTCTTAAACGCGTTGTTATCGAAATTGATTTTTGGAGCGTCGGATCCTTTCTCAAAAGAATGTCAAGGAGCGTGTCCTTGCCGACACCCGACGGGCCGGAAAATAATATAAGCTTCCCCTTTTTTTGTTCCATTATGCCTGCTCCTTATCGCTGTCGTCATTAAAGCGAGCCATAATGGTCTCCGCCTGCAAATAGGTTAATATAACATGGTTGCTGTCGGTAATTATGACGGCTCGGGTTTTTCGCCCCTGTGTTGCGTCAATGAGCATTTTCTGCTCTTTTGCCTCTTGCACTATTCGTTTTATCGGCGCCGACTCAGGGCCTGCCACCGCTAAAATTCGGTCTGCGTTTACCGCATTTCCGAAACCTATGTTGATTAGCTTCATTGCTGACTTCCTCACTCAATATTTTGAACCTGCTCGCGAATCTTTTCGACCTCCGCCTTTATGGCGATGACCTTTTTGGCTATATCGACGTCCTGCGCCTTAGAGCCTATTGTATTTGCCTCACGGTTTATTTCCTGAACAAGAAAATCAAGCTTTCTGCCTATTGCCTCGCTTGAATTCATAAATTCACGAAGCTGTGAAATATGACTGCGAAGTCTTACGGTTTCTTCATCGACGGCTATTTTGTCGGCATAAATTGCGGCTTCATTTAAAAGCCTTTGCTCGTCTACCGCGGCGTCGCCGAGAAGCTCTTTCATACGCTGCTTCAATTTTTCGTTGTATTCTCTTACGGTTTCGGGAGAACGGCCTTCAATGAACTCGACGCACTCGATAATATAATCAGCTCTTGAAAGTATATCCCCTCTGAGCTTGCTGCCCTCCGTCTCGCGCATTTCGATAAACTTTGAAACGGCGGTTTCGGCAACTGTCTTTACCGCATTCCAAATTCGCTCCTCGTCCTCGGACGCTTTATGAAGCGTTATAACGTCGGGGTAGCGTGAAAGCGTTACAGCCGATATATCGTCTTTGAGGCCGAATCTTTCGGAAAGCTCTTTTAACGCTTTGACATAGCCGGCGGCGAGAGTTTCATTGACATTAACCTCCATCTCGCGCTCTTCAAGGTCCTCAACCGAGACATAGCACTCGACTTTTCCGCGGGTTATAAGCGAATTACAGTATTTTTTGAGCTTTTCCTCAAGAAAACCGTACTCTCTCGGCACTCTTGCCGAAAATTCAAAATAACGGTGATTTACACTTTTTATTTCAACGGTCACATTGAGCGAATCGATTGTCTGCTCGCTCTTGCCGTAACCTGTCATACTTTTAATCATATCGGTTGCCCCTATGTTTAAATTGCGGACAAAATACGCCGCATAAAAAATAAAGCGAAACCCCGAATTTAATAAGACGGGGTTACCCTCGCTTTTAGTTATAATATTTTACTATTTTAAACCGACGTTGTCAATGTTTACAGCAGCTTCCCTGCAAAAGTTCGGCCGTATTTCCCGAAAAGACTCCGTCTTTTTGCGTAAAACCGAGAGAAATAAGCTCATCCGAAAACTCAAAAAGGCTGCAAACCGCCGTATCAACACCGCGGCGAAAAGCAAAATCGAGCGCCGAACGAAGCAGTCCGTCGGTAACTGACGGCTCGTTCTTATCAGATTTTATACGCTCTAAAATACAGATATTTCCGTTTAAAGAAAACAGCAGAGAAAAATCATTACCGCCGTATTCTGTTTTATACGCGGCGTAACGCACGTTATCATAAAACGGTTCTCCGGGAAAGAGACATTGCAATTCGGATAATTCCGTAACACACTCAAATTTTATCATTTAAACCGCGCCTCAAATTACCGCTTTGCTCCGCCGATGTCATAAGCGCGTGCACTTCGTCGGGCGTAAGGTGG